>Ga0307994_1002403_pt1 | contig 10533 bp, 8 predicted proteins | sample EllFjometagen261_FD_203171 | JGI IMG/M metagenome (GOLD analysis project Ga0307994, IMG submission 203171) | Marine microbial communities from Ellis Fjord, Antarctic Ocean - #261 | ecosystem: Environmental > Aquatic > Marine > Unclassified | place: Southern Ocean | collected 2014-11-02
CTTTGTCTATTCAGAGCAGGATGGCAACTGAATTTAAAGGCTCAAAAAAATCTAACCATCAATACTATTATACAAATTTAAACACAAATCTCGTATTATCCTATCTCCTCTTTACATATGGCGATGATGATTTTAAGCGCCTGTTTGATGATGTTTTTCAGAAAAAAGCAGGAATCAGAAATGAAGTATTTTTGACTAAAACTTCAGGTGCAAAAAAGCATGAAAAATCTCTAGGGCATCAGTTTTTTGCAACCCGATATGACTATCTAAGGATAGCGAAGGCGATGCTGGATGATTGGCAAAATGATACTTGTGTTGGTAAATATCTAAAAACGATTCATGACAGGAGAATAAAAAAAGGTGCCTCTTGGGCGGCTTCACATGATTTAACCAGTAGAGTTGGCTTGCCTCATAGTTACGGAGGTTTTTTTCATACTGGCTATAAAGGAATGAAAAATAGACCCGTAATGGGTATGGATGGAAATGGAGGACAAACTATATTAATTGACTTTGAAAGAGGAAGAATTGTAGCAACACTTGCAGTTTTTGATAATATGAAATTCCCTAAAAAAGCTAGTTTCGATTTTAAAAAAATAGTTTATGAGAAAATTAAAAAGGGCAAGCCATCTGCAAAAACTATAACAACAAAACCTACAGAATCTGTCTTCGATCCTCAGGAGCTAATTTTATATAATACAGCTAGACGAGAATCTGATAAAAAAGCAAAAGCATACTGGGACGATTACTATGACATGATTTTTTGGGGAGCTTCAGCTGACGGCTCAACTTTGTTTAGTGAAGACTTCGAAAGTGCAAGCCAGCGTGACATCCGAGTAAATGATAGAAAGAACAAATGGTACATAAAGCAGGATAACGATGGGAATTCAATCTATTGCAATAAGGTAACTGCTGGTTGGACTGAATTTAAATTTGGGAATGAACACTGGTCTGATTACTCTATTTCATACAGAATGAAATTTTCTGCTGGCAAAGGTGGCATGACAGAAACGCACATCAGAAAGACACATGGTAGTGATTACAGGGTGAGTTTTAGTTCGTTTGGAGGTGTCGAAATACGATTGACTAAGAACGGCAGACCGCGAGCTAGCGGTTATGTGTCAACTAAAACAGGTGAATGGTTGGACATTCAATTAACTGCATCAGGTGACAATATAAAGTATCTCGTTGATGATGAAATTGTTGCTAGCGCCAAAGATGATAGAGTAAAAAAAGGATCTGGATTCTTTGCAGTCTCTGCTAATTCAGAAGTTTGTATAGACGATATTGTTGTTAATAAAATTTAAAAATATTGGGCTGCATTTTGGCTGAGTATCGTCCAAATAAACTTATAGGTATGGCTATTAATATATAGATGTACAGTTTCTGTACCCATGAGCATAGCAAAAAGGGCCAAATAGGGTACTACTTCTGTACTAGTTGACTGCTTTTAAGAACACTTTGGGTACAGCTTCCGTACCCTTACGGTACAGGTTCTGTACTGGTGGATCTAATTTTCTTGGCCAGCACTGCTGCCGCTCAAGTGAAAAGTTTCTTGGTGGTGTGCGAGTGGGCGATTCGTCCAAACGTTTACTCAAACATTCATTTACTGGCGCCCATGTTAAGGCATACAAACCGGCTTTATTTCGGACGAATTGGCCCTGCCTAGTAAGCATTATCATCTCGGCTGCCACTAATTCTTTTAACACTCTTGCCAATGTCGATTTTGAACAAAACCCTCGTACTTTCATTAGCGTCCATGCGGGGCATAAGTCGCCGTTGTTCCCACCTTTGAATTGGCATGCCATCTCGTTGAGTAACCTGATTGCATTACCACTTAGGTTAATATAGTCGGGGCATTCCATAACTATTCTGGGTATGCCAGCGAAACTCTCTTTTTGTTTATGCTTGGTGCGCGCCACTATGCACCTCCAAGATGCTTTCTGTCAGCATCTGTCCCACTCTATTGCTAACAAATAGGTTCATGCAGCCACCTCCTTTTGCATCATCCATGCTTCAATGTCTGAGGCTTTCCACCTGACTATATTTGCCCCCAATCGGACTGGTGTAGGGAACTTGCCTTCTTTAATCCATCGGTAAATTGTGGCAGGTGAAATCTTGAATAGGCTTTCTACTTGTTTGCGGGTTTGGTATGGGCTATCAAATTCAATAATCATCGTGTCTTCCTCGTAGTTAAGGGGTCTTATAGATAGTTTTCATCGATGATATTAAGGGACTACACCCCCTACGGTGAGGTACAAAACACTCTATTTAATGGTGCTTTGTGTGTGTTTTCGTTAAATTAAGTGCCCTAATGGACGCGCGTACTTTTGGTGGCTCGGTATCTAAGGTTGGGAAATATATCGAAGCAAGGCGGGAAATTATAGAGGCATGGGCCTTCCCATAGCGGGATGTATTGTAGATTGCTAATGATCTAATAAAGTGTAAAAGGTCTTTATCATGGCCTTTGGTTTGCTGTGTCAGGGGGGCGTTATGTCGCCTTTGTTGTTCGAGTTTAAAAGCATGTTTTATCAAAAGTTGACTAATTTGGATGCCTGTTTGGTTGATGTATACATTCTGAAAGGTAGTGAATTCGGCGGGTTTTCCGTCCTCAGATCTAACCCAGCAACCTGGGCAAGGTTTGCCCTCGTGCTCAACTATGTCGAGCTGATCTAAATCGTAATGTTGAATATCTTTTGCAAGCTGATGCATTGTGCGGATAATTTCATCGTGCTTGGCCAATCTCTTTTGGGGGGGGAGTTCCCCCCATGAGGACTGGCCGTACAAAGCGGATTGTATAGCTACATAAAAATTGTGCACTGATAGATCAAACTCTTGGTCGCTATATGGGCGCTCTAGTCCTTTTACTTTTTTCCATACCTGTTTCATCTCACTATGGGTTGCGAGTAAAATATTGGCTTCGATTCGTGCTTTCCATTTTGGTAATTCATCCTTGCGGTTTCCTGGTGAAGTCGCCCAATGGTTGAAAGCAGTAATACTAAACTCTATATCTTCAATAATAGTGTTTGGTGTGCCAGATAAGTAAAGTGGTATGGGTATTGGTTCCATTTAGCACCTCTACGGCCTACAAAAAAAGACGCTATGCCAAAACGGGTAGGCATTCCGTTCTTTTGGTTCTGAACCTAGGCATAGTAAAACTGGTTAAGTAACGACCCGCAAGCCTCGTGTGCTTGCCGTCATGCTCATATTGCCAGTGGCGGCTTCGTCTATTCGGTTACTCCACCAGTCCATCATTACGCGCCTTTTCTTAAAGTAATCAGTACGGTTATACGTGCGCCTTTGCTCGTTAGGGTCTAGGTGGTACAAGGCGGCTTCAATAACATCAGGATTAAACCCTTCTTCGTTCAAGGTGCTGCTGGCCATTGTTCGCATACCGTGGGCTGTTTGCTGCCCTGCTAACCCTGCGTCCGTTAAGGCTTTGTTTGGAGATTCTGCGCTAGCGTGTTTGTTCCTGTCACGTTGGTTGGGGAATACATATTCAAGGTGACCACTGAATGGCTTCATTTGTTTGAGTAGGTTTATAGCCTGATTAGTGAGAGGTATAGTGTGGTCTTTTCGCTCTGCCCATTGTTTGTCGCTACCAACTTTCTTCATATTGTCTTTTGGTATTGTCCACACCTTACTATCTAGGTCTATATCGGCCCATTTGGTGCTTGCCGCCGCTTTACATCTTACCATCGTGTGAAGCTGCCACTCAATCAATAGTCGTGTGGGAATCGCCATGCTAGCTCTGGTTATTACTGTCATCAATATTGGCAAGTCCTTAGGTTCTAATGAAGGGTTATGTGTGGTGCTGGGTTTTTTGAATTTTCCCTTGATGTGGGCTAGTGGATTGTCGGTTATGATTTCTTCATTGAGTGCGTATGCCATGATTTCATTAATGCGCTGGCACAGGCGTTTGACTAGCTCAAGTGATCCTTTGGCCTCAAGGGGCATAATGACTTCTGCCACCATCTTGGGTTTAAGCTCATCAATTGGGCGTTTGCCTAGTTTGGGGAAGATGTGATTTTCCAGAGAGTTCCAAATGTCTTTGGCAGTCTCAGGGTTTACCTTTCCCTTTCGCCTTTTGTCTTCCATCCATTGTTCTGCGACGTGCTTAAGTGTGTTGTCTTTTTGTCGTTCGGCTTTTCTATTCTGTTCCTGCTTCCACTCTCGAGGGCCTATGTTATCTGCCAGTAATGATAGATATTCACCCCGTAATTTTCTGGCAGACTTAAGATTAACTGATGGGTATTTACCGAATACCCATGTAGTCCGATCCTTGGTGTAGGGTATTTGATACCTAAGTAGCCACACTTTTTTACCGTTAGATGTAATCCATAAGCTCATGCCGTCACCGTCAGGCAGACCATAGTCTTTATCCTTTGGTTTGGCGTGCTTGCACTGGTTGTCAGTAAGTGGAATGATTTTCTTAGGCATGGGATCACCTTTGGTTTTTGGTATATTATTTAGTAGCTGTTAGATTTGTTTTTGGTATGTTAGTGTTTTTTAGCCAATGTACATACCAACCTGCATACCAAAAAGTATAAGCTTTGATAATAGCTAATGATAGGGCATAAGAGGGAAGGGGTGCTTAATCTATAGGATTTTTGCGTTACGGGGGCGATTTTGAGAGTGGATGATAGTCGATGATAAGGAGGAATGGCGTCCCAGAGAGGAGTCGAACCTCCGGCCTGCCGCTTAGGAGGCGGCTGCTCTATCCAGCTGAGCTACTGGGACATTGTAGCCGCGCATTCTACCAGCTGGTGGATTTTATAGGTACCGGCATAGCCTTCAAATTGTATAAATAATGAAGTATTGATCTAAATCATCCAAATGCAAAGTTTATTGCTAATCTAAATAAGAATGATTTGCATTAGCAGTAAGCTTCGTTTATGATCTTTTGTATTGAATATTTACCAGAGATTACCAATGAACAAAACTCTTCTTTCTATTGTTGTTGGCGCAAGCATTGCCCTTAGCGCTCAAACCCACGCAGCGGTCTATGCTGATTTTCCTGTTACGGTAAAAAACTATACGGGTGACAAAATCCACTCAGAGTCTTTTGCTGGACAAATGGCACGCCACAACTTACACAACTCGGTTAAAAAATTAGTCTCAAAAGGGGCCAGTTTAGAGCAAACTAGTGCGTATTTTAATGGTAAGGCAGCAGGTAGAGCCATTATAAATCCAGTTTCAAAAGATGGTTTTCCGGTACTTCAAACACAAGTGGACGAACTATCAGCCGGTAAGAATTTGTCTGGAAAAGCTTATAAAGGTTTAATCACAGGGATGCCTGGTGGTCTTACGGGTGCGGAGTTACTTGAGTTGATGATGGTGAAAGCTGCACAAACAGAAAGTGGCTTTGATCCTTTAACGGGCTATGACTACACTCAATTGATTTCTAAATTCACTATGGGTGCGGTGTTCTATAATCAGGCTGTAGACAGCTACTTAGATGAAAAGTTGGCAGCCGATACTAAACCTAATAATAAAGCCTATAAAGACGGTGCAGCCTATACTGGTAAAGAGCATGTGTGGGATGAAGCCTTTGGCTATTTTGGAGCCCCTGCGCACACCTTAGAGCTTACAGCCGAAGACGTTTATTTGATCGCTAAGCAAAAGCCAGAAGGTTTTGCTAAGGCAGATTACAACGGTGATGGCAAAGTATCTTTAGTTACTGAGATGGCATATGCCCATGCTTATTACGCGGCAGCGTTTGATAAAGGTGGTAAAACTCAATACTTACACACTATAGTGCAGGCCTTTGTAGATGGCCGCAATCTAATATCCTCTGCTAACGGTGAGGCGCTTACAGACGCTCAACGCAGTGAGTTGATGGGCTACGCTAAGGTCATTAAAGTTCAGTGGCAGCGCCTTATTGCCGAGGCAGTGTTTAAGTACGCCGGTTCTGTGTATGGCGACCTTGAAAAGTTGGAAACTATTATTGAAGCCAATGGGGATGCAGTAAAGGCTTACCGTAGTTACGCGAAGCACTGGGGCGAGCTAAAAGGTTTTGCTTTAGCGCTGGAAGCTGGTGGTGTTAATTTAGGTGAAACTGGCGTGAAGATGAATCGACTACTAGGATACAGCCCAGTATTGTTGGGCAATACTCAAGTCGTTGCCTTAGTAAATGGTGAATTTGTACAAAGTTCGTCGGTGAGTCTTTCTGAATACCGTGTACATATGATTAAGGTACAAAAGTTGATGATTGATGCGTTTGGTGTTGAAGCCCGTAGCAAAGACGTGACAGCAAATTTGGCTGAACTCGTTGATGCTTTGGGCGATGCTCTAGCAGCAGAAAACGATTGATTGCTTGCTAATCGATAATCGATGATGGAATGGCTGCTTAGCTTTATACAATCTTGGTTTGCTGAACTGACAGGTTTAGTAAATCAGGGCAGTAAGCGTGTGTTTGTAGGCTATTTATTGAGTGCGGCCATCATCGCTGTTGTTTGGTTGATGTGGCAGCGCAGGCTTAATTTTTTGTCAGCATTAGGTTGGTTATTTCAACGTAAGCTATGGTGGTCTCATTCTAGTCGATCTGATTATCAGTTGATGGTGCTTAATCAAGCGGTAATGCTGCTGTTAAGTCCTCTTCTGTTAAGTAAATTGGCCCTTGCCACCGCATTATTCTATGGCCTTAATGATTGGATATCTCGACCCTTATGGTCATCTGAAATATCAGTTTTTTGGACCTCAGTTCTTTTCACATCATGTTTGTTTGTAGTTGATGACGCAAGCCGCTATTATCTGCATCGACTGATGCATCGTTGGCCTGCCTTATGGGCGTTTCATCGGGTACACCACACGGCTCAGAGCTTAACGCCTTTTACGGTTTTACGGACACACCCTGTAGAAGGTGTGTTGTTTGGATTACGCAGTGCCATAGTGCAAGGGTTGCTGATTGGACTGTTTGTATTTGTGTTTGGAGACCGAGTGACTTTGCTTAGCCTCTTAGGTGCCAATGTATTTACGGCAGTGCTCAATATACTTGGGTCTAACTTGCGTCATTCGCCTGTGCCTTTTAGCTATGGAAAAACACTGGAATCGTGGTTGATCTCACCAGCACAACATCAAATACACCATTCTCAAGCTAGTGCGCATTGGGATAAGAATTTTGGTGTATTTATAGCTTTGTGGGATCGTATGGGTAATACCTTAGAATATGGATCAAACACACAGCAATTGACCTACGGCTTGCCAGATCAAAAGCTTAATGAACACCAATTAGTGACCTTGTATTGGCAGCCCTTTAAAAGCTGTTGGCGCTGTTTTCAGCGTAGCAAACCAGGCCCTATAAGCCAGACACAACAAATGAGACACGATAAATGAGACACATGACTATAATTAACAAATTTATACTTTCAGCCGTTGCTGCTAGTGTGTTGTTTATTACGACAGCGCAAGCGGGTGACATTGTGAATGTTTATTCAGCCCGTAAGGAAGCATTAATAAAGCCATTACTAGATGAATTTAGTGCTATTACTGGTATTAAGGTGAACCTTATTACTGGCAAGGCAGATGCGCTACTAAAACGCTTGCAAGTAGAAGGCAGTGCAACCCCTGCTGATTTATTTATTACCGTGGATGCCGGCCGTTTACATCGTGCTAAAGAGGCGGGTGTGTTAAAACCCGTATCTTTGCCGGTGTTAGAAAATAGTATCCCCCAAGCACTAAGAGATTCTGATGGATATTGGTATGGCCTTACCTTGAGGGCACGACCTATTATCTACGCCAAAGACCGTGTGAGCATTAATGAACTTTCTAACTATGAAGCCTTAGCCGAGGCACAATGGGACGGCCGTATTTGCCTACGATCTTCTCAAGCGGTATACAATCAGTCGTTAGTGGCAGCTACTATTGATGCCATAGGTGCTGAAGCGACACAGGATTGGATGGAAGGTATGGTTGATAACCTTGCTAAACCACCATCAGGCGGCGATACAGATCAGTTAAAAGCGGTGGCAGCTGGGGTGTGTGACGTAACCATAGTCAATACCTATTACTTGGCACGTCTAATTAACAGTAGTAAGCCAGCTGATCAGGCTGTAGCTAGTAAATTGGCGGTATTTTGGCCTAACCAGCAGGGCCCAGGAGCGATTGGACGCGGCGCGCACTTTAATGTGAGTGGAGCAGGCTTTACTAAATATGGTAAACATCCTGAGCAAGCCCAAGCTCTGCTAGAATACCTTGCATCGGCGCCAGCACAGGCTTGGTATGCAAAGATCAACAATGAATACCCCGTTGTTGCAGGTGTGGAAATATCTCAAGCGCTTAAAGGCTTTGGTGATTACAAGATGGATCCCATTGATTTGGAAATTTTAGGTCAAAATAATCGACAAGCGGTTCAACTAATGGACCGTGCCGGTTGGAAATAGGTAATAGGGTTAATGTTTAGACGCCATGGGTTAAGTGTGTTTGCTGTTGTTATTGCGGCATTCATATTACTTCCTGTTATTGTTATTGCTAGCTATGCGTTACAGGCTGATGGTGAGCTGTGGCAGCACTTGTTTGATACGGTGCTTAATGAATACCTAGTGAACTCCTTGTTGCTATTACTGGGTGTTGGTGCGGGTGTGCTTGTGTTGGGTGTGCCTACTGCTTGGTTGACCAGCATGTGCAGTTTTCCAGGGCGTCGCTGGTTGAGCTGGGCCTTATTATTACCGTTAGCAATGCCGGCTTACATCATCGCCTATACCTATACAGGCTTATTAGACTTTGCAGGGCCAGTACAAACGTGGATCAGAGACCTAACCGGCCTGGGGTACGGTGACTATTGGTTCTTTGAGATTCGATCCCTAGGTGGCGCCATTGTCATGATGTCTCTGGTGCTGTACCCCTATGTTTACCTTATGGCTAGGGCTGCTTTTTTGGAGCAGTCAGTCAGCAGTATTGAAGTGGGTTGCAGCTTAGGCTATTCACGCTGGCGTGCTATGTGGAGTTTAGCCTTACCGATGGCTCGACCAGCCATCATTGCGGGTTTATCTCTGGCTCTAATGGAAACCTTGGCAGATTACGGCACCGTGCAATATTTTGGCGTAAGCACCTTCACTACGGGTATCTTTCGTACCTTTTATGGTTATGGAGACACGGCCGCTGCAGCTCAGCTTGCTGCTAGTTTGTTGGCTTTTGTAATGTTGTTAGTTTTACTAGAGCGTTATTCTCGTCGCCGTGCACGCTACCATTCGGCGGCAGAATCTAGGGCTCGCGCAGACTTAATTCCGTTAATGGGAAGTAAGGCCGTTTTGGCTGTTGTTTTATGCTTAGCGCCCCTTATGTTTGGTTTTATTATTCCAGCAACTCAGTTGTTGTTCTGGGCGGTGTTTGAGGCAGAACCCTTAGGTTGGGACTTTGTTAACCTAGCATGGAATTCGTTTAGCTTGGCCTTTTTGGCGGCTATCGTTGCTGTCACACTAGCCATTATTTTATCATACGCCAAAAGAACTAATCCCATTAAACCTGTTCGCACCGTCATTGCCATGGCAGGGTTTGGTTATGCCCTGCCGGGTACTATTATTGCGATAGGGGTTTTGATTCCATTAGCATGGGCAGACCACAGCCTTATAGCACTCTTCGAACGTTTTGGTTGGGATAGCCCAGGGTTGTTTTTATCCGGTAGTTTGGTGGCCTTGTTATTCGCTTACACCGTGCGTTTCTTGGCTGTAGCTCTAGGCAGTGTGCAATCAGGTTTAGAGAAGATTAAGCCCAGTTTAGACCACGCCGGCAGATCAATGGGCCACGGACCTTTGGCTATTTTGCGTAAAATTCATGTGCCTTTAATGCGCACTTCTATACTCACTGCAGTATTGATTGTATTTGTAGATGTGCTTAAAGAGTTGCCAGCAACATTGATACTGCGGCCATTTAATTTTAATACTATGGCGGTACGTGCCTATGAGCTGGCCTCGGACGAAAGACTAGTTGATGCGGCGCCTGCTTCCATTATGATAGTACTCGTGGGACTTATCCCCGTGTTGATGCTACACGCCTCTATTACCCGCCGCAGGCCACACTAATATGAGAAATTCTAAATGACCATGTCTTTTGATAGCCCGGATCAGCACTTGCTGGTCGATAAGGTGAACATTGCTTATGGCCAACACACCATTGTGCATGATGTGAGTTTGGCTGTAGGAGTGGGTGAAATTGGCTGTTTGTTGGGCCCTAGTGGTTGTGGTAAATCTACCTTATTGCGCGCTATTGCTGGTTTTGTTCCCCTCCAATCGGGCAGTATTAGTTTGGCCGGTAAAACCCTTGCTAAGGACGACTTCTGCCTGCCTGCGCAAACTCGTAATGTAGGTATGGTGTTCCAGGATGTGGCCTTGTTTCCACACATCAATATTGCTGCCAACGTGGCGTTTGGTTTACATCACTGGCCCAAAGCAGAGCAAGTTCAGCGAGTGGAAGAATTGCTTGAATTGGTTGGGCTAGGCGGTTATGAAGAGCGTTACCCTCACGCTTTGTCAGGAGGTCAACAGCAGCGTGTGGCCTTAGCCCGTGCCATGGCGCCAAAACCAAGTTTGTTGTTATTAG
>Ga0307994_1002412_pt1 | contig 10505 bp, 9 predicted proteins | sample EllFjometagen261_FD_203171 | JGI IMG/M metagenome (GOLD analysis project Ga0307994, IMG submission 203171) | Marine microbial communities from Ellis Fjord, Antarctic Ocean - #261 | ecosystem: Environmental > Aquatic > Marine > Unclassified | place: Southern Ocean | collected 2014-11-02
AAAGCTACCTAATCAACAATTATCGTAAGCTTAAACAGCTTTACCAGGCCAATTGGGGGCTAAAAAACACCACTAGTCCTACCAATTTAATGGAAATGCTAGATGAATAATAAAACTTTAGGTGAACAATAGTGATACTAGATCAAAAATGGTGATTTTAGATGAAAAATGGTGACCTGAGATGAAAAATGTAACGTTGAATTTTAGTCGTAAAGAATATGCCCAACGCTTAGCGCAAGTGCGTAAAAGCATGGCGCAGCAGGGCATAGACACATTATTAAGCCATGATCCATCAAACATTTCCTGGCTTACAGGTTATGACGGTTGGTCATTTTATACCCCACAATGTGTCATTGTGGGCGCTGCTGGGGAACCCGTTTGGTATGGCCGTGGCATCGATGCTAACGGTGCACGGCGTACCGTGTATATGGATGAACAACAAATTTGTGGCTTTAAAGACCATTACGTTATGAACCCACCTCACCATGCTATGGATTACCTAAGTAACAAAGTGCTGCCTGAACGGGGTTGGGCTTCAGGTACTATTGGTGTAGAAATGGACAACTATTATTACAGTGCCAAAAGTCATGCAGCTTTAGTTAAGGGTTTACCAAAAGCTAAATTAGTGGACGCCACAGGTTTGGTTAACTGGTGTCGTAAAGTCAAGTCACCCCAAGAAATTGAATACATGCGTGTTGCTGGACGCATCGTTAGTAAAATGCATCACTGTATTCGTGAAAAAATTGCCGTAGGTTTACCCAAGCACCTACTTGCCGCAGAAATTTATCACGCCGGTATTAGTGGTGTGGATGATTTAGCTGGCGATTATCCTGCCATAGTGCCTATATTGCCCTCTGGTATTGATGCGTCTGCTCCTCATTTAACATGGGATGCCAAACCATTAGAGACTGGGCAAGCTACGTTTTTTGAAATTGCAGGCTGTTACAAACGCTATCATTGTCCTTTGTCTAGAACCATCTATTTAGGCACACCAGATGCTGCTTATATGAAGGCTGAAGAAGCGGTATTAGAAGGCTTAGAAAATGGCCTTGCTGTTGCCAAACCAGGGGTACGTTTTGGTGATATAGCCGCTAGCCTGCGCCAAACCTTATCACAGCATGGTTTCGATCGTGGCGATGCTCGTTGTGGTTATCCAATAGGGTTGAGCTACCCTCCAGATTGGGGCGAACGCACCTATAGTCTTAGGCCCAGTGATGACACAGTATTAGAACCAGGCATGACCTTTCACTTTATGCCAGGCCTATGGATGGACACTTGGGGTATGGAGACTACCGAATCTGTATTGGTAACAGCGACAGGCTGTGTGCCACTGGCCAACGTCAGCCGAGCAACCTTTATTAAATAATGAGAGCCACCATGTATTCTAAGCCATTACCGAATAGCAGCATTAGTGCCACCATCGACTTTGAAGCTGATGGCGTACAGCACGGGTTCTTGCAAGTACCCTATTCCAGTAACCGCTCTGCTTGGGGCAGTATTATGATTCCTATTTGTCAAATAAAGCATGGCCATGGCCCTACTGCTTTACTCACTGGAGGTAATCACGGTGACGAGTACGAAGGCCCTACCAGCTTACTTAAGCTAGCTAACAACCTAAACGAAAAACAGGTACAAGGCCGAGTGATTATTGTGCCAATGATGAACCAACCTGCTTTTGAAGCAGGCAGTCGTACATCACCTATCGATGCTGGCAATATGAATCGTGCCTTTCCAGGCCACCCTTACGGTACTTTAACCGAGCGTATTGCAGACTATTTCAATCGCATTTTAATACCCATGTGTGATTATGCTTTAGATATTCATTCCGGCGGTAAAACCTTAGATATCATTCCTCTTGCGGCTGCCCACCGTTTACAAGACAAAACCCTAGAAAAAGCCTGCGTGACGGGGGCATTGTTATATGGTGCACCTTACACATTACTAATGGTAGAAATGGACGCTACCCAACTCTATGACACCGCTATTGAAAGCCAAGGTAAGGTATTTGTTACCACCGAGTTAAGAGGCCAAGGCACCAGTACTCCAGCGACAATGGCTATTGCTGATCGTGGGCTACAAAACTTCCTTAAGTTTGCAGGAATTGTGGCTGGCCAACCCCAGTTACCCCAAGCGACACAGCTATTGGAAATGAAAGATGAATCCTGTTACCACATGAGCCAAGATCAAGGTTTATTAGAACTTAAGGTGTCCATTGGCCAGCAAGTAAACCATGGTGATTTAATCGCTAGTATTCATAACCGTCATCGCACAGGCGCCAAAGCTAGCCACTACTATGCAGGTATGACCGGCATTGTGCTTGGTCGCAGGCATGCTCCTTTGACAGAGATTGGTGACGTTATTGTGGTACTAGCCAGCGTCGTTGGCGGTGCCAAGGACTATCAGCCGTGACAACCGCCGCTAAAACCATTGGTATAGCCGACATTGTGCAAGCAGCAAAGGTTATTGCTCCTTTAGTGATACGTACACCATTGCAGTTCAGCCAAGCTTTATCCACTTTGTATGGTGCTAACATTTGGTTCAAAGCAGAGTATTTGCAATCTATTGGGGCCTTTAAAATACGTGGTGCTAGCTATGCCATTAGTCAACTAAATGATCATCAAGTGCTTGGGGGTGTAGTCACTTGTTCTACTGGTAACCATGGCCGTGCAGTTGCATTTGCAGCCCAAAAACGTGGCATTAAAGCCACTATTTGTATGTCTAACCTAGTACCTGACAATAAAGTGAAGGCCATCGAGGCCTTAGGTGCCCAAGTATGCATTGTAGGTGCTTCGCAGGATGAAGCTGAAGCGCAGGTTCTACGCTTAGAGTCTGAGCAAGCAATGGTTTATATCCCGCCCTTTGATCACCCCCACGTGATTGCTGGTCAAGGCACTATTGGGTTAGAAATCCTCCAAGACCTACCAGAGGTGGACATAATACTGGCAGGCTTGTCGGGTGGTGGATTATTAGGCGGTATTGGCCTTGCCGTTAAAGACACCAAACCGGCATGCAAAATAATAGGTGTGAGTATGGACCAAGGCCCAGCAATGGTAGCTAGTTTAGCCGCTAAGCAACCTATAAAAGTGCCAGAATATGCCTCCTTAGCAGATAGTTTAGGCGGCGGTATTGGACTCCAGAACCGACATTCAATGGCAGTAGTTCAACAGGTTATGGACCATGCCTATTTGGTTAGTGAGCTTGCTATTGCTAAGGCTATGACACAGCTATTTAAACTTGAAGGCTTGCGTTTAGAAGGCGCTGCTGTGGTTGGCCTTGCAGCCCTAGCTGAACACAATATAGACATTGCTGGCAAACATGTTGTTTTAGTATTAAGTGGCTGTAATGTGTCAGATGAAAATTTTGAACTAGCACAAAATATGGCAATTGCAACAATGGCTAGGGCGAGCTAGGCAGATGCACACTTATACCCAACAGCAAATCACCGAAAGAGTAGTAATAGATAATAAATCATTGGCTATTATTGAATCAGCCTTTGCAGCCTTAGGCCGTGATGAAGTAACCATGCCCGACATATTAAGCATGGACATTTCAGAAAATAATGGTGAAGTAGACGTCAAAACTGCTCACATCAGAGGTTGGAAGCAATTTGCCATAAAGATTAGTCCTGGTTTTTTTAACAACCCCAGTATTGGCCTGCCCAGCCTCAATGGCCTGATAGTGTTATTTAGCGCCCACACAGGTTTAGTGGAGGCAGTTTTATTCGATGAAGGTTACCTTACTGACGTACGCACTGCGCTTGCGGGCGCGCTAGCCAGCCAATACCTAGCAGTGAGTGATGCCCACCATGTTGCTGTTGTTGGTGCAGGGGCCCAAGCACGGTTGCAAGTAGAAGCCTTACTCTTGGTGAGGCCCATCACTCATTTGTCGGTATATACAAGAGACCCACACAAAGCACAGTTATTCAGCCAACAAATGGCCACCGATTTTGGCTTAGTAACTAACGCTTGCAGCAGCGTAAAAGCAGCATGTAAACAGGCTCAAATACTCATCACAACAACAGCATCAACATCACCGTTGGTGACATTAAACGACCTGCCTGCGGGCATTCACATCACCGCTATTGGTTCAGACAATTCCCATAAACGCGAACTAGATAAACACCTAGTAACCAGTGCAGACTTATTAGTGGTAGACCAAATAACTCAAAGTAAAACCATGGGTGAATTAAAACAAATCCCCATAGATTCACTCACTATTTTAACGTTAGGTAAGCTCATTGCCCAACAACATTACCCCAGAAACAACCATCAACAAATCAGCCTTTGTGACCTCACTGGAACCGGCGTACAAGATACCGCTATTGCGTGTTACGCAGCCCAGTGTTTAGAGTTACATTAACCTTATAGGAGTTTTTCCATGAGTATCGATACCCAAGCCCTGCTGGCACGTGATCGCAAAAACGTATTCCACGCGTCTACCCACCTGAAACAATATGCGGATGGTGATTTACCTGGCCGCATTATCACCGGTGCTGATGGCATTCGTATACGAGACTCTGAAGGCGTAGAACTGATTGACGCTTTTGCAGGGCTGTATTGCGTAAACATCGGTTATGGCCGTCAAGAAATGGCTGAGGCCATTTACGAGCAAGCTAAAAAGTTGGCTTTTTACCATACTTATGTGGGCCACACTAACGAAGCCCTGATTGAGTTATCTGACCGTATCATTCAATTATGCCCACCAGGTATGAGCAAAGTGTATTACGGTATGTCTGGCAGTGATGCCAACGAGACACAAATGAAGCTAGTGTGGTATTACAATAATGCCCGTGGTTTAACCGATAAAAAGAAGATTATAAGCCGCGATCGTGGTTACCATGGTTCTACCATTGCTTCAGGATCACTCACCGGCTTACCGCTGTTCCATAAGCATTTTGACCTGCCAATAGATCGCGTAAAGCACACCTTAGCACCGCATTATTACCGTCGTGAAGACAGCAGTATGTCCGAGTTGGAATTTTCCCAACACTGTGCTGATGAATTAGAAAAGATGATTCTAGAAGAAGGTCCAGACACTGTTGCGGCCATGATTGCTGAACCCGTGTTAGGCACTGGCGGTATCATCCCACCACCAGAAGGTTACTGGGGCGCCATTCAAAAAGTACTTAATAAGTATGACGTACTGCTTATAGCTGACGAGGTAGTGTGTGGTTTTGGTCGTTTAGGTGAAAACTTTGGTTCTATTTTGTACGATATGAAACCCGACCTAATGACTGTTGCTAAGGGCCTTACATCAGCTTACCAGCCTCTTTCTGGCGTTATTGTGGGCAATAAGGTTTGGGACGTTTTAGAACAAGGCACAGATCAATGGGGCGCAATCGGTCATGGCTACACCTACTCTGGCCACCCCATTGGTGCAGCTGCAGCTTTATGTAACCTAAATATTATTGAGCGTGAAAACCTCACGGACAATGCTAAAACCACAGGCGCTTATTTGCAACAACGTATGGCCCAAACCTTTGCAGACCATCCAATGGTAGGAGAAAGTCGCGGTGTGGGAATGCTTCATGCATTAGAGTTTGCTGCTGATAAAAAAAATCGCCAAGGGTTTGATGCCAATCTGAAAGTGGGCCCACTAGTTTCTGCTGCCTGTATGGCTGAAGGCATGATCGCCAGAGCCATGCCTCATGGTGACATACTAGGATTTGCCCCACCTTTAATCGCCACCCCAGATGACGTTGACGGCATGGTTGAACGGGCTCACCGAGCTGTTAATAAAGTAATGAACCAGCTTATCCGCAGTGGTGATTGGAAAGGTTAGCGCTGATTAGAAAGGTTAGTATTAATTGAAAAGGTTAGTGTTAGTTGAAAAGGCTAATACTGATCTACCAAGATAACCCTTATTTGCTAGTGTCTGGGTAAGACATGCACTAGCAAATCGTTCACTAAAGTTTCATCAATCGTCATTGATTGATCGATTTAGGGCTATTATTTAAAAATACCATCACCCATTTGATCAATGCATTGCTTCGCTTTGAACAAACTTAGCTCATGGCCGCCTTCGATACTAAAAGACTGGTCAGCGCGAATAAAGTGATGCTCTTTGCCGTCTTTGCGAATCCAGCCTTGTACACGAAAACTACTACCCTCCTTTAGCGGTTGAGTTTCAATACTAAACCCATTGTGTTCGTGATGTTGGGCACTTTTAGCACCTTTTTTTTCTGCGCTGTTATTGTTAGAGCGTTCTTCAATAGGCCGAAATAGAAACTCTTTAATAATAGATAATAAACCCATGATTTAAACCACCTGCTAGATAATGTAGTTATTAGTAATGTTAATGCATACCACAACAAAACTTAAGGCATTAATACCAAAAAAGCCACTTGCATAAAAATTGATCATTAAAAAGCCCAGCAAAGGCCAGGCTTTTAAGTTTTCTTAAAGATTTACATTAAGAAGGGAAAGCGAACTGCTTGCCATCACGCACGCCACTAGAAGGCCACCGTTGAGTGACTGTCTTACGGCGTGTGTAAAACCGAATAGCATCTGGGCCATGAGCACCCAAATCACCAAACAATGAACGCTTCCAGCCACCAAAGCTGTGATAAGCTACAGGTACTGGCAGAGGCACGTTAATACCAACCATACCCACTTTTATATTATCCGAGAAGTAACGTGCTGCCTCGCCATCACGGGTAAAGATACAGGTGCCATTACCAAATTCGTGATCATCAATCAGCTTCATAGCTTCTTGCATCGTATCAACACGCACTACACACAAAACAGGGCCGAAGATTTCTTCTTCATAAACCACCATGTCTTTAGTGACCTTGTCAAACAAACAACCACCTACAAAGAAGCCATTTTCATGGCCATCTACAACCAAATCGCGTCCATCTACAACCAGTTCAGCACCTTCTGACACGCCTTGGCTTACTAAACGACGTACACGTTCTTGGGCTGCGGCCGTGATCAACGGGCCCATTTCATTACTAACATCAGTACCATTACCTACTTTTAGCGCTTCTACTTGTGGCTTTAACTTAGCCACTAATTCGTCTGCTGCGGCATCACCTACACAAACAGCAACCGAAATAGCCATACAACGCTCACCACAAGACCCATATGCAGCACCCATAAGTGCGTTTACAGCATTATCCATGTCTGCATCAGGCATGACGATAGCGTGGTTTTTTGCACCACCTAAGGCCTGTACACGTTTGCCATTGGCCGTACCTGTAGCATAGATGTATTCGGCGATAGGTGTAGAGCCTACAAAGCTAACAGCCTGTACACGAGAATCTTCGAGAATAGTGTCTACAGCAAGCTTGTCACCGTTAACAATGTTAAATACGCCATCTGGCAAGCCCGCTTCTTTAAGCAATTGACCAATCAACAAGGGCGCACTTGGATCACGTTCAGACGGCTTTAGTACAAAGGTATTACCGCAAATGATCGCCATAGGGAACATCCACATAGGCACCATGGCAGGGAAGTTAAACGGCGTAATACCGGCAACTACACCTAAAGGCTGAAACTCAGACCAACTATCGATCGCTGGACCAGCGTTTTTGCTATGTTCACCTTTTAGTAATGTGGGTGCACCGCAGGCATATTCCACTACTTCAATACCACGAATGAGCTCACCAGCAGCATCGTCTAGTACTTTGCCGTGCTCATTGGTAAGGGCAGCACAAATTTTGTCAGAGTTCTCTTCAAGCAGTTGTTTAAAGCGGAACATCACTTTGGCACGTTTTTGTGGCGGCGTATTACGCCACGCAGGGAAAGCTGCTTGTGCCGCAGCAATAGCATCTTCTACGGTGGTTTTACTAGCCAAGGCTACTTGACGCACTATCTCACCAGTAGCTGGGTTATAAACGTCTTGTACGCGCTGAGTATCGGCAACTATTGCACCGTTAATAAAATGTCCTACAACTTGCATTTTGTTTCCTCGCTGTCCAAATTTAGGACTTGATTGGTTATTTGATGACTATAGTACTCTTACGGCATCAAAAGCACTATTAGCTCGATATTTAATTTTCATTTCATAGCGAACTTAGCCAACTGGTGTTGGATTTTTTGGCTAAGTTCTAAGCAGCACGCTATTAATCTAAACTCTGAATGGCATCACCTAAAGCATTCACTAAGCGAGTAATATCTTCCTTTTCACTCACAAAGTTTGGCCCCAACTGAATAGTATCACCACCATAACGCACGTAAAAACCAAGATCCCATGCTTTCATAGCGATTTCATAGGGACGTCTGGCAGGTTCTCCAGGGTAGGACTCGATGGTTAAAGCTCCAGCTAAACCATAGTTGCGAATGTCACTCACATAGTTCAAGCCTTTTAGGCTATGAATAGCGTCTTCAAAGTGAGGTGCAAGGTCTGCAGCACGCTGCGCCAGCTGTTCATTTTCAAAGATGTCCATGGCAGCTAAACCTGCAGCACAGGCTACAGGATGCCCAGAATAGGTGTAACCATGAGGGAATTCAACCATGTATTCAGGCCCACCAGCATCCATAAAGGTATGATATATCTCACTCTTTGCAACTACGGCACCCATTGGTATAGCGCCATTAGTGATGCCCTTAGCTAGGTTCATAATATCAGGAATCACCCCAAATGCATCAGCACCAAAGGCTGCCCCTGCTCGGCCAAAACCAGTAATTACTTCATCGAATATTAATAAAATACTATGGTCATCACATATTTTACGAAGGCGCTGTAAATAACCCTGAGGTGGCACCACAACCCCTGCTGAGCCTGCAAAAGGCTCAACAATGACTGCGGCAATATTAGATGCATCATGCAGTGCAATTTGTTCCAATAAATGGTCGGCAAGTTCTAACCCGTGTGGTGGCATACCTTTGCTAAATGCATTTTCAGGTAATAAAGTATGAGGTAAATGATCAGCGTCTATGCCAGTGCCATACATCTTACGGTTAGCCGCTATGCCACCTACACTTATGCCACCATAGTTCACACCATGATAACCCTTACTACGCCCAATTAATTTCGTTTTGGTAGGCTGACCACATTGGCGCCAGTAGGCACGAGCCATTTTTAATGACGTATCAGCAGATTCTGAACCAGAGTTAGTAAAAAACACATAATCCAAACCTTCTGGTGACATTTTGGCTAACCGATCGGCCAGTTCAAACGCCTTTGGATGGCCATGTTGAAAAGCAGGCGCATAATCCAAGCTTTTCAATTGTTTATACACAGCTTCTGCAATTTCCGGTCGGTTATGACCAAACCCACAACACCATAAGCCTGAAAGCCCATCATAAATACGACGACCATCGGCGGTGATATAGTGACTTTGTTCAGCCGACACAATCATACGTGGCTTTTCTTTAAACTGACGGTTAGCGGTAAACGGCATCCAGTGGGCTTCGAGCTGTTCGCGGCTCAAACCACCAGTAAGTGACTCATAACTCATGGGTATACTCCATCATTAACATTAAATAGAGTTTAGGCTTGCACTTACAACAGTTAAATATTAAGTTAATTACATTAACTTAACTAAATGATTAACTATATAGCTAACTAATATGTCAACACACCTTGGTTTAAGTCGTTTATCTGATATTGATCTGCGCCTATTACGAATTTATAGAACAGTTGTTGAAGCGGGCGGTTTTGCAGCAGCAGAAGTAGAGCTCAATATTAGTAGAGCAGCCATTAGCATGGCCATGGGAGATTTAGAAACTCGCTTAGGGTTACGTTTGTGCCAACGAGGCCGTGCAGGTTTTTCAGTTACGGATGCTGGGCAACAAGTCTATGAAGCTATTTTACAATTATTCACCTCTATCGAAGGCTTTCGTACTCGGGTTAATGCCTTACACGATCAACTTAAAGGTGACTTAAACATTGGTATTGCCGACAACCTTGTCACCCTACCACATATGAAAATCACTAATTCACTACGCCAATTGAAGTTACAAGCATCAGACATTGGCATCAACATTAGCATGATGCCACCTAATGAAATTGAAAAAGCAGTATTAGATGGCCGCTTAAATGTAGGCGTTATTCCACGTTTAAGAAAAATTTCTGAACTAGAGTACATTCCTCTTTACGAAGAGGAATCTTGTTTGTACTGCAGTTACCATCACCCATTATTTGACATGGCAGAGCAACAAGAAGTTATTCCCCAAGTACCAAACTATGACGCTGTGGCCCCTGCCTACGCACAAACAGCTGCCACCAAAATTCAATATCAAGGGCTAAAGACTAGCTCTACTGCCACCGATAGAGAAGGCGTAGCCTTTCTTATTATGACCGGTTGTTTTATTGGTTATTTGCCTACCCACTATGCCGCACAATGGGTACAGCAAGGCAAGATGAAAGCTTTGTGCTCTGGTTATTTTCACTACAGTACTGATTATGCAGTAATTCACAAAAAAAATGCGCCTACAAATTACCTGGTAGACGCATGGATCAAAGAATTGTTAAAGAACTGACTTAGCTTTCTTTGCTTAGGTTTGCTTAGGTTTGCTTTACCTTGCTTAGGCTTGCCTAGCCTAACAAAGGCAGTTTCT
>Ga0307994_1002414_pt1 | contig 10496 bp, 8 predicted proteins | sample EllFjometagen261_FD_203171 | JGI IMG/M metagenome (GOLD analysis project Ga0307994, IMG submission 203171) | Marine microbial communities from Ellis Fjord, Antarctic Ocean - #261 | ecosystem: Environmental > Aquatic > Marine > Unclassified | place: Southern Ocean | collected 2014-11-02
ACATTTGCTTGATTTGATAACGAAGCACGTGTCAGAAGAGTTATTTGGGTACCATCTGTAATTCCGTAATCTTCCAGAGTCCCTTCACTGTGTAAATCAGGTTCATTTCCCTCGTCATCTACCAGAGTTTTGGATGGTGTTTGTAAGAAAAATTCAGTTCCTGGCGAAATCCATTGCATATTGACCAATTCTGCGATCAGATGCTGTATCGAATTGCAACGAATGGCTGTTTGGTGTTCATCCATATGGACAATGATTGTTTTTTCATCCGAAATCGACGCACGTAAAAACAACGTTAAATATTTCAAGCACTTTTCACCTGGTACTTTTCTCATATTTTTCCACTGTTGATACCATTGCAACACTTCTGCATTACCTTTGGCACGTTGCTTTACCTTTTTAATTGTAGGATTCAATACACGACGAATGTTTGTGATATATTTACCTACGGTTGGCGGTACACTTGACCACGTATCATGCATTAATGAATATTCTACAAAAGGTGAACCGCCAACTGCTAACAGAGCAATGACCTCGCGTTTATCGTCAGAATCTTGTGAGCAAAATATACCAGGACGTGCTTTAAAAAGAGATTCTCGACTAATCATTCTTGTAGGAACGTTCTCCAATGAATCAATGCATCGATATATCTCTTTCGAATATTTAACAGTTACATAATGTCCCTCAAACGCAACGATATATCCGACAAATGTCGGATTTGTTTCTACTGCAGGAATAAAATATCCCGATGGTATTTTTTGTATGTCAATACGTTGGGCCCATTTGCCTTTCGAATGCAAAACACCTTTCAAGACTTCGACTGAATAATCTCCTAAATCAGGGTCGTATTGCGGTTCTACGTTGTCGGCAATTTCCGACTCCTTTTGTTCTAAAAATTGGGCTTGATTGTCCATTTCTTCTCTGGTGACAATATGTGCTCCGTACATATTTTGTAAACAACGCATCCCACATGTGAGATCACCATGTTGTTTAATCACGTGAGATTCCAACGTCGGAAATGTTTGATAAGGCTCGAGTTCTTCTTCCTCGTTGTAATCAGATTCAGATTCAGATTCAGACTCTTCGTATGACCCGAACTCTTTTTTGGCACCAAGTTCCAAATCTCTTTTCAAACGTGCGAGAATTGCTTCACGATCTCCCACCATAAATGACATTTTTTTTCAATCTAATGTCCCATTTATACGTCCCATTTATAAGCTGTCATACCTTCACCCAATGTACGTTGTTGAGCAACATCAGGAGGATCAAACATTAATCGACACAACCTACCAAAATCCATCGAACCATATAATATACCTCGATAATCACGTCTTACAATAAGCAACCATAATTGGAATGCTTCACTAAACTTTCCATTTGGCACAAGATTCACCAACCCGTTATGCATCACATCATAGCGTCTCCGTCGTTCAATAACAATGGGTATAGTCATATGTGGTATTTTTGCCCTGTGAGTCCATGATTTTTCAGAAGAACAGAAAAAAAAGTCCTTAAATGACACTGAATACGTCGACATAAAATGGGCATGCACCATTTGCAAATACAATCCGTCATTGACATCACTATGAACAAACAATTCTTCCGGTTTTCCATATGAAGTAAGATGGTTTAAAACATCCAGAATTGCCAGTGGGCGGTTTTCGGCGACCGCTTGGTAGGCAGAAACGCGTGAACCACGTGCATTATATGACGCACGAACACTATCCGACAAGCGACCAATGTTTTCCCATGTTAAATCCTGCACACGATCTCGAAATTTACGAATTTTTAAATGGCGCGTTTCAGTTCTCACAAAATCTTCCCAACGTGTCTCTGGCATATCGGTTAGCATTGGAACCGTGTCCCACATCGTGTATTGTGCAAAAGAACGGCGAATGCTAATAAAACGCACGTATAATTGGTAGACTAGCGCTGGATGAATCTGAAACTCATTCTCTCCAATTCGCAATCGGTGTTTACGAATATCAAAATGCTCTACTCCTGCTGTATGCGCGATAAACCACGCTGCGCGAAATTCAAGCGTGTCCAAATAGACAAATATATGGTGATCTAACGTTTTAAATTCATACCATTTCAATTCGAGTGCATCTAATGCATTTAAAATATCTGAAATTGTGAACGTAGCAGTATCATACGATATGTGAGTCCGTAAACAATGTTTTTTCATCCAAATACGTGTATCCATCGGTATAACTGTACAACCAGGCTTTGAAGCCAACCATCTACACATGGAAATGCAAGTATAGATAAACATGCCCTCACACCAACCTTTCAATTGTCCAGGAATCCTGTCAAATAACGAATTCCAAGATTCAAACGTATATATTTCCAATTTATTGGCCAAACGCATGTATGGAACGTCGTCGTTTTCATCCATAATCATGGAACCGTCAGCATGAGATAATAAAATGTCGTAAGTGTCAAGCAAATATAAAAACAAATCGGCTTTCGAAACATCCGAATCTAGAGAATAATTCATACACTCTGTTAACGTATGACATCGGAAAATACTCTTATAATTAGAACTATACATTTTATAAAATATTTTGTAACTTATATACCATTACCAACCTGATGAACCAAATCCACCTAAATTACGTTCGGTTGTGTTTAAAGAGGAAGTACGGTAAATATTTGGGGCGGAATACTGTTGTATTACCATTTGAGCTATACTATCACCAATTTTAATTCGATAACCTGTTTGGCTAAAATTAAACAACTTCACTTGAATTGGACCACAGTAATCTTCGTCAATAATACCACCAAAAGGCACAATCCCGTGGTCCAGACCTAACCCAGAAACACCCTCGATTTTACCAAAGTGTTGAATAGGCATTTGAACAGCCAATTGTGTATCGATGGTAACAGAACCACCTGCAGGGATAAATGCATCTGACGGTGAAAATAAATCGTGCCCCGCCGCGCCAGCCGTGCTGCGTCGTGGTGTACAACCCTCAGGAGCAACAATTCGCATCCCACCGTGCATAATTTGACCAAGGCCATGCGTTTCAATAGGCAACGGACGCTCCATTTTCAACAAGTCGCGGGGTAATAACACAGTTGGTAAATCAAGATGTCGTTTCTGGGTTAGGTCTTGGGACAATAACATAGCTGGTAATTCAGGATGTTGTTTCATCAATATTTACTTCGATTTCAAAGTTTAAATTTGTTTTCATATATTCTCTACTTTATCTGTTTAATAATAGTGTTTTTCTTTTTAACGGTGCCGCAATACGCAAACAGTGTATTCTCAATATTTGATGTGGAAAATCAAATTCAATATTTGTACAAAAAGAACGACAATCATGCATGATCGTTTCCAAAGAGTCCAAACTCATGTTGTCAACAATGTGTGCGTCCAACATGTACATCTCTGGTGTAGACGTATCCACACGTACTTCAAATTGACATTCGATTTCTGGCATCGCATTTAAACGCAACAGCAATTGCTTCAGACATTTTTTATCCTTTTCGTCCACAGAACCGAGGTCGCAAGATGTAACGACAGAGTCTTTGGGTCGTTTTCTCTTCTTTTTACTTTCGGGTTTCTTTCCATCTCGCCAGATATCAATTCGGACCATCTCTTCAGCAGTAGAAATACGTACATCGCGAATATGATCATTTGTATCACGGATGTTTTTCAAGTCCTCAATCGTCATAACGGGCATTCCTCGAATCGCAATGATGTACCGAGTGGGGAATTTTGTATTTGTAGACAACACAAGGCCAGATTTCACTGCACCCTTGATAGACGAAATATAGTGCAATGTCTTTTCTATAAATGCATTTTCGTTTGGTTGGAGAGCCACCGGTCTTTTTACTCGAACCAGGGATATCTCTCTGGATTGATTAGATGCAGCTGATGGAAGGAGTAACTGGCCAGTGCTATTGCCACCGAACGTATCAGCCATATTTTATTACTGGATACCGACCTTCTTTTATACTCGATATTAATATCAATATTTCCAGAAGAAGTGTCAAGTCTTGTCTTTAACCCAGTTGCACCGTGTTTTTTCGCGATATGTTTCCATTCATCAATATCTTCGTCATCAAACGAATCCACATATGTCAGGCGTAATTTCAATCCCGTAGTATAATTTAAAATTCCGACATACACAACGTCAAGATCTACATTGTTCTCAGCAAAATTAGAGTCATACAAATCTTGCATGATATTTTTGGCGCTTTGTTGGATGTGGCCTGCTAAGTATGGATTCGAAACTTCCATTCTACAGTCACCCTAAGGTTACTATATACCCCATGGCATTAAATCAAACATGTTGGGAATATGCATACAAAATTATTCACAAGATAATAAAATCAAAATGGATTTCGATTCTTGGGTAGTTCAACAAAAAATGCAAGAGTTTTTAAAAACATTAAATGCTTTTGAAATATTACAACTAGATTTTTGTCAAATTGCGCAAAAACTGAAAAATCCAAACAACGACGATTACAAACAAGCACTCCAAACATTTCATAACCTACACTATCACGAATTCTTGTATCATAACACCACCAGAACACCAGAATGTAGAGATTTCATACAATGTCTACGAGAACTCGAACAAATCAAAAAACCAAAAAAATCAGAATACGTGGAATTATTTCAAAAATTACAAGCGTTTCAACAAAAACAACTCCCAGGAGGACACTGCAACAAAGTACCATTCATGTTTACAAACCGTGGTGCCGAAAAATGGTTTTATGACGAAGTCGGCAGAGCAAAAAGTGAGGACCAAAAGTATGCATTGTACGAAAACGGAATATGGACAGGTCACACCAATTGTCCAGCAAATACCATATCAAAAACAGACGAACATATACTGCACATTGAATTGAATGAAAAACACAAAAAAACACTCTTAAAATTACAAAAACATAATATTCAAATGCATAAGGATTTATTTGCACATATGGAAGACGAAGACCCCTACAAATCAATTCAAATGGATTACCTACAACAAACACACGAACATGTACGTGATTTGAACGAAAAATACGACCAATTAAACCACAACCACGAACAATTATATGAACAAAATCGCGAACTAGAACACATGTTTACATTCAATCAACAAGTAAATCACCGCCAATTGGACGAAATAAATAGTCTGAGATACACATTGGAAATGAAAAATCGCGAATTGTCACACAAAGACAACGAATTGTATTATTTCACAACAAAAAGAGTTAGATATGCATAATATTATTTTTTTTATTCAGGTATTTATTCAGGTATTTATTCAGGTATTTGTTCAGGCGGGTTACATTTACAACATTCTAAAGCTATAGTTGCCCATTGACCCCACTCGCCTTTGTAGGGATTTGTTAAAAACTTTTCATTAAAAAAAGCATGTAAGACAAATGATTTGTCATGAATCATTTGGAATTGAACCGCCGCTAACAAGACGGAGAAGACCATTTTTCCAAATGCATAGACGTCCATACGTTTGGATTTTATTGTATCGGAACAGTTCCATTTGTCCACAGTCAATTTATCCATCATATAATTGACTGTTCCACAATATTGGAAATTTTCTAATTGTGATGAAAAGTCCCAGTCAATTAACTTTGGGGTTCCTTTATGGAATACGACGTTTTCTGGCTTGATATCTCGATGGGCAATTCCATTAGCATGGAGGAAATGTATGGCTTCGCGAATATGTTCAAGGTGTTTCTGCATACATTTCCACTTAAAAGGTTTGCGCATATAATCAAAAAAATCAGGACCAGCATAATCCATGCATATAAGTGTGGTCAATGGACATGTACGCAGAATATCGATAGGCTGTAATATGAAATCAGATTTTGGCAAATTCATAATTCTAAAATGTCTTAATTCTATATCAATTGAATTAGATGGGGTGATTTCAGTTCTTTTTTTCCATAACCTACGTTTTTTATCGATAAAAAACGCACTACCTTCCGAACCGTTAACACAAGACAATTTTTTCATTGAATCTTTTTTCATCATTAATGTATGTGTACATCCCATAGCTAGTGGATTCAAATGTAGTTTATACTCTCGTTCTACCGTTATCATTTTATTTGATGTATTTATAGTAAACCTTTTTTTTTATATAATGCGCATCATTGCGATATTTTATTTTACTCAACATAGTTACAATTATGTCCAAGACATGAGTTTTGTTTCATTTTTCAATCGGAACTCCGTTTCTGAATTGATGCAGGAATTTGTCAAAGGAGCCGTTAAAACAATGCATGACCATCGTAAAATATTTGAATATCCACCCTGGCAACTCGTCTGTCATCGTGTACACGAAAATAATGCTGTTATGGTGACAGATAATGAATATCCAACGAGTGTTTCACTCGAATTACTCCAAAAAGTACACGAATCTCCCGAAATAATGAAAAATATATTGTCAGACTGTCAAGACCCGTGTACTGTAAGTAATATATACAGAGTCAAGACACAATTAGACGAAACGATGGTGATTATGCATGAAAATATCGAAAAAATCATCAAACGTGGCAGCGATATCGACGAACTTGTCCAAAAATCAGAACATTTATCAAATCAATCACGAATATTTTACAAAGTGGCAAAAAAACATAATCGATGTTGCATTATACAATAACAAATACACATTATATGAAGAACAAACATTAGAATATGTTTGAAGTTGATTGAAAACCAGCTTTATTCAACACTGAATGTAATTTCTAACACTGCTTTATATCTGGTGCTGGACTCTTTTTTATACTGCACGCCGACTATGCTGGAAAGAACAGACAGTACTTGTTCTCGAAATTTCTTTTCAATATATGCAACTTGGCGACATTCCTGACTACATTCTTCCACATGGTCTGTACGTACAACTTGGACCGCAAGTGGGTCCACACTGTTAGTTGGCTCATGTACAAGCCCCAGCAAGTCTGTTATGTGAAATGTGTAGTGTGTGTGGGTCATTCCGACTGCATGGACAACAATTTTTTTGGTTGTGGACATGCTTGACACTACAAAAGTCAATGTTTTAATATTAAAAAACCTTGACAGGAATATCGAATAGTTTAATTTTTTTCAGTCCTACTCAAAGCAGACCCAAGCATTTTGGTGTACCTGTACCTGTACCTGTACCTGTACCTGGAAAAAAATTCCTTACTTTATTAACAATGAATATAAAATCATATGTGTTACATAATTTATTGTTTATACACAACTACATGTAGTACTATATAAAAGTATTTCTTTATTATAAATGACCAAAGCCCCTAAAAAAGATTACGCGTATCGTTCCACCTGGAAGCACAAGTTTTCGCGTGCACGCAACCTCGCACAACGCGGCGGCCTTACCAAGAAAGAGATGCTCCAAAAATACGGACGCTTTCCCAAGAAAAACGAGTGGTGGACTCCTGACAGTAGTTATAAAACATGGAAGGAGAAATGGGTCGCGGCCAACCCGAAACCTTAACTGCTCTGTTCATCTACCTTTTGTTTCTTATGTGGTGACTCGTCGTCGTTGTTGTCACGGAGCCAATAATGAAACCACATAAAGAACTCCACCTCGGACGATCCACTGTTGGCCTCACGCCAATTCAACAATAACAGCGGTTTCCCCCCTTTACCATAGGCAGCATGACAAAGTAGTGGTGACCTCGCGAAAAATTTAGCCAAATCGATATAAAACCCACATTTTATTGTGCTCCATCTGTCTTGTGAATAACAAACCAACGCTTTTTGTGCCAAATTTAGCCATAGTTCCACTCGCGGTGGCCCAGCAAGAAGTTCCTTTGTAAGGGCACGTTTTGCAATCACTTTTGCCAATAAAGTAACATTTACCTGAAGCATCTCACCTTGAGCACGACGTTCAAGTAAATATTCTGTCAATACCAAATCGATATAAAACCCACATTTTATTGTGCTCCAACTGTCTTGTGAATAACAAAGCAACGCTTTTTGTGCCAAATTTTCACGCACAAAAAGGGATGCTTGGTTGAAGAATCGTCTACTGTAGGGAAGCAGTGCCTCTGTAAGGGCATAATCGTTGGTATTTGGTGGACGCGTCACCATGATACGACATTTTGCAATCACTTTTGCCAACAACGTAACCTTGACCCGAAGCATCTTACCTTGAGCACGACGTTCAAGCAAATATTCTGTCAATACAAGCAAATGGCCAAGTGCATCTGCAAAAGTACCCCTTCTTTTGGAGATGGTCAAGTCAATGACGCATGTGTCCATCGCCAGCAGCTCTTCCAGTATTGTGTTGATCTCCCAGTCTGATATCAACATGTTAGAGTCACGGTCCATTAAATCCCCGGACAAAAAAAAAATGCGCTTGTGAAACTGTTCTTGTTGCTTTCTTGACAAAGGGTACCCATGGAGCTCTTCGAACTCGCCCATCGACATCATTTGTATTTGGGGAAACAATTTTGAACGTACCATCGCGCGCACCGCATCCCGTGCACTGCGCACCAACTGCCATACTTGTGGTCCAAGAAGAAATTTAAATCGCATCTTTGTCAGTTCCATAGCTTGAGGAACTAGTCCGTGTACATAGTTCTTGAAAGGAGGTGTCAACGTTTGGAGTGACGAATGTGGTAAGAGTTTAACAAGACGAGCACAGAGAATCAATTCAAGCATTTTTCTGTTTGATGGCATACACCCTATACCAGAAGCACCACAAGACTGTAATTTGTTCAACACCGGTAGGTCTTGTTTCATTGCATAAACACACAGCTGTTCGGCACCTTTCCAATACCATAATGGAGCATTCTCGTCGAAGCGTGCATCGTGACTGTTGAACATGAACAATAGAACATCAACATTTACTTGATTAAAATTGTCAACAGATTCAAACAGGTCAAAACAAATCTCCTTCTTCACAGCATCTGAGAACAAATAAAACATTTCAACAATGACAGGAGCAAAATCGTTTCTGGTACCAAGCAGAAAGGAAGCATCATTCAGAAGTGTAACACAAATTCTTGAGTCTGCATAACGCAAGAAAAACTGGACCACGTCACAAAAGTACTTTTGTTCACCGTAATCATCCAATGATCCGTTGTATGATTTAATGTCATACTTGTCATATTTTGAACAATTGTTCAAAATAGCTTTCCATTTTTTAAGGTGGTCATCAAACAGACGAAACTCAGGTACTGCCAGTCGTTGTGCAACAACGGACAGAAGACATGTGTGAACATTCCAGTCCGTGCACTCATAAAAGAAACTGTCAAAACAATTGATAATACCAGTGGTAGGGACGAGTGAAATCATCTTGTCAAACGACTGTAGTCCCAAACTGCCAGAGTGCTTTTGTAATAATTTAGAAAGAAGATCCCAACCAAATTTTTTACAAAGCATATCAAGGAGTTCAGGTTGCTCTTGGAAGCGCCATGACACAGTGCGTTCCTTCATGTTTAGACACGGAAAGGTAATAAAATGTCCAAGTGCATTGGCCTTGGACTCTGTCTCATCAAGATTTTCGAGGACATCACACAATCCCCATGAAACAAACTCTGTTTCACTCTCAAGGGAAGACTTTGTCAAGTTAAAACCTCCAATGCTGTACAGGACATGTGGTATCTCGTGCGGGCTGTACGTTGTAGTGTACTCGGCTCTGGTCATTTGCAGCCAATCCAACACCCATTTTGACCATTTGCTGGTGGGATGCTTTGTGTAGTCAACATAACGAAACGGACTATAGGAAATGTTAGTAGATCGCGAAGAAAAAAAAACAAACAAAAAATAAAAACAACGTACCAGTTTCCGAGTTGAACAGTGGCGCCATCAGTTGGCATCTGCCACGGCACATCTTCTGGTGTCAGTGGCGGCAGTGGCACTAGCGGTTGTGGTGGACCGTCATAGAATGACTGAAATGCTTGTACAGACATTGTTGGACTGAGGATTCTTTTGGATGACACCAAAAGTTGAGCAGGACAAAACCTGGCACAAACCTTGGGATAACCCGTAACCCATATAAACCAAGATGAAAAATATACTAAGCTGAAAAATCACTCACATTTATCTTGACAAAACCTTGTCAAAACAAAATTTAGATTATTATGTTGGATTATGTTGGGTTATGGGACCACATAACTTTTAGGAAATCAGGAAACATTTAGGTGATTTCCTGTGATTTTCCTGCGATTTTTGAGCAACAGACAACAATAAAGAACAACAAAAGAACAACAAACAGACAAAGAAAGAAATGAATAAAAGAACCAGAACCAGAACCACCACTGACACCTCCTCCAGCAAAGGAAGCAAGAAACCACGCACCCTTCCGCCTTCACCACACGGACCCTTCTGGAATGGCACTACGACCGACCCTGAGATCATTGCAGTGTTGGTAAACAATAGAGACGAAGCATTTCATTATGATGTTTCCACATCAAGACTAGATCTAGTCCAGGAAGTTTGGGAATTTAAAATTGTACCCTTCTTCAACGTGAAAGAGCTGGCCATGCTCCGTCCCACAAGCAGGTGGTGCGACGAGCAGTGG
>Ga0307994_1002419_pt1 | contig 10480 bp, 8 predicted proteins | sample EllFjometagen261_FD_203171 | JGI IMG/M metagenome (GOLD analysis project Ga0307994, IMG submission 203171) | Marine microbial communities from Ellis Fjord, Antarctic Ocean - #261 | ecosystem: Environmental > Aquatic > Marine > Unclassified | place: Southern Ocean | collected 2014-11-02
CGTCTACACCTTGAACGGGCTCGTCTAATACCAATAGATGGGGCTTACGGAGCAGGGCCCGTAACAATAGTATTCTTTGGGTTTCACCCCCGGAAAGCTCTTGCATGGGGCGATCAAGGAGTTTTTCAGCGCGACATTCATGTAACAAATCATGCCATAACTGTGGGCTAAGCTGGTGTTGTTTATGACGGCCTAAGTCTAAAAATCGGGACACCGTAAGGGGTAAGGTGTCTTCCAGTTTTAGCTTTTGGGGCATGTAGCCAATACGCAGCCCCTTTATAGCGGTAATGTCTCCGCTAGTGGTGTTAATCAATTTCAACAAACTACGAACTAAAGTGGATTTCCCAGCTCCGTTTGGGCCTATAAGGGTAGTAATTTGGCCTGCTTCTAAAGAAATGTTCACCCCTTTAATGAGCCACCGATTGCCACGCTTTACACCTAGGTTTGTGGCTGAGAGTAAAACCTCACTCATGATTCGGACTCCAGGGTTTTGGATTTATCTAGGCACCCTTGGCAGGTGCCCACTATTTCAATGGTGTGACGTTGTATTTCAAAACCATGCTGATCGGCACTAAGCTTAAGGGCTAAGTTAATGTATTGACTGTCCAGCTCTTGGGCTTGATGGCAAGCTTGGCAGAGTAGGAAGTGCCCTTGATGTGGGGTGTCTGGATTACAGCAGCCTACATAGGCATTAATACTTTCTAACTTATGCAACAAACCTTGACCACTTAGAAACTCAAGGGCTCGGTATACTGTAGGTGGCGCCGAATTAAAGCCTTCTTTGGCTAAACTGGCTAACAACTCATAGGCCCCAATAGGTTGGTGACTCTGCCATACTAGCTCGAGCACTCGTTGGCGGACAGGTGTGAGCCTTACGCCACGGTTAGCGCATAGGCTTTGAGCATGGTCGATGGCGCTAGTGATACAGCGACTATGGTCGTGGGGAGAAAATGCGCTGGCTTGCATCGGGCAGCCTTAGTGAGTTGACAGTTGTTATAATATAACATAACATTTCTGAAAATTCCTAATGTGCTACTTAAAAGGCTACTTTTATGTTCTTGTCTGCTCGCTTTATCTCACAAATGTGTCTGTTCTGTACACTTTGGTGGGTGAGCGCTATCGCATCGGCTGCAGTAATCGTGTTACCTAGTACGCAAGCCCTTTCCCTCGTTGTAAAAGAAGTGACAGGCGATACTTATGCACCACTATTGCCTGCCAATGTCTCTCCTCATGATTTTAGCCTAAAGCCTAGTCATATTCGTCGTCTACAAGCAGCCGAGCTTGTGGTTTGGCTTGGGCCAGAACTAGAGCCTTATTTAGCCAAAGTAATGTCGCAGGTACCGGATCACAAACAATTCATCATTAACCAAGGTCGACTATCTTCAGACTATGGTCAGCACCCATGGACCAGCCCTGAGTATTTATTGCAAGGGATGGAGCAGCTGAGCCTACACATGGGCAAGGTTTGGAATAGCGACACATGGCGCAAACAAATCAATGAATTAACGCAGCAGCTCCTAGTACATACGTTTAAATTGAAGCAAAACAATCAAGGTTATTTGATTTATCACGATGGACTTGGGGGGTTTGAGGCATATTTTGGCTTAAAACACTTGGCTAGTTTTACTGGTGCTGATGACCAGCCACCTGGAGCCAGGCGCTTGGCTGCCATTGCTCAATTGGCAAAAGAGGGCAAGGTGGGCTGTATTTTGATAGACCACGAGGTTAAACCTAAGCTTGTAGATGCGGTTCTAGAAGCTAGTGTAGAGCGTATTTCAGTTGATATATTAGCCGCTAATAGCGACACCCTTATCGGCTATGTAACCGAACTTCAGCGGGCCCTATTAAGCTGTGGTCCGCATAAGTGAAGTCCGCCTAGCTAAGGCAACCAAGGTAGCTAAGGCAGCTGATGAAACTGTTGCATACGGTGACTCAAAATATCTTTAAATACATCGGGGTCTTTGAGTACGGTAACGCCTTCCTCGCGCTGATGGGAATCTAAGCCGTGGAAGGTTTCTAAGCGAGATAACCAAAAGCGCATCGCTGCGGCGACTAACATGGCGTTCCAATACTGTTTTTCTGCGCTATTAAACACCCGCACCTGGGCATAGGCCTGTAAAAAGGCGTCATATAGGCTTGGGTCAATGCTGCCATCGGGAGCGATACACCAGTCATTTACAGTAATAGCCACATCAAATAATAAGTAATCATTACTGGCGTTGTACAGATCGATAGTAGCGCTAAGCTGGCCGTGGCTAAACAGTGCGTTGTCGTGAAATAAATCACCATGCACCACCCCCATTGGTAAATCGGGTTGCTGGGTGTGCATAGCGTCGTATTGGCCAATAGCCATCATCAGCATAGTGGCGTCTGCATCATCAATACATTGAGCGGCTCTAGGGCCTAATTCGTCCCACCACGGTTGGCCACGATGACTGTGGCGCTCGGTTTCGAACTCTTGGCCAGCCACATGTAAACGAGCTAGCTCACGGCCCATAATGGCACATTCATTTACGCCAATCTCCGAGCGCGCTAAGTGGTCGCCTGCAAAACGAGGAAATAATAGCGCAGGCTTGTCAGACAGCACGCTCAAGGCTGCGCCATCCTTATCCCGCAGAGGCGCAGGCACGGTAACATTGTGGGCCACCAAATGATCTGTTAAATCAACAAAATAGGGTAATTCATCGTAACTCAGGTCTTCAAATAGCGTTAGCACAAAATCCTGCTGTGGCTGACCCTTTATCTGAGTAGTAACAAAATAATTGGTATTTTCAATGCCGCCGCTAATGCCTTTAAAGTCCACCAAATCGCCTAAGTTAAATGGGGCAATGTAAGCGCTAATTTGGTCACTGCTAAGGTGGGTGTATACGGCCATAGGATTACTACTTTCTAAAACTAATTGAGGTCATTAATTTGGCTGCAAATAGTACGCTGAGAGAGGCTTGAATTCAAGTTTAGGGCGCTCCATTATGGTATTCTTTAACCTATGAGTACCCAAAAAATTTCGTTTGAGAAGACATCATGACTGCAAAAGTATCCACTCCCGTTGTATTGGTAGACGGCTCCTCTTATCTGTTTAGGGCATACCATGCTATGCCACCACTGAACAACAGTAAAGGAATGCCTACAGGTGCCATTAAAGGTGTGGTGAACATGATGCGCAGTCTGGCGAGGGATTACGCCAATGCCAATATTGTAGTGGTATTCGATGCCAAGGGGCCTACATTCCGTAATGAAATGTATGCAGAATATAAGGCCCATAGGCCGCCCATGCCTGATGACATGCGTCCACAGATAGAACCCATACACCAAATTATTAAAGCGATGGGGCTGCCGTTGTTGATGATTTCAGGTGTAGAGGCCGATGACGTAATTGGCACTCTGGCAGCACAAGCCACAGCCCAAGGTATTGACACACTCATATCCACAGGTGACAAGGACATGGCTCAGCTTGTGAGCCCTCATGTTGGCCTAGTGAATACCATGACAAACACCTACTTGAATGAAGAAGGTGTGTTGGGCAAGTTTGGTGTAAGGCCTAATCAGATCATTGATTATTTAGCCATTGTTGGCGATAAGGCTGACAACATTCCAGGAGTGCCAGGCGCTGGCCCTAAGACGGCAGTGAAGTGGCTTGCAGAATACGATACCTTAGAAACATTGATGGAAAATGCCCATGAGATCGGTGGAAAAATTGGCGAAAAACTACGTAATGCTCTTGAGTTCTTGCCTCTTTCCCAGGCACTAACCACCATTAAGCTAGACGTAGAGCTTGAGCAAACGTTAGATCAAATGGTGCCCAAGCCAGTAGACCAAGCGGCACTGCTGGCCCTGTACCAAGACTTGGAATTTAGATCATGGGCTAACGTATTGATCCAAGCTGGCGTGACCGCCAGCAGCCAACCTCAGGCAGCGATTCAGGGGCAGGGCGTTACTAATACCGCAGCGACCAAAGCCGATACAGGACCTAAGGTGGAAGCTCCTGTTCCTGCAGTCGTCATAACTAAGCACTACACTACAATCGCCACTTTGGCTGAACTTGATCCATGGTTAAAAGCCTGCAAAGAGGCACCTGTATTTGCCTTTGATACGGAAACCACCAGTCTTAACTATATGGAAGCTCGATTGGTGGGTATTTCATTGTGCATAGAGGCGGGTACCGCTGTTTATGTGCCTTGTGGTCACGACTATGTGGGTGCGCCAGAACAAATTAGCCGGCCAGACCTCATCGCCGCGATAAAACCTTTGTTAGAAGATTCTAAGCAAGTCATTTGCGGACAAAATTTAAAATATGACATCAATGTATTAGCCAATTATGACATTACATGGCAGGCACAGATGATTGATAGCATGGTGCAATCCTACGTGCTTAACTCTACTGCTAGCCGTCATAATATGGATGCATTGGCGCAACACTACCTCGACTATCAAACTGTTAAATATGTAGATATTGCCGGTAAAGGAGTTAAGCAACTCACGTTTAACCAAATAGACATAGAGCAGGCGGGTCCTTATGCAGCTGAAGATGCAGACATCACTCTAAGGCTGACGCAGTATTTTTCTGAATGCTTAGCCTTTGAACCGGCCCTGGCAGCGGTTTATGACACCATAGAGCGCCCACTAGTAACCGTACTGTCACGAATGGAGCGTATCGGTGCTTTGGTTGATGCCAAGGTGCTGGGTGAGCAAAGCCAGGTCATTGGCAAGCGATTAATCGAACTCGAACGCGAGGCCTATGAGCTTGCTGGCGAAGTGTTTAATTTGTCATCAACCCAGCAGTTAGGTGCCATTTTGTACGAAAAGCTGGGTATTCCGGTGACTAAGAAAACTCCTAAAGGAAAGCCATCAACAGCCGAGGCAGTGTTGCAAGAGTTGGCTCAAGACTACGAACTGCCCAAATTGTTGTTGGAATACCGTAGCCTAAGTAAACTAAAATCAACCTATACAGATAAATTGCCCCTAGAAATAAACCCCGCCACTGGGCGTATCCATACTTCCTACCACCAGGCGGTGGCGGCCACAGGGCGCTTGTCTTCTAGTGATCCGAACCTGCAAAATATTCCCATCCGCAGCAGTGAAGGCCGCCAAATTAGACAGGCTTTCGTTGTGCCTAAGGGGCAAGTGATGGTGGCAGCGGATTATTCACAAATCGAATTGCGCATCATGGCCCACCTTTCTAAAGACGAAGGCTTGTTAAACGCCTTTGCTGCGGGGCAGGATGTACATAAGGCCACTGCAGCAGAAGTATTTGGAGTTACTGTGGACCAGGTGACCAGTGGCCAAAGACGCAGCGCGAAAGCCATCAACTTTGGTTTAATTTACGGTATGTCTGCCTTTGGCTTAGCTAAGCAATTGGGTATCAGCCGTGCCCAGAGCCAAGATTATATTGGCCGCTATTTTACTCGCTATCCAGGAGTGCAAGAATACATGGACGAAACCAAAGCAAAAGCTGCGGAGCAAGGCTATGTAGAAACCCTCTATGGTCGTAGGTTATATCTGCCAGACATTAACGCGCGCAACGGCATTGCCCGCCAAGCGTCAGAAAGAACGGCTATCAATGCGCCAATGCAAGGTACTGCAGCAGACATTATCAAGCGCGCGATGATCAAGGTGGATGAGTGGTTGGCGTCTAGTGGCCTGGATGCACGTATGACGATGCAGGTGCACGACGAATTAATTTTTGAAGTAGATGCAACCCAAGTAGACACGTTAGTGGCGGGAGTTAAGTCAGCAATGGAAGGTGCTGCAGAGCTTTTAGTGCCGCTTATTGTTGATGTAGGAGTAGGTGAAAATTGGGATCAGGCCCATTAATTTCTTAATTAGTTTAAAAAAATTAAATTAATTGGAACTAAGTTGAATAACGGGCGTCTGAGTATGTAACTAGCCAAGCGTCATCAATATAATATAAAGACGCCCACCCTGAAAACTGCTCCCCTCGGTCTTCAGGGTTTTTTTTGTGTAGAATTTATCCCATGTCATGGATGCCAAACAACAGTAGCTAATCTTTTCTGGACCTTGGTTCTTAAGCCGCAGGTCCGTTTAACTCATCTACTGTAGCTGTTTCTATAGGGCCGGCATTAATAACCGGTTTCATCCAGAGCACAAGTTGGCGCTCTAAATCAGCAATCCCATCACCCTTAGAGGCAGAAAAGCTTTGCATGCTGATTAAACCTTCTGGGTGCTCAGGCAGACCTTTCTTGACTTCCGTTTTAGCGTTCAATATGCCATTTTTTTTGAGCTTGTCCGCTTTGGTTAGTAATAAATGTAGCGGTAGTTCCGAGGCAATACACCAATCAATGATCATGTGATCAAATTCTTTTAGTGGATGACGGATATCCATCACCAATACCAAACCCGATAGGCTTTCGCGCACTTCTAAGTATTGGTTAAGGTGTTTGCGCCATCTTAGTTGCATGGCAATTGGAACTTTAGCGTAACCGTAGCCCGGTAGATCCACCAAGCGACATTGGTCGATGTTAAGATTAAAAAAGTTTAGCAACTGGGTGCGCCCAGGCGTCTTACTGGTTCTGGCTAAAGCAGGGTTGCGGGTGAGGGCGTTAATGGCACTAGATTTGCCAGCGTTAGAGCGACCAGCAAAGGCGACTTCAGAGCCGATATCTAGGGGGCATTCACTAACTTTACTTGCGCTAGTGGTAAATTCAGCAGTGCGAAAATTTAAATGTTTAACTGTCATAGTGTGTGTCATCAATAGATTAGTCCCTATTTTACATTATTTTTACAAAAATAAACGCTGCTAAAGACGCAATCAGAGCCTCAGAGCGGTGTTGTGTTATTGAAGTCGTGCCATCTGAGCCTTATAATGTGAGCATTGAACAGTTTATTTTATAAAATTACAGGAAAAACCATGAAGAAAGTAATTGTATGTTTGATGATTGGCCTTGGTTGGATGAGCTTTGCCCATGCAGCTGGAGATGCTGAATCAGGACAAGGCAAGGCCGCTGTTTGTAGTGGTTGCCATGGTGCTGACGGTAATAGCATGATTCCTAGTTTCCCTAAGCTGGCAGGGCAAGGCGAGGTGTACCTTGTTAATCAACTAAAAGACATCCGTGATGGTGCTCGGAATGTGCCACAAATGACGGGCATATTAACGGGCCGTAGTGACCAAGACTTGGCAGACATTGCTGCTTATTATGCATCTCAAACACGCACTGTTGGAGCAACGAACCCAGAGCTAGTTGAGTTAGGTCGTCAAGTATACCGTTCGGGTATTGCTGCTAAAGGTGTTGCTGCATGTACAGCTTGTCACTCCCCAACGGGTGCTGGTAATCCACAAGCAGGCTTCCCTGCACTGGGTGGGCAACATGCAGACTATATTATCAGTCAGCTCAAGGCATACCGAACAGAAACCCGTAACAACGGTCAAGCCATTATGATGCAACAAGTTGCAGCGTTGATGAGTGACAAAGAAATTGAAGCGGTGGCAAGCTATATTCAAGGCTTATCCGAATAGTTGAGTAAGGTAAATAAAAAGGTGGCTAAGGCCGCCTTTTTATTTTTAGGATTGAGTTTGAGTAAAGACACTGTAAATGAACTCGCATCCACTGCCTTAGACGTTATTATGAAACCTTACAGATCACTTAGGATATAAATTATGTTGAAAAAAATTGGTGCCCTATTCTCCCTAGCCGCCTTGGTCAGTTTACCAATGTTTGTCCTGGCTGCAGACTACCAAGCAGGTACGCATTATATCGTGTTGGATGAGCCGATCAGTTCATCACGGACTGAAACCGTGGTGGTTAATGAGTTTTTTGGCTACACCTGCCCACACTGTAATAATTTTGAACCACAGCTACACCGCTGGGCTACTGAGCAAACTGATAGTGTTACGTTTATGCCAATTCCAGTGATCTTTGGTCGTAGCTGGGAACCTTATGCTAAGGCTTTTTACATTGCGCTAAACTTAGGTGTGCTAGAACAGACCCACCAAGCGATGTACGACGCAGTACATATTGATGAACGCCGTATGACTAATCGTCAAGCATTAGCTGCTTTTTTTGCTGAGCATGGCGTCAGCAAGCCTGATTTTGATAGCGCTTATGATTCTTTTGATCTGCAAAATAAACTACGTCAAGGTAGTCGCCTAGCCGCCCAGGCTAAAATCACAGGTGTGCCTTCGATGTTGGTCAATGGCAAGTATATGGTTAACGCGACGTTGGCAGGCAGTAAGGAAGGTATGCTAGCAGTTGTTGATTATCTAGTAGAGCTAGAAAATAAATAAGCTTGATTAAGGCCACGACAAGGCCATAGCAGCAAGGTAGAATGGGGCCAAAGGGCGAAAGCCTAAGTTTATAAACGGACACGCAAGCAAATGAACGATCAAGGCCCCAAGCCAACCACACATTTTGGTTTTAAAGAAGTTCCCACGGGTGACAAAGTAGGTCAGGTAGCTGGCGTGTTTCATTCTGTCGCAGCGAAATATGATGTTATGAATGACCTGATGTCGATGGGCATTCATCGCTTATGGAAGCGCCAAACCATTGAAATGAGTGGCGTTAGGGCAGGTGATTCAGTATTGGATCTGGCTGGTGGTACGGGAGACCTTACTATACGTTTCAGTCACTTGGTTGGGCCAGAAGGGCGAGTTATTTTAGCCGACATCAATGAGTCAATGATTAAGGTTGGGCGTGACCGTTTAATTGATAAAGGGATTGTTGGCAACGTAAGTTATGTGCAAGCCAATGCTGAAACTTTACCCTTTCCTGACGACACCTTTGACTGCATAACCATTGCCTTTGGGCTGCGTAACGTTACTGATAAAGATAAGGCCCTAGCCTCAATGCGCCGTGTATTGAAGCCTGGTGGGCGATTATTAGTGTTGGAATTCTCCAAAACGGAAAATCCACTGCTTACAAAAATCTACGATACCTATTCTTTTAATATTTTGCCAAAAATAGGCAAACTCATTGCTGATGACGAAGACAGTTATCGTTATTTGGCAGAATCTATTCGTATGCATCCAGATCAAGCTACTCTAAAAGGGATGATGGAAACAGCAGGGTTGGTGAACTGCCGCTTTCACAACATGACTGGCGGTATTGTCGCTTTGCATTACGGCGTGAAGCCGTAAGTAGTGGGAATATAGCCAATCCATGAAAGCAATTCTGCGCGGCCTCTCTATTCTTCGTGTGATCATTCGCTATCGCTTAGATCTGCCCCTGTTAGGCTATGCGCTGCCATTGCCAGTGCGGTTGATATTATGGTGCATGCCATGGCGTCTATTGGTTCCTGTGCGGGGAACTGTTTCTCAGCGCATTCGTTTGGCACTGATTGATTTAGGTCCAGTGTTTGTTAAATTTGGCCAGCTGTTATCTACTCGTAGAGATATGTTGGATGATGATTTGGCAGAGCAGTTGGCAACTCTACTTGACCAAGTTCCTGCCTTTGACAGCCAGAAATCCAAACGCCTGATAGAGCAAGCTTTGAAGCAAAGTGTCGCCCAGGCCTTTGCAGAATTTGATGACGAACCCTTAGCCTCGGCTTCCGTTGCACAAGTGCATAGCGCTCGTTTAGTGAGTGGTGAATCGGTTGTTGTGAAAATTATTCGCCCAGGCATTAAGTTGATCATTGAACGTGACTTACGCTTGATGCGGTTATTGGCAAAATGGGTCAATGCAGCGGTTCCAGATCTTCGTCGACTGCGCTTGCAAGGGGTCATTGATGAATACGAAAAAACTATCCTAGACGAGCTAGACTTGCAGCGTGAAGCGGGCAACGCCAGTCAGCTTAGGCGCAACTTTGAAAATTCTAATCTGTTGTATATCCCCAAAATCTACTGGCATTTGAGTAATCCCTCGGTGTTGGTGCAGGAGAGGATTTATGGCATTCGTGTGAACGATATCGAAGCCATTGAAAACGCGGGCATCAGCCGACAAGAGCTGGCCAAGCGCGGAGTAGAGATTTTCTTCACGCAAGTGTTCCGAGACAGCTTTTTTCACGCTGACATGCACCCGGGAAATATCTTTGTAAATTCAGCATTGCCTCATGACCCACAATACATGGCAGTGGATTTTGGTATCGTAGGCAGCCTCACACAGGAAGACCAGGCCTACTTAGCCCGTATATTGCTGGCCTTTTTTGATCGAGATTATCGCCAGATAGCTCAACTGCATGTGGATTGTGGATGGTTGCCAGCAGAGACCAAAGTGCATGAGTTTGAAGCGGCCATCCGTGGTGTGAGTGAGCCTATATTTTCTAAACCTCTGGCAGAAATTTCGTTTGCTCAAGTGTTGCTAGGGCTATTTCAAACGGCCCGTCGGTTTGATATGCAGGTGCAGCCTCAGTTGGTGCTATTACAAAAAACCATGCTCAATATAGAGGGCCTGGGTCGCCAGCTGTATCCTCAGTTGAATCTTTGGGAAACCGCTCAGCCGATTTTGGAGCAGTGGTTTAAGCGTCAAGTGAGCCCTAAACAGGTGTATCGACAGCTGAAACAAGAGTGGCCAGACTTGGCGCAGCAATT
>Ga0307994_1002422_pt1 | contig 10462 bp, 8 predicted proteins | sample EllFjometagen261_FD_203171 | JGI IMG/M metagenome (GOLD analysis project Ga0307994, IMG submission 203171) | Marine microbial communities from Ellis Fjord, Antarctic Ocean - #261 | ecosystem: Environmental > Aquatic > Marine > Unclassified | place: Southern Ocean | collected 2014-11-02
ATTTCTATAAGGGTAAAACCTTTTTGTGACGGGTGTTTCATGTCGCTAATCCTGTTGGGTTGGAGCTCATCCAACCATTTGGTTCATGTCAAAAATGGGTAACAATATAGCCATAACAATGACTAAGACTAATCCACCCATAACAAGCATCATCAGTGGTTCAATAAGAGAAAGCGCTACGCTTATACTGCGTTGAAGTTGAGTGTCCAATTGGTCGGCAGCTTGATCTAACATCGGGGCTAAACGACCACTCGTTTCGCCACTGGCGACCAGATGCAAGGCAATAGGTGGCAAAATGGGACGTTCTTTTAGTGCTAAAAAAATACTAGAGCCCTCTCTAATACTTAACCCTGCTGCATTGATATGTTGCCTTAAATAAAGGTTACCCACCACCGCTTGTGCACCTTTAAAGGCGTCCACTATAGGAACGCCACTGGCCGTGAGAAGTGCGAGTGTTTTGCTGAACCTAGCCGCGTTAAAAATAGCTAAATAAGGGCCAATTAGAGGTGTTTTTAGCAAAATTCGGTGTACTGTAATTTGAATTTTTGGTTTTTTTAAGGCAATGTTAATCACGATTAAGGCCAGCAAACCAAACAGCAATAGGTACACCCCTTTGGTTTTTATGAAGCCACTCACGCTAATCAGGCCAATGGTCAGGGCAGGTAACTCCTGGTCCATATTTATGATTACTTCTATCACTTGGGGCACCACATAAGTGAGCAACAACACCAATACACCAAGGGCCACCAGCATGATCATACTGGGGTAGAGTAAGGCTAATTGAATGCGAGATTGAGTTGCTTGCACTTGTTCTGTGTAAGTAGCCAAGCGTTCTAGAACTTTGGCTAGGTTGCCACTTTGCTCGCCTGCCGCCACGGTAGCAACATAAGCTGCTGGAAAACTTTTAGGGTGGTGGGTTAATGCTTGAGCCAGCGCCAAACCTTCGTTAACGTGAGCTAATATTTGGTTTAACACTGTTTTAATAACGTTTTTGTGAGATTGTTCAATGACTGCTTTTAGGGCGTCGTCTAAGGGGAGTGAAGCCTGCAGTAGAGTGGATAATTGTTGGGTGATTTGGCACAGGTCTGCATTGCTTAAGCGCTTAACAAACATGCTTCTTGCCACCGCTTGTGGGTGAGTGCTTTGTGCCTCAGATGCTGATTGCTGACGTTCAAATGCTAACGGAACCAGGCCTTTAGCTTGGAGTTGTTCTACCACTTGGCGCTCGGTTTCTGCCTGTATTAGGCCCTTTTTGGTGCGGCCATTCTGGTCTAGGGCTTGGTAGCTGTAGCTTGCCATGGCTAGCTGTCCTGACTCACGCGTAGAATTTCATCGGTACTGGTGATTCCTTGGGCAACGAGTTCTAAACCATGCTGGTGCAAGCTGGCGTGCTGCTGGCGAGCCTGTTGTTGTAGTTGTTGCTCACCACAGCCATCATGAATCAGCTTTTTAATCTCTTCAGTGACTTCAAGCAGTTCATAAATACCTACGCGGCCTTGATAGCCTGTATGTTGGCAATGGCTGCAACCGACAGCCTCAAAGGCTTTGCCAAGTTCAGTTGCAAGGGGATCTGGCCGTTTGCACTCACTACAAAGTCTGCGCACTAACCGCTGTGCCAATACGCCAATAATGCCAGACGATAATAAGAAAGGTTCAACACCCATATCTTGTAGGCGGGTAATCGTGCCAGCGGCCGTGTTGGTATGTACGGTGGAAAATACCAAGTGGCCCGTGAGGCTCGCTTGCACAGCCACTTTTGCAGTTTCTAAGTCACGGATTTCACCCACCATGATTACGTTTGGATCTTGCCGTAAAATAGAGCGTAAGCCTTGGGCAAAAGTCATGCCGGTGTGGGTGTTTACTGCTGTTTGGCTTATGCCGTTGAGGTCATATTCAACGGGGTCTTCAATAGTCATGATGTTGCGGCTATCTTGGTTAATTTGCTGCAACGCGGCGTAAAGGGTGGTGGTTTTACCGGATCCCGTGGGGCCTGTGACTAAAATAATACCATGGGGACGCTGTATCAGTAGGTTCACAGCGTCATGAATAGCTTTTGGCATGCCTAAATAAGCTAAGTTTAGGCGGCCTGATTGGCGGTCGAGTAAACGCAACACAATGCGCTCACCTAAACCAGAAGGGATAATAGACACACGAATGTCCACTGGCCTACCCGCATATTGAATGCCCATGCGTCCATCTTGAGGTAATCGGCGCTCAGCGATGTCTAGCTTGGCCATGATTTTAATCCGCGATGACAGTAATGGTGCTAGCTCACGTTTAGGCTCAATAACTGTTTGCAGTACACCGTCTTTACGCAAACGCACGCGTACACAGGTTTCATTGGGCTCTATATGGATATCTGAAGCTTGTTCACGAATGGCTTCAGCGATAATGGCATTAAGTAACCGAATGACAGGAGCGTTGTCTTGGCTGTCTAGTAGTTCTTCTGCTTGGGGCAGGGCATCTGCTAGGGGCAAGAACTCATCGCCATTATCTAGGCTAGATACAATATCTGAAGCGCTATCTGCTCCTGCCTGGTAACGCAGTTGCAATTGCTTTTCTAGCTCGTCGGCGGTGACTTCTATCAGCGTAAATGGCGTTAAAACGCGCTGTGCTTCCAATAAAGCAGCAAGGGGTGTTTCGGCCGTTCGGAACAGGGTTGCACCATCAAATACCAAGCTATATTGTTTGGCAAACCCATAAGGTAGCTGATGTATAGTTTGAGCAGACGTCATGGGGCTACCAGTTTACCGTACTGGCTTCGGTAGAATCGTCATTTGTTTTTGGTTGAGTTAGGGTCTTGTTAAGCTCTTCTAACACAGGGCGTTCTGCACCAGGCATTAACATCACGTCTTTATCTGATCTTAGTAACTGCTGGGTGCGTAATAACTGATATTTCCCATGGCTTGCAGCTTCCAGTACGGCCGCGTCCCGCACCACTGTTGGACGAATAAATACCATTAAATTACGCTTAACCAATTGCGTTTTTTTATAACGAAAAGCCGCCCCTAATATGGGTAAATCGCCCAATAGGGGCACTTTTTCAGAGACTTCCTGCAAATTGTCATCAATTAACCCCCCTAATATTATGAGGTCGCCATCATTTGCAATCACTTTGGTTTGGATAGAGCGTTTGTTGGTAACGATATCTGCTGCAGACACTGTAGAAGGCGCAATGCTAGAGATCTCTTGAAGGATATCAAGGCTAATGGCATCGCCCTGATTGATCTGTGGCAATATTTTCAGACGTAATCCCACATCCTGGCGCTTAATAGTTTGAAACGGCGAAGATGGGGTTGATCCGCCACCTGTGCTTGAATATTGACCAGTGACAAAGGGTACATTTTGGCCCACAACAATTTCTGCTTCTTGGTTGTCCATGGTTAATAAAGAAGGGGTAGAGATGATGTTGGTGGAAGCATCACTGGCTAGGGACCGAAGTAAAGTACCGATGCCAACGCCAGTCCCAAATGTGCCTACGCCTAAGCTTAAACCGCTACCTAAGGATAAAGGGTTAGCTTTTAGCTGAACGAGGCTAGAACCACTCGCCCCAAAGTTAGTGCCACCTGCAAGTCCACCGTTGCCTAGGGCCCATTGAACACCTAATTCTGCTGCTGTACTTGATGAAATTTCGGCAATAATAGCTTCAACTAATACCTGCGCACGGCGTACATCTAATTGCTTGATTACTGCTAACATGGACACCATGGTTTCATCAGGTGCGGTGATCACCAATGCATTAATGCTTGGCTCCGCTTGCACGCTCACTTGTATGGGGGCTTGGTCACTGGTATTTTCTTCTTCACTTACAGGACTGGCTGCTGCCATGTCTGTAAGAATAGGCGCCAATGCCTCGGCCTTAGAATAGTGTAAATACACCACCTTAGTATGGCCCGTCATTTGTGCAACAGGGGCATCTAGATGTGCAATTAATGCACGTAAGCGTGGTAATAACTCTGCCCCTGCATTAAGGATAATGCTATTGGTACGTTGGTCTGCAATCACAATTTGTATTGTTGACGTAGCTGCGCCAGTACCGATATTTGGATTTAAGCCAAGGCTGTTAATAATGCCAACCACTTCTTGGGCGCTGGCATGTTTTAGTTGTACAATCTCTAGGCTTTGGTCTAGGGGTTGATCAATACGGCGCACCATGTCCCACACCCGTTTTGCGTTACGTGCCGTGTCGGACAATATCAGCATGTTAGTAGGTAGGTAAGCTGCTAAATGGGCTTCTTGGGGTAGTAGGGGGCGAATGACGGGAACAATTTGCACGGCAGGTACATGTTTAACTGCCATCACTTGGGTGACAATGGCGTCTCCTGCCGACCGAGTATTGGAAACATCGGTAACGGCACCAGAAACACGGGCATTTATTTTCGGTACAATTTTAATGCTACTGCCACTTGGCGCTGCAATAAAGCCGTGCACATCTAATACTGATAAAAATACTTGGTAAATTTCTTCGGCAGAAACAGCGCTAGAAGAAATAACGGTCACTTTACCTTGCACTCGAGGATCTACAATAAAGTTCTTGCCCGTTGCTAAGGCCACCGTTTCAATCAAGCTATAGATGTCCGCGTTTTTTAAATTAAGGCTAGCACCGGCTTTGAAGTCAGTACTTGCTTCAGCTTGTGTCATATACGCTAGAGTGAGGGCTAAAAGCAGGGTGATTTTCTTGATCATTGACTAAAGTCCACTAAAAGTTGTTGTTCTTGGCCGTTTCTAATAATACCTAAACGTAGGCTTTTAGCCACGGATAGATTGGTTAGTATATCCATACGACCTGCCAGTTGGCCAATGCCTACGCCATCGACACTAGAAACAATGTCATTAGCCTGTAAACCTAGCTTAACAAACATCGTCGGTTTACCGCCTGGGTTAACGCGATAGCCTGAAAACTGGCCATTTTGAGTATGAGATACAAAAGTAATGTGTTGTTCAAGTGCCAGAGGATTACGTAATACTTCTGCGCGAAGCTCGCCTAAACCTACAGAGGAATTTCCATTTACAGGTTCAGCCTTCGCTGTTATGTCTGCCAAAGTAGCGCGGGGTAAACGAATCATTTCCAAACGTCCATTGTGATCTACCACTACGCCATCGGCAACAATTTGGTGGATGCTATAGTTGGTGGTTAATTCGTCTCCAGCTTTAAATACTTTATCATCAGCGTTTTCTACACTCAAAATGGCCATAGACTTAGCATCATCGGCTAATGCCAAAATGCCTCTAATAGTCACTTTAAGTAGGGAATCTGGTATGTCTGCAGTAGCCACTTGATCAACCCTGTTGGTGACCAGTGGGCGACCAAATAGATGTGCACTACCAATGTCATCTGCATAGCGAAGCTTATTAGACAGGGTGGGCGTGGTCCTTGGTAAGGTTTCAGCAGCTGAGGCTGTTGTATCTGATACTACCCAGTAGTCATAGGCTTGCCAAAAAATCTGAGCAGAAGCTAGGCCCAGTAGCACAACTAATAATGCTGCAACGGCAGAAGTTAATAGTGTGTAGTTTTTTTTTGCCATAGTCGGGACATTTGAATTGCTCGATGGGGTATTCTGACCGTTAGGTTAGGGAATGTCGATAGCTATCAGCTATGCTATTATAAAAGTCGATTAGAGTTGCTAAGCATAGGTAGTTATACTCATGCGGTTGCATTTAAAGCAAGGTAATATATTGAGCTTTGGCCTCGGCTGGTGTTGAGGTTTTACTGGCGTCTGCCCAGTATAAGCTACGTAGGTTGGATATCTGTATCCCGTAACTCAGGTCGAAATTAGGTATGGTGTTAGCACTGGAAGGAACGCTACTCAATATGAATAAGATGAAGCTGAGTTTTTGTGCAAATAATGATTGAATAGGGAACAGTCTGTGAGTTTACTACGAATGCCAATTTCAACACGCAAGCACCTGCTAAATATCGCGTTATTCCTAGTTTTAGTTTGGGGTATTTATGATGCCATAATGGGGCCAGATTTAGTGTCGGAGCTACGAGACTTCACTGGTCGTTATGGGGCTTATTTATTACTCATTAGCTTACTATTTACTCCTTTGAGTCAGCGCTGGAATTGGGTTAAGCGTAACCTGTCTATGCGTCGTAATATCGGCGTATGGGGTTTTATCTATGCTACCGTCCATTTGCTCATATGGATTACCCTTGAGTTTTATTATGACTGGGAGCTGATGCTAGATGAAATTGCGGGTAACTTGTTTATTTTACTAGGTATTTTTGCATTTATTTTACTTTTACCACTGGCTATAACGTCTAACCATCGTGCTCTCAAACGCTTTGGCTATCGTAAATGGCAAATGCTACATACCCTTACTTATATTGCAGTACCGGCTGTTATTAGTCATCATTTCATGGCGCAAAAATCCGATACCTTAGAGCCACTGCTCATGGGATTTGTATTAGTATTAGTGTTTGTTTGGAGATATCGCCATGCCCGTTAAGCCTTCCGAAATAACTCCAGAAAAAGTATATAAAAGGCGACGCACTTTAATCGCTGCTGGGCTAGGGATATTAGCTGTACCAGCGCTAAGTAAAGGTTATGGGTTGCTTCAGCAAACGCAAGAAGAGGAAGATCTTCCATTTCCGTCGGTGTCAGCCCAACCGAATAGACTGAGCCAACCATTAGAACCTACGCCATATGAAACAGTGACTGGCTATAATAATTATTATGAATTCGGTTATAGCAAAGATGACCCAGCCAGAGCAGCTAAAACCCTAATTACCTCACCCTGGAGTGTAGAACTTGGTGGTGAGGGTGCAGACAAACCTGGTATTTATGATATTGCAGAGGTTAAAGGTGAGCACGCCATAGAGAACCATGTGTACCGTTTTCGCTGTGTAGAAGCTTGGTCTATGGTGATCCCATGGAATGGCATTAAGTTAGCTGATGTCATTAAAGCTGCAGCACCTAACAGTAAAGCTAAGTTTGTGCGTTTTACAACGTTAAATGATCCCCAACAAATGCCTAATGCCGATTGGGCAGATGGGCCTTATGTGGAAGGTTTAACTATAGAGGAGGCTATGAATCCGTTAACGTTATTGGCCACGGGTATTTATGATCAATCTTTAGAGCAACAAAATGGCGCACCGATTCGTTTGGTGGTGCCTTGGAAATACGGTTTTAAATACGCTAAATCTATCGTTAAAATCGAATTAGTGGAACAAATGCCGCAGAATACTTGGTGGCTACAAAATAAGCGTGAATATGGCTTCTATGCCAACGTTAATCCGCAGTTTGATCATCCTCGATGGACTCAAGCCACAGAGCGCGTTATTGGTGAGTTAGGTCGTAAACCCACACTGTTATATAACGGCTATGCAGACGAAGTAGGGCATATGTACCCAGATTTAGACAACCGTTTGTATTATTACTAAAAGATTCACTGTATAGAATTGACGCCAAAAAAAATAAAGCAGTTTGGTAATCAATTCGTCAGCTATTATCGCTTTCAAAACACTGAGTATTGATGAGCTCTAGACCTTATACCCATGTGTTTAAGGCTTCTAGTTGGCCAGATTGACCTGGTGCTGAAATCCATCTAACGAACTTCAGTGTCGTTGCTACTCCTTGGCCGGCAACTCTTTTGTGTTCGTCCTATATTACAAAACCAAGACTTTTCATTAGTATGGAAGTTCAACCCGGCTATTATTTATTTTGATAAATATGATACAATTGATTAATTAAATTAATTAGATTAATGTGTGATATTCTTTATAAGAATTATCATTACGGGTGCGCGTTTCGCTCCTCTAAGAAACAAACAAAAAGGTATGAATATGAAGCTTAAAATGTTGGCTGCTTTTGTAGTCATTGCATTCTCTCTTGGTGCTTGCGGTGGAGCTGAAACAGCATCTGAAACAGCATCTGAAACAGCAGCTACAGAAGTTGTTAACGGTGTTAAAACACCGGCTAAAGTTAAACTGGTGCCTTCAAACTAAGACCTTTAAGTGCAGTTTTATCTACATTTGATCCACTGTAAGAGAACTATGATGAAAAAAATAATACTATTCCCTTTAGGTTTATTAGCCATGGCTTGTTTACAAGCTAATGCTACACCAACCCCACCATCAGCTGTAACTGCTGTTGGCACTGACTACACCTCATTTTCTGCTGATTCTTATATTAAATTGGATGATGGGATCGAAGATACTATGTCGATGGCAGATATGTTGATGTGTATTATCAATGCTAGTGGAGCAAGTTTGTTACCCGGCACAGGTGATCCCATTGTAGCAGAAACTTATACAGCTTTAGTCGACTTTAATTTGTGTGGTGCTGGCGATAGCGGTGGTAGTGGCTCATCATCTGTTTCAAGTATGACCGTAGAGTCTTACCGGCCAAATAACCAGTCACCGCATCAAATAAAGGCATGGCTGCATCCTCAAGGGGTAGGGGATGTGAACATGCAAGGCTCTGTTACGAGCGCGCCAACGGCCACAAATCAGCTAGGTGTTTGGGTATTTGACTGGAATTTCCAGCAAGGCCGAACAGACCAGGGGCGTATGAAAGCTTCTGCTAACACTGATGGGTTTGGTGAGTTTGAGATGGCCTACCGTTCCCAGCAGGATTCTAGTACTACATTGTATCTAACGACAGCCAAATCTCAAATGGTTAGTGCAACTACGGGTATAGCAAGAGTTAAGGACCAAAAAGAGGCCACAGATGTTACTTTGGTCTTTAATGAAACTTTAATAACGATTAAAAACGGTGCAACGACTACTTGCCAAAGCCTTGTTGATGTTGATGAAAGGGTTTATCACTACAACCTATACGATAGCACAGGCTCTTTTGTCGATATTCAATCGCAGCTTCGATTCCAAACTGTGGGCGGCTATACAGGTTTTGTGGGCGACTATGAAGACTCTAATTACAACACGGCTTACTGGGTTTGGATCGATGGTGGCGACTACCCAACGAGTAATGGTGCAACAGTAGTTACAGGAAAAGATGGCGGCCAGTATACTCTTACGTGGGACGTTTCTGGTGAAGCACCTAGTGTAACAGCTGTAGCTGATGGTATTTCAGACTCAGGTATTGCCCACGTATTTGATAAGCCGATCATTTTTAATGTATCTAGTACACACATTAACACCACGATTTCGCCACTTTTAGCGAGAAATGGTACTGATGCAATAACTGATGCTCACTTTTCCGGCCAGTTGGCTTATAACGGTGGTGGCCGATTATGGGGTATTGACAGTACAGATGTTGTTGTTGATGGAGAAGTAGTAGAAACCTATGTCCCTGTTATACAATTTGCTGATGGTACTGCATTAACAACTACAGCCACGGCTGATCACCCGAGTAAAACCTATTATGTAAAGGCTACAGAAATTGAAGAAATTCCCGTTACTGCAACAGGTTGCTCTGCAGTATTGGGTAGTCTTCTGGACAGTGCTGCGTCATTGACGTTGCCAACGGCTGCAGATATTGATAATAATTTAGTTATATTAGCCACAGAACCGGACGTAGAGGGTGACCCGAAGGTTATACATGGCGTATTAAGCAACCCATAATCTAAATGAGTATTTAGATGGAAAGGCCCCTCAGTTGAGGGGCCTTTTTTTGTCCTTACGAAATGTATTTTTTAATTTTGTAGTACGCTTACGTTGATTTTTCGGATTGGTCTGAGCCTAATGTGCATGGCGTTGGAGTAAGTTCCGATGTTTAATTAAGCACTCCAGGGTTACATGGTGCCGTAGAAAATACGCCACAGTTGCTCACCCCACAGTAAGTAGGTTACACCACCCACTGACAAAAATGGCCCGAAGGGCATTTGCGGGTCGGTTGGAGTTGTTCTCATACGCAGGGCTAAACCTACAATTATCCCTGCTACAGCCGCCACCAATACTATTATTGGCAATGCTTGCCAGCCTAGCCATGCGCCTAGTGCAGCTAGTAGCTTAAAATCCCCGTAGCCCATGCCATGTTTGCCGGTGGCTAGGCGAAAGCCCCAGTAAACCAACCATAAAGACATATAGCCCGCTACAGCGCCCCAGAGTGCATCTTGTAAGCTAATTAGCAGCTCAAAGGCATTAACCACTAAGCCCAGCCACATTAAGGGCAGGGTGAGCTGGTCTGGCAGTAGTTTGTGGTCTAGGTCTATAAACGTTAATGCGACTAACATGTACATTAATACTAATGCCATTACAGCGACTAAACTGGGGCCTAGCACCCACGCAATCACCAGCCCTAAGCCAGCGGTTAATAGCTCAACCAGAGGGTATCGTGGGCTAATGCTAGTATTACAAAAAGCACATTTGCCACCTAGTAATAGGTACGAAATTACAGGAATATTGTGCCAGGCTTTTAATGGCGTTTGGCACACAGAGCAATGAGATGATGGCCATGCAATAGAGGCCAGTACTGGGCTTGATGCCTGTTGATCGCTGTTTGATAGTTTGAGGAGCGCGCGGCATTCTTGCTGCCATTCGTGGTGCATCGCTTTAGGC
>Ga0307994_1002425_pt1 | contig 10449 bp, 8 predicted proteins | sample EllFjometagen261_FD_203171 | JGI IMG/M metagenome (GOLD analysis project Ga0307994, IMG submission 203171) | Marine microbial communities from Ellis Fjord, Antarctic Ocean - #261 | ecosystem: Environmental > Aquatic > Marine > Unclassified | place: Southern Ocean | collected 2014-11-02
TACACCGTCAAACGATGCATTACTTGTTGGGACAGTGGATGGCACTATTCAACTTTTGCCACTGTAAAAATAAATTTGTTATATTATAATTTAATCAACAGTGTAGCTCCCGTTATGCTGAGCTGGCGAGTATATATCTAGATCTACATCTGGTATTTTATTCTTCTTTCTTTTTTACCCTGATTTGTGAAAAATAGCACCAAAATTTGCCAAAAATGCACAGTTCGATTTCAATTTTTGTCCAAATTTATTTTTTATTCTCCGTCCTCGTTTCAGAGTTAATACGTTGCACACAACTAATATTAAAGAACAAAATGTCTGTCTCCATTCAAGTCGGAATGCGCTGCCGCCCGTTCGTCTGCGACGACGAGCTTGGTGTCATGATGGTACAAAATAGTGAAATGGATGGTGAAGTGAATCTTCTTCGTTCTAAATATTCTACTAACCGTTTCGGGTTCTCTTGGTCTTGGTGGTCTGCGTACAACCATAAAAATCATTGTATCTCTGATGAATCCAAAGAGCAAGCAAAAGTCATGCACGTGACCAGCCAGCAAGAAGTGTACGATGCTGTGGGTACTAGAATCAAAGATCAGCTACTGGATGGTAACGCCATTGTCCTTTTTGCATACGGTCTTTCTGGTTCCGGTAAAACGTTTACGGTTTTTGGACCTGACGCCGCAGACAGCCCAGAAGCATGTGAGTAGTAATTTTTTCTTTCTTTCGTTTCTCTTTTTCTAATGAGCTGCATGTCATTATGTTTCCTCGTGATGTGGATGTTGCAGCGCGTGCGCGCGTGTGTGTTGGATGCTGCGTATCATGCATCGTTGCCCGTTGCTGATGAGCTTTTTTTTTATTTTATTTATTTTTTTAATTAAAAACGTTGGCTCACACACACACACACACACAACACATTCTTTTTCTTTTGTTTTACCAATTGTTTTAATTCTTTCTCTTGATATATCCAGGGTTCAAATTTTCAGAACCACATAAAATGTGGGGTGTCTATCCACATCTTGCTCATACATTATTTGCTGAAAAACAAGATGGTTGGAAATTATCAATGAAATATTTTCAAAATGTTGTTGATATTGTACGTGATTTAATGTCACCTGTTGGTATGGAAAAATCATTTAAAGAAGGTATGAGAAAAGATAAAGATGGTTTTACAGATATTTTATGGGCATCATGTGCTGATCTTGAATCATGGGATGAACTTCGTACGACTTTTTTATCAAGTAATGCACGTAAAGCAATTGCACCAACACAATTTAATCCACAATCAACAAGAGGACATTGTATTATGACATTAGATGTTGTTATTCCAAAACCTGATGATCCATCACAAAAAAAAAAAGGACGTGTTTATGTATGTGATTTAGCAGGTACAGAACCAGCAGGTGATGTATTTTTTGCTGAATATAAGAAAAAAAAAATGCCTGATGGTACAATTGAAAATTTATTAGTTGGACCACATAAGGATGGATCAAAAACTAAAATGTTACAAAATCAAGGAAAAAAAATTAATTTATCACTTTCTGAAATGGCACAATTTTTTATGAAAATGGCACAAGCAATTAAAAAAAAAAAACTTAAACCAGGTCAATCAATTCCTGGTTGTAATAGTTACTTTTTATGCAGATATCTAAAAGATACAATGCTTCAGGCAAGAACATACTTGTTTTGTGCCATTCGTCCTGAAGTAAAATTTCAAAATTATACATTTAGTACTTGTGGTTTTGCAAAGAATGCTTCTGTCATTAAACTTCAACCAAAAAAAGCAACGGTCGCAGCAACACCAAAAGAACGTGCATTGATGGAAGAGTTAAATAAGATGAAGTTAATGATGGAACAAATGGCTGCAGGTGGTGGTGGTGGTGGTGGTGGTGGAATTGACAAGGCGGTATGTGTTTTTATGTGTTTTTTTTTATCTGTTTTTATCTGTTTTTATGTTTTTTAATTTTGTAGTATGTATTTCTTGTGATGTTTTCTTTGATTCTTGAATGTGTTTGTAACTAATTTTTTAATTTTAATCGTCCTTTTTTTTATTTTTTTTATTTTTTTTATTTTCTCATTTTCTCATCATTTTTTCATTTTAATTTAGGAAATGGATCGTCAACTCGCAGAAGCCAAAGAAAAACTTCGAGCAGAAATGCAAGCAGGAAATGCAGGTCAGAATGCAGCACAATTAGCACAAATTGAAAAACAAAAGAAAGAGTATGGACGACGTGGTATTCGTCTTGCTGAATTTGATCGTGCTGAATGTAAAGATCCATATTTATTAAATCAAGATTTAGATGAATTTAGATCTGGACGTTTTATGTTTGTATTAGATAAAGAAGAAATAATTTTTGGTACTGATACAAAACCAATGGATTTTGGTATTGTTGAACGTCATTGTATTATTAAAAAAGGTGCTGATAATAAATTAACATTAGTAGGTGCTGATGGTGATACATATCATAATGGTGTTCAAATTGATAGTGGTGCAGAAATTGCACTTAGTGCTGGTGATCGTGTTGTTATGTCTAATGTAATGACATTATTATATATTCCAGGAACTGATTTAGAAGTTTATAAATCAACAGAAGAAATTGCACAAGAATTTCGTGGTGCAAAAATGTCTGATAAAGATAGTAGTGAAATGCAAGCATTACAAGCACAGAAAGATGCATGGGAAGCACAAAAAAAACAAATGGAGGAACAAATGGAAGCACTTCGTTTATCACAAAATCAACAAATGTCTGCTGCTGAAAAAGAAAAAGCACAAGCAGAAGCAGCAGCAATGAAAAAGAAATTAGCAGAGGAAGAAAATAAACAAGTCGAAGCAAGAAATCGTTCTATTATGTTAGATTTAATACCAAAAGTTGATGAAGCCTGTCGAATGCTTAAACTTTTAAATCGTGGCATGATGCAGTGTGAAGCCATGCTTCGTGTTGGTAAGTTTTGTGGCATTTATTGTTTGTTGTTCGTTGTTTGTTGTTGCTTGTTGCTTGTTGCTTGTTGCTTGTTGTTGTGGAAAATATATTTTTCGTCGTTCCCTGATTTTTTTCGCTTTGAAACTTTGTCAACCCTGACCTCCTTCTGTAACAACAAACAATTGTCACCTTTTTTTTTTCTTTTTTTTCCACTCTTTCCTCTTCAGGTTTGGCTGAGGACAACTCGTTCCAAACACCCGAGGTCAAAGTTAAAGTTGAAAATGTTATTTCTGATGATGTTATTTATTTAGATCCATATGAGTTTGAAAATGTTCAAAAAGTAATGAGAAATGAAATTGGTTTCTTAGCCGCTCATTTTGAAGATGGATCTAATTACGACGTCTCTGATTCACACGATCCAATTAATTTATTATATGATCCAACATTTGAACTTGGTACAGCAGTTTTATTCAATGAACCACTGCTATACTTTTTGCCTGCTGAGGCTGAAGATAAAATGGTTGAGATTAAAAATGTTGGTGATCCACGTGGAAATTATGGTCAGCTTGAATGTATGTGGTCACCATTGACACCCGATGGTGAACCAATGTACGATGCAAGTGGTGATATTTGTTGTCAAGAAGATTTAGTTCCTGATGTTGCTGATCCACAAGATTTATTAGGAAAAGCATGGTGTTACAAATTGGAGATCTTTGGTATTACAAAGCTTCCTGTCATGGCAGCCAAGTGTTACTGCCAGTACACATTTGATGGTCAAACTTTTACAACAGAGGTTATTGATCAGCATACGGATCATCCACGTTGGGATTATGCATGTGTTCATCGTGTCGAAGAAGTGAGTCAAGATTTTATTGATCGTCTTCAAACAAATTCAATGAATATTCATGTGTACGTTGCACCTTATATTGCAAGTCCACCAACAGATAAAATTAATACACAGAATGCTGTCATTGCGAAGAACATGGGCTTTAACGTGGGTGCTGATTTAGGAACGGAGAATGAGTTACTTCGTGAAAAGGTTGCATTGTTGGAAAAGGAGAATGCAAATTTAAAAGAACAATTAAAAAAATTAAGTGGTGGTGTCGTGGGTGCTCTTGGTGCTGCGAAAGCAAAGGATGCTGCTCTCAACAATTAAAAAAAAGAAAAAAACAGAACAAGAACAACAGAAGCAAAAATAGTTAATAAAACATAAGAGGAGGAGAAGATCAAGTAGCAAAGAAGGAGTTGACACTTGCAAACAGCATATCGTATAATCACAGTACAAGCACAAATTGAGCAAAAAAAAGAAAAATACACAAAATACAAAAAATTCGGAAAAAACAAGATTTTAAAACCCAGATACTAGTAAAAAGATGATATCCAAGACGGGAAGCATTAAGTACCAAGACAGGTAATAGTACAAGATCCATTTCAAAAATATAATCAATAAGAAAACATTTAAATTATTAATGTTTTTAAAAATCTTTGCAAGAGATAGGACTACGTACAGAGAGTACCAGGTAATGGTTGTATCGTAGCAGCAGTATTTTGTGGGTGGTGCTCGCCAGCCAGTTCATCCTTCCACTTCCATGAACCTTTTTTAAAAAAGTATTCCCAATTTGCACACACACACACACACACGTGACCTTCACGCATGAACAGGTGGAACTGTATTTCACACATTTCAAAATATTACGACCACCCATTGCCAGAAAAACTCCGACGAATTGTCCAACAAGCAAATCCAAGTCTCATGATTGTGCTCGAGATTTCTACAATTACGAACACAATCATCTTTTTAACGTTTTTTTGTTCACTTCCATCACTTTCATCACTTCCTCACCTCTATATGTTTTCCTCGCCATGTATGTGTTTTAAAATCCCAATCAGGATCACGCCCAATATCTTGACTCCCAGTATTAATGTATTGACCCCTTTGAATTTGTGATCCAGAAAGTGCACCTTCTTTTTCTAATAATTTTGCTTCTTTTTTATGTTTTTGTACTTCGTAGATTGGATAAGCACCCATGGCTAAAGCAAACAAAGTCGCCGCTCCACCCACGGCTAGATTTGACACTTTTTTTCGTGACATGTTGTCGTGCTGTGTGTGAGTGCGTCGTGTGGGTCCACGGTGAATGGAGAAGAGAAGTGCACCGTCTATTGTTCAGGTCAGAGGTTGGAGGTTGGATCGGGTGTCTGTAGGTTGGAGTGATTTTTTTCCATTTTTCTTTTTTCTCTCCTTTTTCTCCTCACATACAACTCTCCTCTCCTCTCAGCTACGAGTATGCATATCAGATCTCTCCGCCCCTAATTTATTCAGTGTACGTGTCTAGTGCTACTGTATGCGTGTACCTTCGTACATACACATGCGGATTTACTACCGGGAGACAAAGTGAAACCCTCGGCTCCTCCGCTCAACACGTGTACACGCTAATTTAAAGTACCTTCTACGCTCTATCGGAGCTCCGATAGCTAAAGCGCCGCTCAGCAGCGACGCTCTCAAACACGTCGGTATGCATATGCATACAAGTAATGTACAAATGTTAGAATTTTTAAAATATAATTTTATTATTACTATTACAAACGACTTGCTCCTCCACCACCTCCATCTCCTCCTCTCACTTCGCTGGTGTTGATATCATCACCTTCACTCCTCCGCCATGTCCCTCTCCCTTTCAATGCAGCTCTCTTCAAAAAATGTTCATGCATGTCCTGCTCGTCATACACGACGAGTACTCGAACCTCACAAGATTCTCTTGGTGGCACGGAATTATTTTCATCCACTACAGAATTCACATCACCACCATCATTACTCATGCCTCCTCTCCTCGCGTTTGCTGCTAACAAATCAAACGCAGTGTGTGGTGTAAATCTAGATTTCAAATGAATTTCAGTGTCGTACTGCTTGAAAACAAGACACTCGTGCGTACACATATTACTGTAATATCTCCACTGATGAGATTTTCTTGGCAGCACATTATGAATAACATTATTGTTTTCAGGAGAAATACGTGCAATCAAATCAGATGGATTGACACTGTCAGCGTTACACACGGCGAGCGGCCAAGTTTGAATTGGACCTTTGCTGCTGACAGACCGCCAAACATTAAACAACGAGAATCTGACTGACTTTGGCAGCTGCATTTTATCATATAACAGACTTTGAATCGACTTCACACCAGGAGAATCATCCGTGTAGTCAGTATGAACATCGTTCACTGGACCACGTGCACTGTTATCTCCACTTGGCTTTGTGTGAACACCTTTGATCCTGGAGTCTCTCAGTGTAAAATTAAATGCACGTGCGTAGGAAGCTCCCGTCGTTCTCAAGCAAAGACGCTCGCATGCTGAAAAATATTTTTGCTGGAGATTAACGTCATGCTCCATGGCAGAAATGTCTAGTGAGACAACATCACGCCACTCGTTTGGACTAAAGTCTACAAGAGTATGACCTTGGTTTTCTAGTTGTTGACGCAACGCTAATACGTTCGTCGAGGGAGGTCTATTTGGACGAGCGTCAAGGACAGGAACGAGAATGGGAATGGAATCCAGTCTGTGTCCTCCATCTACGTTTGCAGCTGCGGCTGCATACTTTTCGTGCACGAACTGCTTGTCGAGATAGCGGAAAGGTGTTGGTGGGCAGTCTACCATAATTTGTACGATGATTTATGCGAAAAGAGTGCTTTGATGAGATGAAGAGTGCTTTGATGAGATGGCGAGTGGTCTGACGAGATGACGAGCGTGCCCTAGCTAGATGCAAGTATTACTGTTGTAGTACCCGGGTATGACGTTTTCTGCTCTACAGTATTTATGTAATAGAGTCAACGATCGACCATAACCTAAAGATTTTTCTATTTAATGTTCCACTTAATTTGTTAGCGGATTTTGCATACTGAATTGTGTATTCTAATTCCTGCTGAGCCTCACATTTTATCGTCTCATCCCGTATCCCTCCCAATCCCATCACCTCGGACTAAAATAAACTTCCCCTTCAGGTCATCGAACACCATGTCTACCACTACCCAGTCAATCACCGCTGCCGTCGCTGGCATTGGAATTGGAGCTTTTGCCACGGCTCTCCTGCTCAAGCGTGCCAAGGAGACTCCACCTGTGCCACCTGTGGTCTTACTACCATCCAAACAAAAAAAATCTTCGTCACGTAAAGGTGCTTCCCGTCAGTGGCGCAAGATTATTGTTCTGTTCGGCCCACCTGGTGCCGGCAAAGGCACGCAGGCACCAAAGATTGCTGCTGATTTAAAAATTACGCACTTGTCAACGGGTGACATGCTCCGTGCTGCTGTTGCTGCGAAGAGTGAAGTTGGTCTTCGTGCCAAAGCTGCCATGGAGTCTGGTTCTTTAGTTACGGACGAGATTGTCATTGGCATCATTCGTGATCGAATTCAAGAGCAGGATTGTGGCTTTGGTTTCATGCTTGATGGTTTCCCACGCACCATGGTCCAGGCAAAGGCGCTCGACGCTCTGCTTGCCAAGGGTGGTGAGGCAGTCACTGGTATTGTTGAGTTCAATGTACCTGATGATCAGTTAGAAACACGTATTTGTGGACGTTGGATTCATAAGAAGAGTGGACGCTCGTATCATGCTACGTACGCGCCTGCCATGCCTCAGTCAATCAAGGACAGTGTGGATAAGACTCCCTCGTCTAAGACAATGCGAGATGACGAGACTGGTGAGGCACTGATGCAACGAAAGGATGATACAAAGGAGGCACTTAAAAAAAGATTATTTGAGTATCACAGTATGACAACACCAATTTTAGCACATTATACTCCTAAAGGTGTAGTGTTTACTGTTGATGCCAGCAAGTCACCTAGCACGGTCTCTCACAACGTCTCCTGTGTCATTCCACGTCTCAATGGACCACAGTTTCGTCAAATTGTCATGTTGTTTGGTCCACCTGGTGCAGGTAAAGGTACACATGCACCTAACATTAGTCAACGTCTTCAAATTCCTCATTTATCGACGGGTGACATGTTACGTGCTGCTGTTGCTGCTAAGACACCAGTGGGTCTTCGTGCGAAAGCAGCCATGGAGTCTGGTGCTCTTGTCACCGATGACATTGTAGTTGGTATTATTCGTGATCGTATTGCTGCAAATGATTGTGGCTTTGGTTTTATTCTTGATGGATTCCCAAGGACTGTTCCACAAGCGCAAGCATTGGACGCCATGCTTGCTGACGGACTTCAGGAAACGGTCACTTCGGTTGTGGAGTTTAATGTTCCAGACAATGATTTGGAGACACGCATTTGTGGACGTTGGATTCACAAGAAGAGTGGACGCTCGTACCATGTCTCATACGAGCCTGCCATGCCAAAATCTCTCAAGGCGAGTAAGCCGGGTGAACCAACGTCAGAAACAATGAAAGATGATGTGACGAATGAACCATTAATGCAAAGAAAGGATGATACGAAAGAAGCACTCGGAAAACGTTTGAAAGAATATCACAGTATGACAACACCACTGTTGGAGCGTTACGGACCATGTGGCATTGTGAAACAAATAAATGCTGCTCAATCGAGTAAGGCTGTTTGGAGTTGCATTGAAAGTCAACTCGATAGCTTTTAAAATCTTAAAAAGTTTAAAAAGTATGCATAGTCAATGGAGGTGCCGAGTACATGTATGTGTGTACAAAGTACAACAAAAAAAAAACAAAGAAAAAAAAAACTCTTTCTCAATTTTCAGAAACGAAGAAACCAAGAAGAAGCAGGTCTAGGTGTACCGTGTATTTCATTTTATTTTACAGAGTTCCCTCCATCAACATTACTTGTATTTAAAAAGAATGTTATAGTATGCATATATATATATATATGCACACCTTCGTACCTTCTACAGACACACCCACCCACACACACCTGACTTGTACACATACATGCATAAATATATTGATATATTTTTTATACCTTCTCGGCTTTCATTTCTTTGATATGCCGTTCTCTCTCGCACAATGACTGCAGTACCAATTCATGTCCTCTTGACCAAAAAAACCACATCCACCTTGACACTTTTGTGTTTTCGATTGCTCTTTTGATTCAACGACAGTACTACCCGTGCTGCCACTGGCATCGTTCTCATCATTATCACCAACTCGAACATAGAAAGCAAGGGAAGCCTCCGATCTGGCAACTTCCTCTAATGCCACGACACCAAAATGTTGATCTGAAAACCATGACCACTCGCCCGTTAATGAATCTAATCGATATGCCATGTTGTGCCCACCACCAAGACCACCATCGTGAACATTCAGACCGCACAACTGATACTCGAATGGCGAGCCGCCACTTGCTTCTTCTTCTTCTTCTTCATCTTCTTCCCTTTCTTCCTCCTGTCCTTCCACCGCCACCGCCTCCTCCTCCTCCTCCTCTCCCACCACTATCTCACGAGCAGAGCGAAGGAGATCTGACATCTCCATTGTGTCAGGACATGTCACAGAGCGATGACATTTGAATGAAAACGGTGGACGGACATGTTCTAATTGATAGCTTCGATTAATTTGAACAATTAACACCTTTGGCAGCGAAAGGACGCGACGGAGACGTCGGCATCCACCTCTCTCTTTACACTTGTCACACTTGTAGTCGGTCATCTCTACTGGTGCAAACACGCTCTCAACCATGTCACGAAGATTTAACTGAGTATCATCCATTCCAATGCATTGTCGCAACATAACATCATCAATCTTACTCTCCTCAACATTCATCTCGTGCGCCGGTTTGACTGAGACTTGAAGACATGTTTCCGTTGGCTCAATCTCCCACTTTCCTTGAGAGTGACATTTGTTGCATTCCATACGTGCTTGCGTGCTGTAATCAAAAAAAGTACGTTTTAATGTTGGATTCAAAGTATCTTGAATGTCTAACCATAATGAACGTGCATCCTCCATTGTGTTCTCATCGTACTGACCAAACAATGCGTTGTCACGAACTGTGTTCCAGATGTGACGTGGATCAATCGTTGCAGAGGAGGGTGTCCGATACTCTTGAATAAAACGTCTCAAACTTTGTTGGACTGGATACTCTTCGGCAGACGCAGACGATGACGATGACGACCCTCCTCCTCCTCCTCCTCCTCCTCCTCCTCCCCCTCCTCCTCCACCACCCTTCTTCTTCTTCTTCTTCTTCTTCTTCTTCTTGTCATGCTCCAGTATAGCTTCGACGAGTGGTGGGATGGAGAGAAGTGCTTGGCATGTGGATGTAAAGAAACATGTATTCCCATAATTTTTAATTCCTCGCTTATTCATAGGCTGCTCAGAATCTGTTGCCATGCTGTTTTTTCTTCCTCTTTGAAACATGCTCCGAAAAATACCCTTTCGAGAGGAGACTACCTTCTCCTCCTCATCAATACAACGCCACCAAAGTCGTAACTTTCCGTAGACAATTAACCATTCGTACACGATTGGATCTAAATATTCATTGGAAGTCGCATCACCACCGACTTCACGAGGGTACTGATAGCTTTCACAGGTCTCGCAGTACACATGTGAGTCGTGGCACTGCAGCAGCATGTGACAACCAGGTGA
>Ga0307994_1002427_pt1 | contig 10435 bp, 7 predicted proteins | sample EllFjometagen261_FD_203171 | JGI IMG/M metagenome (GOLD analysis project Ga0307994, IMG submission 203171) | Marine microbial communities from Ellis Fjord, Antarctic Ocean - #261 | ecosystem: Environmental > Aquatic > Marine > Unclassified | place: Southern Ocean | collected 2014-11-02
AACAAATGAGCTACAAAGCAATACATATTATCTGTGATCAAGACCTAGAAGAAACCATAAGTTACTTACTCCAAGAGTCTGGTTATGAAGGTACGTCTTACGAAAAGGGAAGGCTTATTGCCTATTGCAAAGCAGAGGAATACAAAGAAGCAGAGACGTTAGCATTACTCGCTAATTTCAGTTTAATACCTGAGCAAATAGCAGATGTAGCCAATGAAAACTGGAATGCGATGTGGGAAGAAAACTTCAAAGAAGCCATAATCGGTGAGCATATTCAGGCTCGTGCACCTTTTCACCCAAGTAGTGGCTACAAGCACGATATCATCATTACACCTAAGATGGCATTTGGGACGGGACATCACGAGACTACTCGCTTGAGTGGCATAGCCCTAGAACAACTGGACTGTGAAGGTAAGGCCGTGCTAGACATGGGCTGCGGTAGTGGATTACTCGCCATATTAGCTTCACAAAAAGGAGCAAAACGAGTGCTAGCCATAGACTATGACACTAACTGTGTAGACAACACACACGAAAACATACAATTAAATAAGGCTAAAAACGTTGAAGTACAGCAGGCAGATAGTGTAAAGCATCTGACCGAAAAATTCGACATCATAGTAAGCAACATCGTGAAGAACATAAACTTGAGATTATTGCCTGAGTTCGTAGCTAAACTCAATAGTGGAGGGCATCTTATACTCTGCGGTTTCTTAGATCAAGACTTTGATGAGCAGCAGACTGCAGCTTCGGCACACGGATTGACCTTAGTAGGTAAACACATAGATAACAATTGGTTACAAACAGAATATATACTAGCATAACTATGCTCCAGAAAAAATACTACATCGCATTATCCTTTTTACTTTTAGCTTTTTTAGCAGTAGCTCAACCACGCTCCTTCTCGCAAAAGCCCGAAGTATTCATAGAGGAATTTAATGAGTACATCAATAGCGATAATACCAAAGAGGGTCAAGCTATTATGAAATCATTTACGACCAAGTGGGACTCTGCCAAGTTTGTAGAACCAGAGCAACGCAATATTATAAATGTAGCCAATGCAATGCTCATTAATGATTTACGGATTCCGTCTTTTGTTCTTTTCACAGAAACTATGCTCTATGCTAAGGATTCTATAGGTGCAGCCAAATATATAAGTTGGTCCAAGGCACTAATACCTGCCATCACTAATGGTAACAAGACATTTTTAACCCTACTACAAGCATCTCGAAATCTTTTTAAAGAAAATATTCTCTACGTATCAGACACAAAAAAATGGTATAGCTCCAGGGATAACTACCGATTTATTTTTGATGCGAATAGAGTACAAATAGCCTTTAGAGATATAGATCTGGTGTGCCAAGCAGATGTGGATCAAATAGTAATTTATAACACGAGCGGAGCATACTTTCTAGACACAGATGAATGGGAAGGCGAGAAGGGCAAAGTAACTTGGGAACGTGTTGGTTTTGGTGCAGATAATATATATGCCGAGATACAAGGTAGCTACAAAATACAATTTGATAGAGCCGAACTTGTGGTAGATACTGTGCTTTTTACTAATAAAGATTTCTTAAATAACTCGCTCTATGGAAGTTTTATGGATAGAGCGTCTAGTGCAGATAATATAGAAAAAGACAGGCTGCAAACCTCTAAGTTTCCTCAGTTCACCTCTTTCACAAAGGACCTAGAACTAGGCAGCTACTTAGATAATACTGTAAAATTCAGAGGTGGATACACGATGAACGGTGCAGAGATAATAGCCAATGGTAGTGCCGAGAATCCTTCGTCTGTTACCATAGAATACAAAGGCAAACGGAGAGTAGTAGCTAAATCTCAGTATTTCAGTTTAAAAAACGGCAAGATATTAGCACAAGCAAGTGAAGTCGTTATCTATACGGATAGTGGTACTATTTTTCATCCAAAGCTTTCCTATAACCTGAACCTAGAAAAGAAGGTTTTGGTAATGTCAAGAGGAAAAGAGGGTCTGGAGCAAGCACCTTTTTTCAATGATGATCATGAAGTAGAAATATATGTAGATCAAGTAGTTTGGAAACTAGACCTTCCACAGATAGAGTTTGACATGACGGGAGAAGAGTCTAAAGCGATTATAGAATCAGTAGATTTTTATAAAGAGCTACGCTATGAGAAGATAACTCGAGGTATGTTAAAATATCACCCGCTTTCCAAAATGAGAGACTTTGTAATCAAGAATCGCATGCGGGAGTTCACCTTTACAGAATATGCAGACTGGATGGGCAGCAAGCAGATATACCTAAAGCCTCAGATAGTAGATTTAGCAGACCAAGGCTATGTATTTTTCAACCCGGATACAGATACTATAAAAGTGAAAAAAAAACTGGACCACGCGGTTTTATCGCATATGAAACTGGCAGACTATGATGTCATCCGTTTCTCATCAGTAATTAGTGCACGGTCTAATGCATTCCTAAACTTGATTAACAACACTTTCGTAGTAGAAGGTGTACGTGCATTCCGATTTAGCGATAGTCAGAGCGTATATGCCTTCCCTCACGAGCAGCAAGTAATACTGAAACATAAACGTAGAATGTCCTTCGGAGGTAAGGTCACAGCAGGTAAGTTTGATTTCTACGCCAAGGAGTTTGAGTTTGACTATTTCAACTTTGAAATAAGCTCAGACAAAATAGATGAGATGGTCATTTTCACAAAAGACTTGAGCGGGAAACCTGGGCTTGTAGCTGTAAAATCGGTATTAAGGGACATCAACGGGACGTTGGAAATAGATAAGTCTACCAACAAATCAGGTCTCGAGAGTTTTCCTAAATACCCTCGATTTACAAGTAAAAAAGGAGCTATTATAGCCTATGATAAAAAGAGCATACACGGCGGAGTTTATGATAAAGATACGTTCCGTTTCGAAGTAGATACATTTACGGTAGAAAACATTGACAATTTTACTACAGCAGAGCTAAGTTTTCCAGGCACCTTTGTCTCTGGAGGCATTATACCTAATTTCAGATACGAGGCTAAAATAATGGATGACTATTCTCTTGGTTTCGAAAAGCCAATGACATCCTACCCTATGTATGGTGGAAAAGGATCTGCAGATATGTCGATTAAGCTGAGTGAAGAAGGCTTTACAGCCAAAGGAGAAATAGACTACCAAGGGGCCAAAATATCGAGTCAAGACATTCTTCTAACTCCAGATTACACATTAGCCCAAGCAGAAACCTATAAAGTAAACGAAAACGCCAAATACCCGAATGTATTTGCTACAGATGTACTCACTAAATGGGTGCCAGATAGGGATTCTATGTATGTGAATACCAATGGACATACTGTAAAAGTGCTAAGAGATAATCAAGATTTTATAGGTAATCTGGTACAGACCAGCAGTCAAATATCAGGTAACGGAATTTTGACTTGGGACAAAGCCAAGCTTACATCTGAAGATCTGAAATTTAAACCCAACAAGGTAGATGCAATGAAATCTGAAATAGAAATAGGCTCTATCTCTGATGATAAAATTGCTTTCGCTTCTTATAATGTAGAGTCTCACGTAGACTTCACTACAAGAATAGCTGAGTTTAAAGCCAATGAAAAAGGCAACCTTACTAAGCTACCGTATAATGCATACGCAAGTTCTATGGACGAGTACACATGGGATATGAATGCCGAAACTATCGAGTTAAATAAAGGACCACTATTGGCCAAAGAGCAATCTTATTTTATAAGTACAGACCCTGCACAGCAAGGTTTGAAATTTAAAAGCACTAATGCCCTATTCAATATGAAAACAGGTATACTATATGCCGAGAAAGTGCCCTATATAGATGTAGCCGATAGTAGAGTATTCCCTAATGAAGGAAAAGTAGTGATACGAAAAGACGCTGACATGCAGACTCTTAAACAGTCTAAAATGCTAGCTGCCAGAACCAACAAGAATCACAAATTATATAATGCGGAAATAAAAATAACGGGTAGATACGCTCTTGATGGTGCCGCATATTACACCTATAAAGACAAGCACAGTACTGGGCAGGTTATCTATTTTGATAAAATGCGAGTTAAGAGCAAAACGGACAGTACAGTGATTGCAAGTGGTTTTGTAAGAGACACATTAGACTTTAAAGTAAGTCCGAAAATCGCCTTTAAAGGTAAAACTGAGCTACGCAGTACTGAAGAAGACCTCGTGTTTAATGGATATGTGAAGCCGCTACATAGTTTCGATTCATTTGCAAGTGCTTGGTTTAGATATAACCAGCAGCCAGATCCTAATGATGTGATAGTGCCAGCCTATGAGATCAAAAACGAAGATCAACGTAAGATGTATGCTGCTCTTAGTATAGCAAATGACTCTATCCATATCTACCCGTCTATGGCAAATTTCAAAAGAAGCTATGCCGACCTTGAACTGACCACAGACACAGGAGTTCTTTTTTATGATGAGACTGCACAGACCTTCTTCGTAGGAGATAGTATGAAACTACTAGAAGGGGCTATAAGAGGAAGCTACCTATCCTTTAATGACGCCAATGGAGAAATCTACTCTGAGGGTAAGATTAACTTTGGGATGGATATAGACGATAACTTTAATGGTGTAATGGCAGGTAATATTTCTAAAATGCCAGAAGACTCCAGTTTCTTAATAAAAAGCATCTTGGCTCTTAATCTGAAACTACCAGAAGAAGCTTATGCTCGTATGAGAGAAGTAATAGTAGGCGACGAAAGCAATGAGCTAGCAGATAATAATAGTGACTATGTGACTAGTGCTATGGCGGAATATCTAAACGATAAGGACCTTAATAAAGCACTAGAAATGACTCCATCTACTGGAGAGATAAACCCAAGTGGTGCTCTAGATAGAAACTTATTTTTAAGTCAGGTTAATATACACTACTCACCTATCAAGAGGCAGTTCTTATGCTTGGAACCAGTGCATATAGCCACTATAGATGGCAAGCAAGTCAACAAGGCAATAGAATCTCGTATCGCTATATCTAAACGTAGAAGCACTACTCGCTATACTTTCTACTTTGAAGTAAGTAAATACGATTGGTTCTATATAGATTACTATATGGGCTCTGTAACAGTAGCTAGTACAGATAAGGAGTTCAATGATATAATCAAGGAGAAAGGACCTAAAATGAATAGCGGTAAGTTCAGAATACGTACCGCAAGTGCCAGAACGGTTGCCAACTTCTTGAATAAGCTAGAGACAGATAATTAGTCTTTCTTCAGGATACTTAAAACACTTAGGTGCTTTATAGAAGTAATCGATGTTTGTTCACCCATCAGTATATTTTTCTCCTTTCGGTCGAAAAACAGTCAAGATGACAAGTTTCTTCGATTCACACTACTTTATTGGTTAGACTAAGTTCATTTAAATTTACACTTGCCTTCATCTGAGTGCCTTAGTGTGTCAATTCTTTTGGCTTGAAGATATGCGGAAGGTGAACCCACGGGTTCAAATATTTATAACAATGTCCAGCTCCAAACGTACGACCCCGAAGGGGTCGAATCCTTCTATGACATTATACTCTACTAGAAACATTTCATCCATTAGCTGAAAGATGATTCGAAACAGATACTTCCAGAAAAACAGCTTAATAAAAAAGACTCTCTAATGCAAGTAAATGGCTTCAAATTATTTTATTTAAGACTTTTAGTTTCAAGCAATAAGCACGACACTTTAGCTCACAAAGTCTTTTCTAAAACTCGTAAGCCATAGCCAAAGTAAGGCCAAAGGTTCTATACCGCTGGGTGCTGCCATCTAGTATGGTAAAGTTACTCAAGGCCTGAAAATGAGATTGTACATACACGTGATCTAGCGGGTAGTTTTTATCTTTCTTACCTAGTTTAAACGAAATGCCTATTTCCTGTATAAGATTTATACTGCTGTAGTTAGATACTGCATCCGAAGTAAAAACCGAGGTGGTTCTATTCTGAAAATTTGAGCCATATGCGTTTGTCTCACCATTGGCATCTACATCGTAAGCACCAAGAAACTCAGTCCCGATACACGCACTTACAAATACCCTACGATCCATAGGAGTACTAAACCGTGCCATTAGTCTTAGCCCAAGTAGCGAGCTATTCACATTTATATTCGTATTCAATCTAGAGAATGAATCTTGTACTATTCCAGAATTAGAATAGTACGAATCATAATAATCAGTCCCTTGCAGTAGACTGGTCTCTAGGTATACCACCTTACGATTTTCGAACTTAAACCCGACTCTATACTCGCTAAAAACCCTATTTAAACTAGTGCCATAACTCCCCGTGATAGCAAGATCTTGCTCTGGAAAGAACTTACTCATGGACTCATTAGGCACTCGCTGCCCATTGTTAAAATTGAAACCAACTCCTGCATTACTAATAGTCAACTGACCAAAAGAAACCGAACAAAAACAAAGTAATAATGCCGTAATTAGTAATTTCATACGTGTTCTTATTTATTAGAACGAATATCAGTAAAAATCTATTAGAATAGATACCAATATTTATCCATGAGATACACCATAGTAGCCATACTGGCTCCACCAAGCTCTAACTCACGTTGATTTACATTTTCGAAGACATCATCCTTAGAATGGTGATAATCAAAGTAACGCTGAGAATCTGGGAATAGTCCCATTAAAATCAGATTATCATTTACTCTATTCTCCTTACTCTTTAGTGGACCTATATCTACTCCACTATATCCTTTTTTAAAGTAGTGAAGGCCATACTCTTCTAGTAGCTCTTCCCATCTAGCTATGGTCACTATCTGACTATCCTTAGCGTCTATACTAAAACCTCTTGGCGAAAAACCACCTCTATCACTTTCTATAGCACAAATATGATTCTCTCCATCTGCCTTAGCTCTTGCAGCATAGGTCTTACCACCCATATTGCCATTCTCCTCATTCATATAGAGCACCATTCTTATCGTATTTTTAGGTTGTATACCTATTGCTTTAAAAAGGCGTAACACCTCCATACATTGCACTACTCCGGCTCCATCATCGTGTGCTCCTTCTCCCTTATCCCAGCTATCTATATGTGCTCCAAAAACAAGTATATTTTCAGGGTTTTCAGAACCTTTGATTTCTGCTATCAGATTACTTGTACTTACTTTAGTGGCAGCTGTATAGCAGCTTAGATTCATAGTAACGGTAGCAGTGCCTAAGTCTTCTATATATGAGTGCAAAACATCTGCATCTTGTGTGCTGATGGCCGCCGCAGGTATTCTAGCTATGCCTTCTCTATACCCCATACTGCCTGTATGTGCTTTCACGTCTGTAAGCGTAGTCATAGACCTTACTAGCACAGCCACAGCTCCATATTTTGCGGCTTCTGCTGCCCCATTATATCGCTGAGATACACAAGCTCCATATGCATCGAAGGTATTAATCAATGACTTATCCATAGGCTCGTTCAAAAACACTATTTTACCTTTAAGTTCTCCTGCACTGTAGCCAGATAACTCTTCCATGCCGCTCACCTCTACTACTTCTGCTTGTAGTGGCCCATCAGTACTTACAGAGCCTCCAAGTGCACACGCGTTAAGCAGCAGATCTACGTCTTTATTTATTGCCACCAGTTCTTTGTCTCCACGCACCCAATGTTCTGCTTGTACGTTTTGCATCAATAGCCTATCTACATTATAGCCGCGTACCTCAGACTGAGCCCATTCTAGAGCTTGCTCAGCCTGCGGACTTCCGGTAATTCTATGTCCTATTGCTTTGCATAGGTAGTTTAGCTGGTTATAGCTTTTCCCATTGAGCAATGCTTCATCAAAAATGGCTCGCACTAGCAAAGAATCACTTGTATCGTATGACTTTTCCTGAGCACGTGCTACCAAAGACACCAAGCATAGGATGTAAACTAATTTATTCCTTAATCTCATTTCCCTCGTTTTTCTTTACCCCGTAGGTTATTAATATCAATGCAAATATTATTAGTACATGACTAATATCTGAAGGTTTAATTCCATCAACCTCAGGAATCATCTTGAATATAACCGCTGAAACAACTATAAGTAATACTCCCATTACTACGTTCAAATAGTTTTTGAAGTCCTCTTTCAAATTTATTATATAACTCAACATTCCTATGAACATCATACCCAAGACACCATAGACTATAACAGGTAAAAAAGCCGGCTTACTTCCAGGATTAGTATAGTTCAAAACTAGCAACCAGGAGAGACCTGCAATAAATAACAGAACGTTTACTTTCTTTACCCAGCTATATTTATCATATCCAAAATGTCTGATACTATGAGACGCGAAGGAATAAATAGCTAAAAAGTTTAATATGCGAGACAACACCAACAAGCCCATTTGCCACACAACTGGTACAATCTCCAAATGTCCAAAAGCAGCTACCCCTGCTGACGCACTTGTCAATAAGATAAACTGATTATAAAGCTTTTGATTAGTGCTTTCGCACCAAATCAAGTACAACAATACTCCTGTCAGGAGTATAAAGATATTAGTAGCAAAACTGAACCACATGGTTAGGCCGCAATATTACTACTTTGGATAGATTTTCGTATTAAAATTGTCAGTACAATTATTAATCTTCGTACAGGTTAATAAAAAACTACTTTATACTCATACTTGGACAATTTCTATGAGGCACTACATCTGTTGCTCCACGAGCACATAAGGGCATTTCTTTTGAAAAAGGAAAATTTTCTGACGCTAAAGAAACTAATAAAATAATATTCATAGAGAGCTACACCCAGTGGTGTGGCCCGTGCAAAAAGATGGCAACTCAAGTATTTACTGATGCTGACGTAGGCAAGTATTTTAATTCAAATTTCGTCAATGTAAAGAGGGAATGGTAGTAGGCAGAAGATATAGTGTCATATCTCACTACTTTACTCTTTATCAAACCCACAGGAGAGCTAGTTCGTAAGGAGGTAGGTTACCATTCTAAAGCTCAACTACTCTCTCTTGCCAAGCGTATAAACTAGGAAAATATCCCTGATTCTAAAGCTTTTTGGGGTAACCCAATAGGTGTACCTTTATCGTAATCGAAACAAACAAGAGCCGTTCTGATTTCTGCCATCGCCTTCCCTTTTGTACTATTCGTAAATTTATAGAACAGATTAAAGGCTGAACTCCCAGATTGCTCTAGGGCTATTTCTATTTGAACTATATCACCTAAGTGCCCCTCACCTTTGAAAGTGATAGCAGCATCTGCTTGTATTAGTGAAACTCCACCAAAGTCTAATTCTGTAAATCCGTAGGTAGCAAAAAAACGGACTCTAGCTTCTTGTGCGTAGGCTAAAAACTGTTGGTTGGCCAAGTGATTCCCATAGTTCAAATCGGTCACTCTCACTTCTACTTCTGTACTGAATGCCCAGTTATCAGGCATTTCTATTTTCATTCTGGCCATTTCACTCCGTCTTCTGGGTTCTTACCTGTATACTGGCTATAGTATTCTTTAAACTCGGCTATCGTTTCATCCACCCCTTTAGTAACGCTATATGGCTCACTAAAAATCACCTGCATGCTCCCGTAATCAAATACTATTTTCACAATGGGGATATTCGCATTTTTAGCAACGTGATAAAATCCAGTCTTCCACTTCCCATTGTATTTACGCATTCCTTCTGGGGTGATAGTAGTCGCAAATTTCTCTTCCGCATTATACACATTGACTAACGACTCCACAAAATCTGTGTTTTTACTCCGTTCCACTGGGAAACCTCCAAGTGCTCTAAATATGAAACCTATAGGCCAAACGAAAAGATCTTTTTTAGCCAAGTACTTAGGGTCAAATCCATCCGTATAATTTCTAAAAAGCACACCCACTAAAAAATCCCAATTACTCGTATGAGGTGCTACTACTATGAGATACTTAGGAATAGTGGGCACAGGACCAACTATCCTCCAGCCCCATAGATCTTCAAAAAGCCACTTGGTTATCCGTTTAATCATTTCTCATATCTGTTAGCTCATCGAACTTAGCAATGATTTCTGGGGTGATAGTCTCAGGCTTACCCGTCTTACTATTCAGCAGTACGAACGTAACTAATGCCTCAGAAGCTAGTTCTTTGGTACTGCTATCTGTAATGGTTTGACGCACTACCATGCTCTTATTCTTATACGTCACGTCAGTGATTTCTATATCAATCACTTGAGTAGGCAAAAGTGGCTTTTTGTAGGATATATTGATATTCACTACTATAAATAGTAGATTTCTGGTATCAAAAAATTTCTCTTTAATCGCAGGTTCTAAGAAGCTCCACCTGGCTTCTTCTAGAAGCTCCAGATAGCGAGCATTATTCACATGTCCATAAGCATCACAATGATATCCGCGTATCTGCAAGGTTGTTCCGTTCACTCTACAAAGGTGTGCAAAAATCAGTGATTTAAAAGTGCCAAAACTAAAAACAAATGATAAAATAGTATGTTTGCCTACTAATGTCAAGCATCCTCATTTCAGGTGGCACAGG
>Ga0307994_1002430_pt1 | contig 10430 bp, 12 predicted proteins | sample EllFjometagen261_FD_203171 | JGI IMG/M metagenome (GOLD analysis project Ga0307994, IMG submission 203171) | Marine microbial communities from Ellis Fjord, Antarctic Ocean - #261 | ecosystem: Environmental > Aquatic > Marine > Unclassified | place: Southern Ocean | collected 2014-11-02
GTTGAAGTGCTATGTTAATGGAGATGGAATGCAAATAAACGCAAACTTTAATCAACGTGTGCTGGTCCATTCTGATAATGAACCTTGGCTGGCCTCGCCAATGCCTGGTGTCGAGCGGCGTATGCTTGACCGCATGGGAGATGAGGTGGCGCGGGCCACAACGATCGTACGCTACGCACCTAACAGCCATTTTTCGAAGCACTCCCATACTGGTGGAGAGGAATTTATTGTTCTTGATGGCATCTTCCAAGACGAGCATGGCGACTACCCTGCTGGCACCTATGTGCGTAACCCACCCACCACAAGTCATTCCCCCAGGTCAGACCAGGGCTGTACCATTTTCGTTAAGCTATGGCAGTTTGACATGCGGGACCGAAACCAATTTCATTTGACTATGCCTAAGGCTGCTACCACAACACAGGGCGGTATAAAAACTGCAGTTCTGCATCAGGACACCCGTGAAACTGTAAAGTATATAGAGGCTGAGGCCGGTGCCAAGTTAATACTAGAGGCCAACGGAGGTCTCGAAATACTAGTGCTCAGCGGCACCATAACCGAAAGCGGCGACACCCTGCGTCAAGGTTCTTGGTTACGCTGCCCAAGCGAAGCGACAATCACCACCATAGCCGGCGCAAATGGTACAAAGGTATGGGTAAAATCTGGCCACCTACCCTATGCCAAAGCGCCCCCGATTTAAACTATACATCATGACAAACACTAGACTGAGTAAGTTAGGATACAATAGCCTGTGAACCTAGAACCTAGAACCTAGAACCTAGAATCTAGAACCAAGACCTAGCCCTGAACACGGATTAAGGATGACTATGTTTAAGGGAAACCAACTCTAGGTTAATTTTATGGACTTCGTCTTGCAAACATTTACACTCTGCAGACCACAACTTGGCTTTTAAAGCCCATGCCGTGAAATGTATGGATGTGATAAACGGGCCTCAATTCTGCGCCTTCGGGAACATCACCAAGACGCAGATCAATGGCGATACTAGGAGTCGTAGTGGCTGGAATGCCAAGCATTTCGCCATTCGAATTGCGGTGGGTATGACCACAGAAAAGGTGTTTTACTTGATTGTTTTTTTTCAATACACGAGCCAGGTGATCGACTGTATCCCAATCGTCGAACTGAAATGGATATTTGGAACCAACAATTTCAAAGGGCGGATGATGCATGAAAAGTGCAGTCGGTTTCTGCGGTTCTTGGGCCAGTATCTGGCTAAGGGCATTAGCGCGTTGCTGGCAATAATCACCCATGTTGGTCGTCGCAGACAGTGTATCCAGTGCAATAAAACGGACTGGATAATCGTTGATGCTATATTGCAGAAACCCTGAGGTGGGCGCAATGTCTCTGCCAGTCTGGAAATTCTTGACAATTAGGTCTCGGTCATCGCGGTTACCCGCACAGACATACATCGGTACTCTGATGTCCCCAAGGATAGTCAACGCTAAGTCGTATTTTTCTTGAGAACCGTTGTGGACGACATCACCCGTATGAATGACTAGGTCGGGGGTAGGGTTTAGATTATTAATATCATTAACTACGCACCGGAGATCTCTAAGTCGATCTTCCAGCTTGTCAGATTGCGGATCGATATGACTGTCGGAAATTTGGGCTATTATCATTGCATCAATGTTCTAGTAGCAGTTGTACGCTATAAATTAGGGTTTATGCAGGCGTAATATGAGTGTTAATTAAGCTTGGCTATCATAAAATTTGCGCAACACAGTAACTACCTCTGGCCGAGCGAACTTAGTGGATATTTCCTCACCGTTCGATAGCATTTGACGTTGGCGCGTGCCAGAGACATTAATTCTGAATTTTTCATCATGAGGGCATGTTTTAGCAGTCGCCATGCCATCACAGACTTCACAATAAAACGTAATGTCAATTTTTAGTGGCTGGATTACCAAGGCACCATCCCACAAAGTATCGAAAATATGGTGAGCATCAAAGGGCCCATAGAAGTCATCTACACCAGCATGATCACGTCCAACAATCAAATGCGAGCAACCAAAGTTTTGTCGTATCAACGCATGAAATAGAGCTTCTCTGGGCCCAGCGTAACGCATCTCAATTGGGTAACCAGCCTGGACGGCTATGTTATCTTTAAAATATTGATCAACCATGACTTTGATGGCTTCGACCCGCACCGGTGCTGGAATGTCACCGGGTTTTAATTTACCTAAAACCTGGTGAATAAAAACACCATCAGTGACATCAATAGCAATTTTCACCAAAAATTCGTGACTGCGATGCATCGGGTTTCGTGTTTGAAATGCTGCCACTTTAGACCAGCCATTTTCCTTAAATAAAGCTCGACTCTCTTCAGGACGAATATAGAGATCGCCAAATTCATTCGGAAACCAGCCTTCTTCGACAACTTTTACGGAACCAGAGAGGTTGACTGGTGGCTGTGCCATGACCTTAGCGACACCTGGGTGTTTTTTATCCATGGTGCCAAAAACTTTGTCGCATTGAAGAGCAAGATCTGGTGTGTATTTATCTTGAACCGTCAATATGCCCATAATCTGTTGGGTTTCACCATCAATTAATGCCACTTCCTGGCCAATCCTCACCTGATCGGCTAGAGTTTTCTTAGCTGAAAGTGTAACCGGAATGGGCCAAAATAAGCCATCGGCTAATCTCATATCTTCACAAACGCTACGCCAATCTGCTTCCTTCATAAAACCATCAAGAGGTGTATAAGCGCCCATTGACAACAACAACAAGTCACAGACCTCACAACTGCTCATTGGGATTTTTACTAAGCTTTCAGCTCTAGAAATTTGTTCTAATCTAAGGTCTTCTGCGAGCAGAAGAGGCTTTAAAACCTCTGCACCATGGGGTGGGACTAAATTAGTCATTATTTTTTCCTTCCTTATGCTAATGATTTTTTCTAGTACCGAAGCTGACGCTCCCCGAATACCCACATCGAAAAAATTAGGCTGGTTATGGCTTTTTGGGAGTAGTGTATTCCACCACCTTATGGAATGGTTCCCAGATAGTCTCATATCCAACAAAACCTGTCTTGCTGGATTCTTTTCGACGGGTGGTCATAAATCTGGACTTACCATCTGGTACGGGCCGTTTTTCTTTGGGTTCATCACTCATAATTTTTACCTCCATAAATTTGATTCAGTCATTAAAAATTAAAGTAGATACTGCCTTTAAATAATAATACATTTGCAACATTTTAGTGAAATGGCACCGTTAGCTCTTCGGGTATATCGGGTCCTTTTTCAATGGGACCACCGGCTTCAATTTCCTCTTCAATTGCGTCACGAACACCGAGAATCTCTAGGTTAAAATTAACCATCCTGCCACAAAGTGGGTTATTGCCATCAACAGTCAATGTATCATCATCAATTCTGGTGACAATAAAGCTCTGTTTTTCTCCTTTCTCATTCTCAGAATGAAGAGTGGTGCCAACTTCCCTATATTCTTTGGGAACATTTTGTAACCGATCTGTAAACACTAGTGATTCGTCTCTGGGACCATATATTTGATTACAATCGATGGGCACTTCAATTACATCACCAGCAGATTTACCTTCCAGTTCCTTGGTAACAGCGGGTGCCAGGATATCGTTCACACCATGAACATAACCAATTGGAAATTCGACAGCAACAAGGACCTCTCCTGATTTTTGATCGATCACCCTGTAAGCCAGTTCCACATACTTCGTGTTTTGAATTGTGTCGCTCATATTAAATTCGTTTCTCATAATCAAAAGATGGATGCCCCAAAAATTTTAATCTCTTCGTCTTCGTATCCGAGAACAAGTCTGCCAAGCCACTCCCCCTCTTTTTTAGTACTGCGTTGCCGATAGAGCACAGTTATATGTACACCACGACGGATGGTGCCAATGAACTCAATCGACTCGGACAGGTTTCTTGTCAATTCACTATTTGCGAATTGTTTGCCTACCTCAATTTCGTTCAACCCTCGCACCAGGTTGTCAGAGAAATACTTTACGAATTCTCCATATTGCCCAGTGTTCGAGGCATGTAAAAGGTGACTCCACAGCGGGTTAGCTATGGCAAGAATTTCGTCGTCTGTTTTTTCGGTGACGCTCCGAGTGTTTGTCGATACTATAATGCTCATTTGCAGTTCTTTATCCTAGTTAAACATACGCCACGACAGGCCCGACAAAAAGGCCAACACGCAACATACTAATCCCTTTGGTTGCAACAAACAGGGGTTTAATTCAAACCCTGTTTGCATTCAATGTTACTCGCCTTCTCTAACAAGGTGGTAAACAGGTGCCTTTTCCATGGTGTACTCACCAGTGTTAGGGTCACGGCGAGAAACTGTTAGCACATGCCAATTTTCATCATCTAGCTTCATGGCGTCACCACGGTAATAGTAGCCAGGCCAACGGGTTTCTTTGCGGAACATTGTATGTTGAGTAACACACTCAGCAGTACGATGGCGATGAATCAATTCCCAAGCACGCAGTAATTCATGGAAGTCCGCTGCGGCCAGTTTCTGCAGGTCCTCTTCCATAATCTTAAGCTTTTTGAGGCCGATGCCTAGCAACTTTTCGTTGGTCATGTAGCTAACGCCTGCACCACCGCAATATTCATCCATCAATTTCTGTAAACGATCCAGCCCTTGCCGTGGATTGATATAATTGGGATTGACATCGCCAGCAACAACTTCATTACGGTATATTTTGTAATGCTCCATAGGTTTAAAGACTTTTTCCTTAAGTTCGTTAATCCGCTTGTCGGACACAACAATGCCTTCACCCTTACCGTCGTCGATATAACGACAGGCTGCCTTTGCGGACAGACGTCCTTCAGTGAATGAACCTGACGAGAAGGCGTGCGGCGTTCCGCCGACGGCGTCACCGGCACCAAACAACCCTTCAATGGTCATCATTCGGTTGTAGCCCCAAAAATACTCGGGAGGGGAAACGTCCTCAGGACCAGAGCACCATGCACCACTACCTGTAGCATGAGAACCCATGACGTAGGGTTCCGAGGTGGTTAGTTCTGGGTTTTCGTTCTTGGGATCGACATCCGTTGCAGCCCAAAGCACAGCTTGTCCTACGGTCATGCCCAAGAAGTTTTCCCAGCCTACTTCTTCAAGGTGTGGGTCTTGAAAGGCTTCCATCGTGACCATATGGATCGGACCCCGACCGGCATTTACCTCGGAGATCATGGCATGATTGCGTAAACATGTGGGAATTGGCCTATGGGTTCTGTGAGAAAGCTCTGGATCAAGATATTCCTTGCCAACCATTTCTTGAAGTTGTGGCCACCACTTGGATTCGAACTCTTCCCCCATTCCATTTTGAGTATAGGTCTTTAAATGCAGGAAGTAGGCCCCGACTGGACCAAAACCATCCTTAAAACGGGCCAATACAATGCGGTTTTCCATCTGCGTCATCTTAGCGCCTACTTCAATCATCAGACCGTAGGCAGAGCCAGAAGACCAAGGTGCGTACCAAGTACGACCCATACCTTCACCAGTGGAACGTGGCTTGAAGATGTTTGAGGCTCCACCAGCACCACAAATAACTGTTTTGGATTTGAAAACGTGGAAGTCACCAGTACGGACATTGAATCCAACGGCGCCAGCAATCCGATTCTCCTTGGCTTCGTCCATAAGCAAGTGGGTAAGGCAAACACGGTTATATACCTTGTCTGCAGACTTCTTCGCAGCCTCGGCCACGATAGGCTTGTATGATTCGCCGTGGATCATGATCTGCCAACGACCTTCACGCATATAGGAATCTTTTACAGGGTCTTTCATAATTGGCAGTCCCCACTCTTCAAACTGATGAACAGCGGAGTCGACATGCCGGGCCATATCGAACAAAAGGTCTTCACGCACCAAACCCATTAAATCGATACGTGCATACTGCACATGGTCTTCAGGGTTGTTCTCGCCGAAGCGGGTACCCATATAACAGTTGATTGCATAAAGCCCTTGGGCGACAGCACCCGAGCGGTCAATGTTAGCCTTTTCAGCGATAATGATTTTCTTATCTTGGCCCCAAAATCTGGCTTCAAAAGCCGCACCCGTGCCACCAAGGCCGGCGCCAGCAACCAAAACATCGATGTTATCTTCTATGATCGTTTTGTAACCCATTAGTAATAAACTCCCTGTTTCAGCGTAAGACCATTAGATTCCAAAGTATGTAGGCCGCCATCGTCAAAGCGAATATATTTCGGTTCGTTATATAATAACTCGCTATCACGCTGCTCTTGGGTGGGCCCAGGGACATCTTGAAGTTTTGGAATATCTCTACCCCAAGGCTTGGTGGTGATTGGAGAAAGAAAGTTCTTTTCTCTACCATCCCTAAATTTGACCTTCCACGCAATCGTACCCTTGTCTTCATCACGGTCTACTCGAACGCTATGGCCAAGCGGCGCAAAGTCGGCGTAACCTCGAACATCAATTGCATTTTGTGGGCAGGCCTTCACACAGGAATAACATTCCCAACACATATTGGGCTCAATGTTGTAAGCGCGTCGGTTGGTCTTATCGATGTGCATAATGTCGGATGGGCAGATATCTACGCAATGTCCGCATCCATCGCACCGGGTCATATAAACAAAAGTTGGCATAAAGTATTTCCTCTCACATATATATTTAGAAGATTTTAAGTAGAGTGTTTTAAGGGTTAGGCCTAGTAATGGCTGGGCTTTTCACGCTTGATGCCAAGTCCCATAGAGAGGGGAGCATCCTTGAGCAGTTTCATGGAGTGCTTTTCGCTGTCCGCATAGCTGGTTCGATCAACTGGCTCGGGGAGGTTATTTCGCGAACCGTTTGCCACAGACATCTTCTTCTCTAGAGCGGCGGCCGGCTTGAAGAACATATGGGAAAACTTGGACCATGGAACTGATCCGAACAGCACAGCGGTCGTAAGTATGTACAAGCCAAGAAAAAGAATTGTCCAAGTGGCGTTTCCGGTGGTTTGGGCATAGGCCCAGATCAGCGCAAATGTTGTGCTCAATGTGAGCGATACAACAAACAGGTCAGCCCGTACTAAACGGAATGGCGAATTTCCTTCTGCGGAAACATCAACCCGAATGAAAAACCAAAACCAGTAGCCACCAACGCAAACCATTAGAGCACCAATGTGCCAAAGATTTGCTAAAATCGCTGGCGTGGCAGAGGTTGAGTAGCCAAAAACCATAATTGCCGTAGCAGTTGCATATGCAATAAATCCATACATTGTTAAAAGGTGAGCAATTCGGCGACGCATACTGCAAAACTCGGCAGAAGCCATACCTTCTATAGCCGTTTGAATAGCCACGGAGGCCATTTTGCCTCCACTGATTTTCTGTTTTGCATTAGACCTCGATTTCTGCCAATTATTAAAGAAGTATTTGGCACTCCTTTTATGCACGATGTCGAATAAAGTACCACCTGCAACCAAGAGAGCCATTACTATAATATAAGTTTGAATAATGGAGTAATCTATCGAGACAGAAAGCTCGACAAAAGGATTGATGTTATACATTAAATTAACTCTTTTTATTATTATGTAGTTAATTAATAACATGTTTCCAGCAGGCTTGTACAATAAGCTGGCTTTATGGCCTAGTAGATTTCTTCAATCACTCCTTGAGTAAATATTGTTTAAATTATTTATTTTATTTATTTTATTTATTTTAAGTTAACTCTGATATTTAAAAAATTGCATCTCTGGATGATTATTTATTCTATCCACATACCTAACATTTGCATAGGCCTTAAGGTAATCCCCCATTAATAACCTAGGTTATTAATGGGGGATTACCTTAACTTTTTACTCCGGCCATAAATGGGTTTTTATAGACCAATGAATTTGGATTTAGGCGTCTTTAATAGTGGTTGTGAGTGTATGTGCAGGTGTCGGTAACAAGAATTGACACTTGATTTATACAGGCGCCCATATTTACTGTATATGGCTTGCACGGCTGTGCACTATACCAGCGAGCTAATTACAGCAATGGCTGCAAGTGCTGATAACAAGACCAAGGTGAACTTACGCATAAGGCCTGCATCTATTCGATCAAATAGTAGGTAACCCATTTGGTTGCCTAGCAGCATGATAGGCATCAGGACTAACAGCAGGCTAGGCAAGTTAGGCGACACTAGATCATACCCCTGAAACCAAGATAAACCATACACATCAGTGAGCAAGAAGAAAAGGATAAGGGCCGCACGCATGGCTGCATGAGGCATATTTGAAGACATCATATACACAGCGACAACTAAACCGCCAATACTGGCCAGTCCATTGACAAAGCCGGCAACCAAGCCTGCTATAACCAGCCACAAAAGGGATTCAGCGGCATTAAAATGCCATTGGCGCCATAAAGCAACACAGGCGATCAATACACCACCTCCCGCTAAACCACGCACCAGATCTGATTGCCAATACTGTAATGCAATCACACCTAAAGGCGTGCCAATCATGCTACCTAAGAATAGAATAATCACCCAACGCCATGGGATTTGACGCCACACTTTAGGTAATAGATGTAAACTGGCCATCACCTCCATCACAAACATAAGAGGCACAATAGTCTGAGCACTAAAAATAGGCGCTAGGGCAAAAAAACACAGGGCAGAAAACCCAAATCCCGCTAAACCCCTAACTACGCCGGCTATAAAGACGATGACAAGGGCATAAGCGAGCTGTAAAGACGATAATGGCAGGTAAAACCAGTCTAGGCTTACACTATCCATTTAAGTACGTTGCTCTCCTTGATAAAGGCGCACAACATGCCTGGCTTCAGCAAAAAATAACCAGCGTTCCAATAACAAACCGGCCATCATGGCCAGCCATGTAACAGCTAAAAGCTCTGCCCTACCAGCACCGTCAAAAACCCAATAAATAAGGCCTAACGGTACTATAAAGGTGACCAATGTCATCACAATACGTAAGCGAAGAAGCAAATCTGCAGCTACTTGGTAACCGAATTCACGGTTTAAGAAAGTCGGTGCACTGTGCCCTGCATCCAATAATCGAACACTAGCTTGAGAAAAACCTGTGGCTGTTTGGATGGTGGCACCTTGAGGCTTACCTTGCCAGAAAAAATACACCAGCTTTAGAGCTAAGGTAATGACTACCAAGCCCATCACTACGACAAGCAACTGTGGGTTTAGGACGCCAAAAAAGCTGTTTACAGCCAAAAACAACAAACCGCCACTCATTAGTGCATACGCCATGAATAACGCTGGCACCATAGGTGTGTTCCACTGACGGATGGTTTTCAAGCTTGCATAGATCATGCTAGTGCTGAATAAGGTGACGAGTGCTAATAAAATACTTAGCCCAGCCAAAATGTTAATACTCGACCATTGCCAAAATATAGCAGCCGCATAAAGCGCAGCCACAGGGTAAAGCAAAATAGCGAATACCGCTTCACGAGATAACCATGAAGTGCGAAAACGGCTAAATGATCGCCAAGCGTTTTTGGGGTTAGCTAAGTGCATAGTAGACGAAGCCAAACCAATACTCACAAGCACCATCGCAATGACACCAAGAGTCACTTGCTGACCTACCATATAGGCCTGGGTATAGCCCAATAATTGCCCCGCTCCCAACCACGCTAGCAAACCATAGCCAGCACCAGAGGTGACGGTAAAAATAAGAACTGAAAAGGCCGGATGCATAATAAATACCTAAAAATGGCGTAATAATTAACGGTTAATGATGCGATTGACCAGTTGTCTAACACCCTGCATGGGTGACACCGCAATACTTTCTTGTTGCTTAGGGTTTCTTGGGGGCAAATAAGTATTTACTGGGTTGTAACCAAGTTCAGGCATCAACTGTTGGCCCGCACGCTCTCTCGTTAACTTTGAAACCTCTGAATCTGGGTCATCAAAGTCTCCGAACACTCGAGAAGACGTTGGGCAGGTCAATACGCAGGCTGGCTGACGCTCAGCCTCTGGTAATTGCTCGTCGTAAATACGATCCACACACAAGGTGCATTTTTTCATGGTGCCAGAATCAGCATCTAACTCACGGGCACCGTAAGGACAGGCCCAAGAACACAGATTACAACCCATGCACTTATCTTGGTCGATGAGCACTATGCCATCTTCTTCACGCTTGTAAGACGCCCCTGTAGGGCATACTGTGACACAGTCAGCAGTTTCACAGTGCATACAAGACATCGGAATGTTTACCGTTTTACTATGAGGGCTGTCGCCTACTTCGTAAGAATGTATACGGTTAAGCCAGCTACCACTGGGGTCTTTACCATGGGGCCGCTCATCACTTAAAGGGCCAATAGTGCCCGAGGTATTCCACTGCTTACAGGCCGTTGCGCAGGCATGGCAGCCAACACAAGTATCTAAATCAATAACTAAGCCTAATTTCATTTTGCACCTCGGCTAAAAATATCACGCCAGCCACGGCTAATGTTTATATTAGGATGACTACTGTAACTGCTCATCTTGCTTG
>Ga0307994_1002431_pt1 | contig 10423 bp, 11 predicted proteins | sample EllFjometagen261_FD_203171 | JGI IMG/M metagenome (GOLD analysis project Ga0307994, IMG submission 203171) | Marine microbial communities from Ellis Fjord, Antarctic Ocean - #261 | ecosystem: Environmental > Aquatic > Marine > Unclassified | place: Southern Ocean | collected 2014-11-02
TGCTTCACTTGAGCAGTCAATGGCAGCTCAGCAGATGGCTGCACAACAGCAAGCTCAGAACTATGGATTAGCTCAGCAGAACTTCGGTTTAGCACAACGAGGACAAGCTCAGGACTATGGTCTCAACCAAGCACAGTTTGGCTTAGCTCAGCAGGGTCAGGCACAAGACTACGGTTTGAATCAACAGAACTTCAGCTTAGCGGCTAGAGGTCAAGCTCAAGATTACAACCAGCGTCAGTCAGCTCAAGATCAGAACTATGGTCTCGCTAGACAACAGCAGTTGCAAGACTACGGTCAACAGCAGCAGAACTTTGGTCTTGCTCAACAGCAGCAGCGTCAGGACTATGGCTTCAACCAACAGAACTACGGTCTAGCTAGGCAGCAACAGTTACAAGACTACGGCTTTAATCAGCAGAACTATGGTTTGCAGAATAAGACGGTAGATCAGAACTATGCTCTAGGGAGAGAACAGAATGCCATATCACGTATGATTGGTGAGTCTACCGTAAATAAGAATAACTATCAACCAGATCCGTGGTTAACAGGATTGACTGGTATTGCTAGCGGATTCTTTGGTAGTACCAATGGTAGTGGTTGGTTATCAGAATTTCTTAAGGGGAACACGTAATGGGCGGTTTATTTACTAACAACACAGCGGTTCAGGATTTACTTGATCAGCGTAACAAGAGATCTACTGACCTACAACAGCAGTTGATGCAGCAAGCCTCCCAAGGTGCTCGTGACCCAGCCAAAGCTCAAGCTATTAGTATGCTTGGGTCTACGTTTGGTCGTGCCTTAGCAAGCAATGTAGGTGATGGTGATGATCGTATGGAGAAGCTTAAGGCTGAGGAAGCACAGCAGTTAGCTATGCAACAGCAGTTTGGTGAAGTTATGGGTAAAGGTACACCAGAGCAACGCCTAGCCTTTGGTCAATCATTAATGAATAACAATTTTTCTCAAGAAGGTTCACAAATCATCTTACAGGCTCGTAAAGAGATTGAAGATAAAGCTGCTATAGACCTTAAGCAGCGTGAAGATGCACTAGATGTATCGTGGAAGAAAGAAGCGTTAGATAATCGTGCTACAAACATTGGTACTAAACTAGCTGCTTCACATCCTAATACCTCTAAGCTACTCCTCTCTGGTGATGCTACAGAAGCTGATGTCAATGCAGCTGTTAAGCTTCTAGATAAGAAGACTACAGGTACGGATGGTAAAGTGTCTGTAGCTGTAGAGAACCAAGCAGCCATGACACTTAGACGTAAGGAGCTTGACGCTGCACTGGCTAATAAAGAAATAACAGAAGAACAACATCGTGTACGTCTAGCAACCTCTCGTTCAATCTTTAACGGTGGTCAAGACCCTAGGGCTCGTACAGTAGAAATGGCCAACTCAAATAGTATGGCTGCTGTTCTTACTACATCTTCTGAGTCTAACGGTAATGCTTCCGTAGATATTAAGCGTTATCAGCAGAGTCTTGCAATACTTGACACAGGTATCTACACAGGTACTGGTGCTGATTCAATACAAGCATTCCGTAAGTTTGGTATCTTAATGGGAGTAGTTGACAAAGAGACAATCATTGATGCTGCTAACATTGAGCAGTTCCGATCTAACGCCTTAGAGTCTGCACTTAAGTACGTACAACAGACTTCTGGTGCAATCTCTGAGAAAGAGATGGCTTTGTTCCAAGCTGCAGCACAGGGCTTAGACAAGACACCTGAGGCTAACAGGTTGTTAATCAAGACTGCAATGCGTGTAGCACAGTGGCAGAAGGATCGTGACTTGGCTTTGAACTCATGGCACTCTGAGAATGCTAAGAAGAACCCATCAGGATCTACCGCTAAAGTCTACATGGCTAAGTGGGAGAAATCTAATGAGCTAGACTTAGCAAGTGTGATTACTGATTTGAATGCCACTAAGTCTGGTGGTGTTGTTCAGTCACAAGCGTTAATAGATACGTTGACAGATGAACAGAAGAAAAAATATGGTATCTCATACTAACAGGAAAGTAATATGTCAGAGCAATTAGATAACATTACACGCGCTATTCAAGAAGCATATGAAGCAGGTGACATAGCTTCCGCTAAACAGTTCATTGCTATACATGAGGCTATGACTGAGGAAGAGGCAGAGACACAACGTGTTAAGAAAGAAGCATTTGTTGAACATACACCAGCCCAAGGTACTGCCTTTGATCAGATAAGTTCTGCTATGGTTGCTGGTGAAAAGGGTATCACAAATGCAGTAAGCGGTGCTGCAGACACTGTAGGCGACTTAGGAGCTCAGTTCGTAGAGAATAGAACTGGAGGTCTACCAGCAGAAGGTGAAGTTACTGAAGGGCCTTTTAGTGCTAAGCAGTTTACAGGTTATGCTTTATCTGAAGCTATCATACCAGCCTTTGGCGACATTGTTATGGAAGGTGTAAAGACCTTTGGTGGCGCTGTTGCTGCGGCTACTCCCGACTTCATTGAAAAACCTATCGTAGAGACTGCTAAAGGCGCATGGTTTGACATTATCAACTCTGATGCTGGTGAAGTAGTAGCTGAAGGTATCGAAGCTGTCCTTAAAGGCCCTGAGTGGTATAGAGTATGGAAGCAAGACAATCCAGCAGGTGCTAGAGATGTTGAGTCTCAGATAAACCTTACTGCATTCTTTGCTCCAGTACCTAAGACTAAGACATGGGCAGAGGATGATTCAGTACTTGAGAAAGCTGGTAGCGCCTTAGTAGCTCAAGGTGTTAAGCAGACTGAGAAGCGTAGGCGTGATAATATAGCGACTATGTTCACACCAGTTGACGAGAAACATGCTAAGAGAGCCACTAACGGTGGCGGTGTGTTCACCATGGATGATGGAGTCAACAGAGAATATGATCCTACTCAACGTGAAATAGATATTTATGATGAACTTCATAAGATACCTGAGATTAAACGTGGTACTCCATTCCTCACTACTCGTGGTCACATCTGGAAAGCACAAGAAAAACTAAGGATGTCTACAGCTAAGCGAGTCAAAGAGCTAGGCAACCCTAAGATTGATTCAGTAGAGCTGGGTGAAGAACTTGGTAATACGATGGATGAGTTATTTGGTAGCACAGACTTCAAGGCTATCTCAGGTAATGAGAAAGTAGGTCTAGCTACAGTTGATTGGATTCAAGATCGTATTGCTAAGTCAGACGGAACTACGCTAGGTCTCTTGCAGGTTAGGCGTGACTTCGATGCTTGGATTAGAAACGTAGAGAAGGGAGCCTTAGATCCTACAGCTTCTAACTCACGAGGATTAGTGGTACGTAAGCTACGTGAATACTTAAATGATAAGGTTGAGCAGGCTGTACCAGATGCTGAGGTTAAGAAGTCACTCAATCGTCAGTCTATGTTATATCAAGCTGAAAACCTAATTGAGCCTAAGCTTGAGAAGGAAAGTCAGACTGCTTGGGTACGCTTAAGCAAGAAGATTAAAGCAGCAGACATTAGTATTCCACATACTCCTGTAGGTATCTTCACTACTGTATCAATTGCAGCCAACCTAGCAGCTAATAAGTATTTTCCATTAGCAGCATTTGGTACTGGAGCTGTAGCAGCCGCCTCACTATCTTATCAGTTCATGCGTTCAGCGGCAGGTAAGAAAGCAACAGGTCAATTGATTCGACAGACTGGTAAGTTAATTCGTAAGACTACCGACCCAGTGCTTAAGAATCAGTATAGAGCCGATAGAGCTGTATTGCTAGCTTTCTTAAGTGAAGAACAAAGGACAGAAAAAAGCAAGGATAAATAATGGGATTCCTAACCGATCTAAAGACCTCACATAATATGATGAGGGGCGCTGTGGATGATATGTGGAATAACAATATTCTCAATCTACCCAACAAGATGCTCTTTGATGAAATAGGTGAGGAAGCCACACAACTTAAAGACTTGGTTGTTGAGGGTAACGAGAGAGCCTTAGAGGATGATAAGCTATATGAGCAAGGTGACATTAGTTTCCCTCGGTTAGCTTATCGACATGCTGGTCGTACTGGTGAGTTGGCTGGTGGTGTAGTCAGTGGTGCCCTCGACCTTATTACCCCTGATGTAGTCACAGATGCTTTAGTGTCTGGTATGGAATACGTCATGGAGCAGGGCATGGACACTGAGTATGGCAAGGACGCCATAGAGTGGCTACAGGCTAACCCTGAGGCTGCTAAGGACATAATGGCTGGTGCTGGTATTGCTGAGTTTGGCATACCTAAGGCTCTGTTAGCTCCTATCAAACGTGCTATCTCTGCTGCTCCCAACTACATACCAAGCTACTATGCTCCTGAAGTTAAGACACTTAAAGAGAAGCCAGCTAGTTATGAAGATCTATCTAAGCAACTACTCAAGTATAAAGTAAAGGGTGTATCCACACCATTAGAAGCTTTTAAGCTAGCACAGACAATGGTAGGCGCTGGACAATGGGCAGAGAAAGGAGTCAAAGGTGGTATCAGATCCATCATAGATCCTGAAGCTAGAGCACTTTATGATAAGCATGGTATCAACAAGGCTTCTCAACAGATAGTCAAGGATGAAATGGCTGCTCATAAGAAAGCTAAAGACAGGGGTGATACCTCCGCAGCCAAGAGGCACAAAGAGAAAGCAATAGCACAGATTAGTTATAATAAGTATATAACTGCACAGTCTAAGCATGGTGGTAAGATTGCAAAGGTTATGGATAATGTCCTCAATGCTGTATCTTATGGTGGTATGCAACCTCTTAGTAAGGCTAACTATGTTAAGTCAGCAAGCAAACAGAAGTATACTCAATCACTTCAAGGTCGCAACGGTAAGGAAGTAATCAAACCATTGGTAACCTCTGAGGCTGATCTGTCTTATGCTTATGATGCTGCTATTAAGATATGGGGTATGCCAGATACTAAAGCTAATAAATTAGTAGTCAAGCGTAACACTGGTATGGGAGGTGGACACCAAGGTGACATGTCTGGTACTAAGAACCCTACCAACAGCTTCTTACGCTCCCTATATGACAACAAAGAAGCACCAACACCTCAGGAGATATTCGCTCACTTAAATGAAGTGGTTGACTTTAAGGTTAACAAAGCTGGTGATAAGATTCCTGTGACTAGGGCTCAACAGAAGAACATTAGGATAGTTAGCAAAGACCTTGCCGACATAGAGAAGAATGGCTTATGGCTATCCTCCTCACAAGTAGGTAGTGGTATAGTCGAAGGTGGTATCAACACTCTTACTAAGGTGTTACCAAACCAACGATCAATGACTATTATGTCAGATGTTCATGACTTCCTTGAGAAGGTTCCTGTGCTTGGTAAGGTGCTTGGTAAGGCTCTACCAGTACAAGAGTTTACTATGACACCTCCTGTGTATACTGATCTTCGACCTAAGAAGATTAAGGTACGCCAAGCTAAGAATAGAGGCTCTCGACAAGAGATAAGTAGCATGGATGAAGGTCAGAGTGGTTCAGTATCTGATCAGGACATTGAAGATTACATGAGCGCCTCCGCTAGTAAGGCAGGCATAGCAGCTCAGGTTGGTCTCAAGATGCCTGCAGAAGCTATCCACTTAGGTACTTCGCTACACGACTACGGTACTGAGACCGAGTAAACTCAGCGCATAAAAAAACCCTAGTAGTCATAAGATTACTAGGGTTTTTTACGTTCTACTGCTTATATTTCACAAGAGCCTGCAACACACGCTAGAGTCTGAGCACCTTCGGTAACATCACTAGCCTCAGTAATGTCCCAGTCTATGCTCTTTGGCATCGTTAGCACCATAGCCTCATACTCTTCAGAGCTTATAGCTTCATAAGGAGCCTGCTGATACGTATGCTCACTAATCGGTAGGAAGCTAAGCCCTGAGGCGTCATCGAAGTTATTAAAGAGCCAGTTGCCTATCTCTAGGAAGTCACTGTCTCGATAGTAAACCGTGATACTTGGCTTATGCTCACACCAGTTCCGTTGGTAACAATCCCAAAGGTGCAGCTGTTCCATACCAGTCTGCTCTGAAGCGATTGTAGAGCCCTCTGGAGCCTTTTGAGGGAAGCTGAATACCTTGGTAGCGGCTGACATTACATCAACCTCTACAGGCACTCCTGCGGCCTCTAAGACGGCACAAAGTGGGTCACGAGCATCAGCACGAACCCTGCGGATATAATAGTTGCTAAACCGACCATGGATTCCACTGGCGCTGTTGACCAGTTGGGACACTGTTCCACTTGGCTTGACGCACGTAATTGCTGTGCTTTGATTGATGCCAAGTCTAGCACTCCATTCTTTATTAACTTTAATTGTTTCATTCTTCAGTTCTTCTAGCTCCTTAGCTAGCTCAGGGCCTACTGTACCCATTCGTTTGTTATCTAATATACCTGTAAGGCTAACTCCTAACAAGCATTCCTCTGCCGTGTTGTCTGCCCACTTCTTACGTAAGTAGCGGAAGTTAGTCAACGTGGCCTGTAGCGTTCCTAGGATTGTTGCTAGTCGTACCTTCTTCTTTAACTGTGCTGGAGTATCATCCCAACGCACTACACACTCACTTAAGTTGCACAGTTGCTGTGGGCGTAAGATTATCTCGCTGCACGGATTTGTCCCGAACTCGTGTTCTGCCTCGCGTCTACCATTCTTTGCTGCTTGCTTCTGTGAGGCTACACGACTGAAGAAACCACGCTCTCCACTACGGCTCTCATACAAGCTACTCCATTCATTCATAAAGGCTTCAAAGTCTGGCTTCTCGGTGTAACATGCACTGTTGTTAGCCAAGCCTCGTTGTGGCTCTGTGTCCCACCATTGACCATGCTTACTCCGTCTAAGGCGATCATCTGTCAAGTTGGATAAGCTAATCAAAGCTGATCTACGGACTCCACCAACGACTACAATCTGAGCAATCTTACAACATAAGTCATGAGCTTCAATACTACTTAGCTTACGTCCTGCAGCTCCTTTGAAGACACCAACAGTAAACTTAAACAAGTCCACTAGAGGCTCAGGGCCACTAGCGCGACCACCAAAGGTAGTCAATGGTGCACCTGCTTCACGTACTTTGCTTACGTCCCATGAGGGCACCTGACCTGAGTAGAGTAACACAACCAACTCACGGAATGCCTTAGCCCAACCAATCTTACTATCATCTACAATGATACATGTGTCAGTAGGGTGCATCTCTTCGGATACTTCGGGTAGCTTGCTCACATACTGACGCTCAACACTGAAGCCTACACCTGTGCCGCACATGAGAATATACATCATCTCGTCAAAGGCTTTAGGGTGGTCAATAGTCATGTAGCTGCAGTTGAAACCAGCAATGTGGTCTCGGTCTAAAGCTTTACCAGCGGTCATAAGAGCTCGCATGGATGGCATAACTTCCTTAGCTAGAATTGCTTTATATAACTCTTTGTACGTCTTGTCGTCTAAGGCACCTCGGTCTTTGAAGTAATCTAAGTAACGTGATACAGTTTCGTCCCAGCTCTCTCTTCGTTGCTCATTAGGCAGATAACGAGCGTAACGTGACTTATGGATGTAGTCTTCATATACGCTCATAGCTCTACCCCATTCTCTAGCTTCCAGATGAAGTAAACATCCTCAAACATAAGCTCTCGCATGATAACCTCAATGGCAATGATAGAGCGTGTAATGTCCACCACTCCAGTAGAATCTAGGTAAGGGTCTATATCATTAGCTACTAACTCATTCTTCAGCTCGTGGTGCATCTGATCTAGATAAGTCACTGCAATCTGTTCCACTTGGCAAGGCTTTAGCTTCAGTTTCATGTATATTCTCTCTCTCTTGTATTAGTTTTTTGTTGTGCTTGTGCATTCTATTGCTTAGACAGTAATCACATGTGCCATGGTTACAACAGCTTCGTGAGACTGCTTTAGCGCCTGTCTTAGCTTTCTTTATAGTTCTGCTCATATACTCTCCACTACACTTTAATGTACCACAAAGTGTACAATGTACACACTAAGGTGCACTTAAGTATACTTAATCTTCCCAAACTGTACCACGCTTGTATAACTGCATTGCTGTGTTAAGGTCACAGTCAAAACCATCCATTATCTGCTGTATATGCTCAATAATCATCATACGTCAAAGAACTCCTTTAAGTGTGCATTACTAGCCACGTTACCTACTATAGTGTCCATCATGACACCATTATCATTATATATTGCTAACACAGGTATACTTCGCAAGCCTAAAGCTATTAAGGCATCCTTGTGCTCAGCCTCAGCCACGTTACATTCTTCGTAGCCATTCAGATCTAAGGAAGCTAATCGCTTCTTAAGATTCTTACAAGCTGGGCAGGCATCACCTGTATATAACTTAACAATCATTACGCATACTCTCCAGTTCTAATCATTTCAGCTACTTCATCAGCTCGTTTACCCACCTGCTTGGCCCAACGTGAATCTAGGAACTCAACAGCGGCAATCTCGTAATTACCAGCCTCCATAGCTGACAATGCTTTCTTAAACTTAAGGAAGCGTGGGAGTCCTAAGTTGAAGCACATGTTGATTAAAGCATCATAACGTGGCTCAGCAATCTTACTACCACTCAACCATGGCAAGGCAGCATAAAGCTCCTCCTCAACCCTATCAATGTCATTACCAAGCATAAAGTCAACCTCACATGGTGACAAGCCGATGCCTCCATCTGGATCTATGTTACGACCTACACCTACAGTGATCTTACCTGCAGTACATTTGTAAGCATAAGGCTTAACACCTTCGTGGCGCTTTAGCATATTTATTAGTTTGCTCATATTACTTATTCCCGTCTATTGGTTTTGATGAACTATATGTTGGTTCTAAACGATCATTATATAGTTCATTAGGTTGTAGGTCATGTAGCTCCAGCTGTATCTGCAAGCAGTGTATTGCTTTCTCTACGTTCTCCCGATGGATACCCTTCTCTCTAGTGAGATACTTAAGCACCTTAGTGTACGCAGCTGCACGTACACCTTGGTAGCCAAAGTTAGCAAAGGTAACCTCAAATGGTTGGATACCTTGGTTCTTGTAGTGGTCACCAGCTACCTGTGTGTCCAGTGCTGTATGATTCTCACGTACACCAGCGTCATAGGCCCTATAAGCCTCTTTCGTAGGTGCGTCTATATTAGTAAAGTCTACCCCTGTACCTAGGTTATCATACGCATTAATCATCAGAAGTGTCCTCCTCAAATAGTGATAGGTTCTTCATAATCATATCTTCATAACGATCAACTAATGACTCACTCGTGATACCTAACAGCTCACAAAGAAAGTCAACATCATAGTTATTCAATATCTGTTCTCTTATTTCTTCAAAGGTGCTAGACATGCTAGATGCTCCAGTAGCTTATCAACTGATTTCATAGTGAAGTGAGCTAAACCTTCCTTCTCACACCACTCCCCTAGGTTCATCTTGGAACCCTTACGTAGGCGCTTACGTGAATCAGTGAACACAAAGATAAGTGGCCTATCGATCTCGTCACGTATAGCCTTGTACTTCTGTGTGTCCCCAACCCTAAAGAACCCCTTACACTCTATCATAGCTCCTGTACGTGTGTCAATGAAGTCAGGCACATACTTCTTGCGAATGATATAAGGTAATCTGTAGGGCTCATATAGAAAGTCCTCGGTGCCAACAGCATCACTGAAAGCACTTTCGAGACCTGAGCGGAACTTAGTCATTAAGCAACTCCTCAGCAATAGTCAGCTGATGAAAACTATTCCAGTTACGCCTCATGTAGATCAAGTTCCAACATACCTCAAGCTTAGACTCCCAATCCTCAGGGTGATGCTCTTTCCACACCTCCTGAACCTTAGCTACCATATCAGCCCTAGGCACATCAGCAAGCATCTTCTGTGCTGTCTTAGGCCCTACGCCACGTAAGCCTTGTATGTTATCTGTAGAGTCACCAGTAAGCATCTGCAGGCACATCTTGTACCAGCCCTTGTCTGCATCAATGTAGTAAAGAGTTTCTTTGGTGAAGTTGTAATGCCAACCTTCTACCATGTCAATGTCTTTATCTATATGAGCTATGACGTAGTTCTCACCAGCGTCTAAAGCTTCCTGAGCCCAGATGGATACAACATCATCAGCTTCACAATTGTCTGACTGGAAGTGCCCTTGGCTATAAGCATATTCGTTTAGATCCTTACGCCTCTCAGCTAGCGCCTCGTCCACTGGCTTAGCACTTCGGCTTCCCTTGTAATCCTCTGCTATACCATAGCGGAAGTTACCAACGCCCTTGAGTGCTACCTTAACCTCTGTAGCTACAGTAGCCCACTCAATGTCTTCAATTGCTTTATCATAATACTCAATAGCCTTATCTAAGCTGATGTCAGACTTGAGGGCTATGCGGTAGATGATACTATCAGCATCAACAAAGCATATACTGAAGGGTTTGCCCTTGTTCGTCTTGTTCAATTTCTTCTTGTTGTTCTGGTTCATCGGCCTTAG
>Ga0307994_1002439_pt1 | contig 10410 bp, 9 predicted proteins | sample EllFjometagen261_FD_203171 | JGI IMG/M metagenome (GOLD analysis project Ga0307994, IMG submission 203171) | Marine microbial communities from Ellis Fjord, Antarctic Ocean - #261 | ecosystem: Environmental > Aquatic > Marine > Unclassified | place: Southern Ocean | collected 2014-11-02
TTTTATTTGACTTTAAAAAAAATAGTCAAAACCCAATAGTAACCCAATGAAAAATTTACCTGAAAAACAATGGTAGCTAAGATGTACTTGGCGGGAAAATTTATTGGTATTTTAGCCATATTTGACCTAATAAATTTTGGTGCCATATTAAATTTACACATTTTTCGAGAATTTTCTTTTTGTTGAGATTCTGCTATTCTGCTATTCTGCTATTCTGTGGTTCAGAGCAGAGCATTTTTGGAGGGAAGGATTTCATTTTAGAGAAAAATGTCAAAATTGGAGTGTTGGTGGAGAGAGCTCCCGCTCCTTTTGTGGTATTCTTCATCCAACATGGCAACTCTCTCCTCCTCCTCCTCCTCCTCCTCCTCCTCCACCACCACCACCAACCAACCACTCAACATTACAATTCTTGGTGCTGGAAGTTTTGGCACGGCGTTAGCCTTCATTGCTGGACGTTCTGGTCACAACGTCACTGTCTACTGTCGCTCTCAGACTCAGTCCGACGCCATTAACAATACGCGACGCAATCCGCGTCGCTTTCCCGACAAAGAGCTTCCCTCAAACGTACGTGCCACCTCGTCACTGGCGCAAGCACTTCCATCGACCTGTGATCTCGTCGTCCACTGCATACCAGCACAGCATACTCCTGCGTTCGTTGAATCCATTCGTGATCTCTATCCTGCTGGTGTTCCTTACGTATCGACTTCCAAGGGAGTGCACGTCGAGTCACATTCTCTTATGTCCGATGCAATCCCTCGCTCCTTTGGTGCAAGATCGGATGAAATTCCACTGGCATACTTGTCAGGTCCATCGTTTGCCTCGGAGATGGTTGCGGGACATCCCATGTCCGTCGTCGTTGCAAGCTTGGACCTTGCCGTTGCGACGCATGTTCAATCTGCTCTTTCTTCCAAATCCTTTCGAATTTACGTCACTGACGACGTTGTGGGTGTTGAAGTTGGTGGTGCACTGAAAAATCCACTTGCAATTGGGGCGGGCATGGCAGCAGGTCTTGGTTTTGGACAAAGTACGATTGCAGGTTTAGTTACACGTGGATGTCGTGAAATGAGCACGTTGTCTGTTGCTCTGGGTGGAAGAGCAGAGACGCTGAATGGACTATCGGGCGTCGGTGATTTGATGCTGACATGTTTTTCAACACTGAGTCGAAATAATCGTTTTGGTGCTTGTCTAGCACGAGGATTGACGGTGGAGGAGGCAGTGGCAGAGATTGGAGAGGTTGTCGAAGGCTATCCAACAGCAGCAGAAGTGCAGAGATTGGCGGAGGAAAATCATCTCAAGCTTCCACTGTTTACGGCAGTGGCAAGAGTATTAAGGGGTGATGTGAGTGCAAAGGATGCTTTGAAAGAGATTATGACGAAGCAACCTGGTTTTGAAATGCCTGAGTTACATGGAAGTGGTGATGATGGGCTTAGGCTCGCTTAGAGTGTTTGTGATATAAAAAGAATCAAAAATATAAAAATTTAGTTACCCAAAAAATCATTTCTTCATTTTTTTTTTCTGATAGTAATTAAATAGCTTGAATGTCTGGTCTTCATATGTGTGTGCACTCTAACCATCACCATGTCTTCTCCTGCCACTATACCAGCACCTCTCTCACGCACTCTGAACAAGCTTGATGTCACTCTTGTCGGTGTCGGTGCTTCCATTGGTGCTGGTATTTTTGTTGTCTCAGGAGAAGCAGCAAAAATTGCGGGACCTGCCGTCGTCCTCTCGTTCTTTGTGGCCGCCTTCGTTTGCGTCCTCAACGCTCTTTGCTACGCAGAGATGGCAAGTCGTGTGCCAGTCTCGGGGAGTGCGTACGTCTACTCCAGAGTCATTTTTGGTGAGTTTGCTGCTGCTGTCACGGGACTGAATTTATTGTTTGACTATCACATTGGTGCGGCTCTGATTGCAAGAAATTTAGTCCAATATATTCGAGAGCTCCTGATTGCTTGTGGTATCCAAGGTATACCGTCTTGGTTGGATAAGATTGATGTTCCTGGTGCACCTTTTTTGTCATTCTCTATCACTGCACCTCTTGTGCTGTTAATTCTTTCGCTAATTCTTTTGCGTGGTGTCCGTGAGTCAGCAACTGTCAACAACATCATGACAAGTTTAAAAATTTTTATCGTGATCTTTGTCATCATTGCTGGATGTACTGTCCTGGATCCTGGCAATTGGACACCGTTCGCACCCGAGGGTGTTCCCTCTATTTTTCGTGCCTCCTCTCTCGTATTCTTTGCTTACATTGGTTTTGATGCTGTTTGCAACACGGCAGAAGAATGCATCCAACCAGAGCAGACACTTCCATTTGGTATTATTGCTAGTCTCACCGTGTGTGCTGTTCTGTATGCTGGTGTCACGCTCGTCTTGACTGGTCTGACACCTTTTCAGCAGCTCTCCAGCGACGCCAGTCTTTCTGCTGCCTTTAACGGGCATCACATGGACTGGATGAAAATTGTCATTGATATTGGTGCTGTTATTGGTCTGACGACAACTTTATTTTTAGGATTGTACTCGCAATCAAGAATGTATCTGGCTATTGCTCGTGATGGTCTTCTTCCCTCCTCCATTGCCAAAGTGACAGAGGAGGGTGTGCCAAGAAATGCAACATGGATGTGTGCCGTGGTTGCTGGCTCCTTGGCCATGCTGCTCGATGTTGAGAGGCTGTCGTCACTGCTTGACATGGGAATACTTTTGGCGTACTCAGTTGTCTGCGCTTGCGTTCTTGTCGTTCGCGCCAGGGGTAGTGACGAGAGTGGTGAGGGAAGTGTGGGTAGTGTGGGTAGTGTGGGTAGTGTGGGTAGTGTGGGTAGTGTGGGTAGTGTGGGTAGTGTGGGTAGTGTGGGTAGTTGGACACGTGAGCAAAAAAAGAGACAGAGCAACGTGGAAAGGTGCTACGTTGCCGTCTTTTTTTTATTTGCAACATTTTTAGTGCCGGGATTTGCCATCAACAACAACTGGACAATTGGTGGCACACCACTTCTCGTGAGTTACGTTGTCGTGGGACTGGGATTGAATGTGTGGTTGGTTGCTCGCGTTGATTTTAGCGGTGGGTCATTCTCCTCGTCCTCTCCTCCTCATACCAAAAAAAAAAGTCTCTTCTTGTCTCCTTGGGTGCCATTAATTCCGTCCTCGGGACTAGCATTCAACGGTTACTTGATGACACAACGCCCATGGGAAGGATGGGTACGTCTGTTTTCTATCACTCTCGTTGTGCTTCTCGTCTACTACTGGTCAAAACGGAAGCAGAGGAAAACAACAACGGAGAGAAGTTGGAACGAGGCAGGAGGTAGTGACGAGCCACTCCTTTCATCATCGCTATTAGTTGATAGTGGCGAGCAGAAAGAGTGCGGCAGCTCCCTAAATTATGTTGGAGCGGGTGAAGGAGGAATACAGTTCGATAGTAGTTCGAAGTAGTAGTAGCTAGTGTACCTCCAATGTCACAAATTACAAATTTCAATTACCGAAGGTACATTTTTAACTCTGTCTTCGTTTAATTTGATCATTATACAAGTAATATTGTTGTGAAGTGTCGAGTAATGATGCTCCGTCTCAAGTGCTGGACGATTTGGAGAGTACATGTATATATATATAATGTCAATGTACTAGTACTTGAATCATCCTTTCACTTTCCAGGCTTTCACAAAATTGTGATGACAAAAATAAGTCCAAAAAAAAATCAAAATAGTTTTTGAAAAGTGCTGGGAGGACCAGACCACACCAGGGGACCAGGGGAGTTGATTGTTTGAAAACCACACCACCACAATGGCCAGAGAGGTCCAAATTGGAGTTGGATCCTTCTCCACCGTCACAAGGATTACCACCAAAGGAGGAGCTGGCGGTGTTACAGTGGCGATTAAAACTATTGAGAACGGCTTGTCACCTGAGCGTGACGACACTGAGATTGTACGTCTCCTTAGAGAATTGATCATTCTTCGCGAGTTCTCACATCCCAACATACTCTCCGCATCGTCTATCACGCGAGATGAAGCATCATCACTCGACACTTCACAGTATGACGTCCGAATTACAACGCCTAACATGGACTGCGATCTGTCTGCCATGCTGCGAACGCCGCGTGTTGCTCAATCATTAGACACGGATCAAATTACAATGATGTACTACCAAGTGCTCGCTGGACTCAAGTATCTGCATGAGCACGGAGTCATTCATCGTGATCTTAATCCTCGAAATATTTTGGTGAGTTCCAATGGCTCAGTAAAAATTGGTGATTTTGGTTTGTGTTCTCTGTCATCAGCAAAAAATACCAAGATCAGAAGAAAACAACAGGACGAAGGAGGAGAATCGAAAAGACAATCAAAAGGTGAAAAAGGACAGGGTGAGAAGAATGATCATAATAATGAAGAGTGTGACGAGGACTCGCTGTTGTGGCGAACGCTGCGCGTCAGCAACATCCACTGTACTCCGTACACATCCCCAGAGATTCTTCTGGAGCGAAAGAAGTGCACTCCCTCCTCTGATATGTGGGCTGCTGGCATTGTTCTCGTCGAAATGTTATTCGCGTCTGTCGAAGAAAAGAAAGTGTCGCTCCTCCTTCCTTCGCTGCATTGTGGTGGTGGTAGTGGTAGTAGTAGTAGTAGTAGCGCAGCAGCCAATCCAGGCGCAGTAATTGTGGACTTAGTTGCATTGTTAGGAGGTGACGAGGAGGACTGGAAGACGTACAGCAAGAAGAACAAACAACTATTTGTGGAAGAGATGACGAAAAACAGAGGGAACGTTCCGAGCTTGAGTTTGAAAGAATGGAGCAGTGTGACGTCGCTGCATCCTCTGCTGTCGCTGGCCAAGACCATGCTCCAGTACCGACCAGAGAAGAGAGTGTCTGCGAGAGAAGCAATATTCGACTCCAGTGCGTTTGAAAAACTTGGAGCAACTTGGTCGATCACTTGGTGCGGTTTGCCGTTGAGCACAAGCAAAAAGAGAGAATTATTTTTTTTTGAAATCGAAAAAAGAAAAGGGAATGAAATGGAACGTGAGAGATTGATGTTGGAAGTGGACAAGTACATGGATGGATCATGGAAGAGGCAATGAGAGACCAGAGAAGTGTGTGTGTTTGAGTAGTGTGGTGTGGTGTAGTGTGATGCTGTGTGTGTGTATATATATGTGTATATGAAAAAACTTGAATATTCAATGAACTCCTGTTCCTGTTTTGTTAAAAATTAGGTTCTTCGTCGTTGTAATTGTAATGTACGTGATCTCGGATTTTACTGCTTTGATCTTTTCTCCAATCTGTCCTTGGTCTCTTGTAATTTCTTTGCGCGGAGCGCGGCACGTGCGGCTAATTTCTTTTCAAGTGCAAGCTTTTCCTTTTCTGCATCTTCTTCAATTTGTTCCAACAGACCCTCGCGATATCTAACAAGAAAATAATTAAGAAAAATAATCAAGCAAGAAAGAAACAACAGAAATAACGTCAGTCGACTGTCCTCCTCTTTTATTTTCTTCTTCTGCGATCATCCTGACGAATTCCAAAATCAAAAAAAAATTTATAAAAAAATCAAAAAACTTACTCTTCAAATTCACCCTCGAATCTTGTTACCGTCTTGTTATCCACAACCCACAGCTCGCAACCTGCCTCTTGAATCAAGCGAGCATCGTGACTGACCAGGACAACACCACCTGAGAACTCACGAAGACCATCTGCCAGAGCATCAATTGTCTCAATGTCAAGATGATTGGTTGGTTCGTCTAAAACAAGAATGTGTGGGTTGTCGAGCGCGAGCTGTGAAAAGAAACGAGAGAAACGAAAGAGAGGGAGGAGGGAGTGGGTAAGAATATAAATATAATATATTATTATAAAAATATAATGAGCCAACAAACGCATTGCACACAAACATCAGGAGTCGCAGAGAGACAAAGACAGACAGGAACAGAGAGAGAGAGAGAGAGAGAGAGAGAGAGAGAGAGAGAGAGAGAGAGAGAGAGAAAAAAAGAGGGAAAAAAACAGAGAAAAAAACAGAGGAACGCACCGAAGCCAGCACCACACGTGCCTTTTGACCACCCGAGCACTGCTTGAGTAAAATTTCATGAGCGTGTCCACCCAAACCGTACTTGCCCAAGTGATTTCGAATTTTTTGATAATCCATTTCAGGATTTCTTTTTTGCAAGTAAGAGACCGCTGTTGCTTGCATTGGAAGAACATCGACAAAATGTTGGTTGTACCGACCAATTCTTAAACGATGATTGCGACGGACGTCTCCACTGGTAGGCTGAAGCTCACCCATAATGAGAGAGAGGAGGGTACTCTTACCAACACCGTTCGGACCCACCATTGAAACACGACTTTGCATGTCAATTCCAAAGTCAACTTTTGTAAACAACACTGGAAGTTCTGGAGCGTACTGAAATTTAACATCATGGACATTAATAATGGGTGGTGTCAACTCAGTTGGTGTTGGAAAGACAATCTTTACGTTGTACTCTTTTGGTCGTGTTAAAAGCTCGTCGTCCTTGGACTCGGACTCCTGACCACCACTTGCAGCTGCCTTTTTTGCTGCTGCCTTTAATCCTTTCGCACCCCTTTCTCTCGTCTTTTTTTTAATTGCTTTTTCAGCATCACCCTTTTTACCCGCTGTTTTTCTTTTTGCTGCACGCAACTCCTTTTGTTGTTTTTCATACTTCTTCACACGATCGTTGAATGCTTGTTTCGAGACAGTTTTAAAATGTTCGTAATTTCCACGGTAGTACAGCAGCTTGCGCTCCTGCAAGTGAACAATGTCTGTCACGACATTATTTAAAAAATCTTGATCGTGTGATACGACGATGAGTGTACCCTTCCAATTTGTTAAATAATGATCTAACCAAAGTACTGCATTCAAATCTAAATGATTTGTTGGTTCGTCCAACATAAGCATCGTTGGATTCATGAATAGCGCACGTGCCAACGAGATTCTCATACGCCATCCACCAGAGAATTTCATTGTTGCACGTCCTTGCATCTCTGCCGTAAAACCTAATCCTGATAATATAGAACGTGCTCTTGGTTCAGCGCTAGCTGCATCAATACTTTCTAAACCATCCGTAATGGAAGCAAGCTCATCAAGAAGCTTGTCATCAGCATCATCATCATCCAACAGAACAAGAATCTCCTGCTCACGTGCCAAGAGGTTTGTCCGGCGTGTGTCTGCTTGAAGCACAGCTGTAATTGCAGGCACGTCTGTACCCTCAATCTCTTGCTCAACCATTAAATAATCAATTGTTGGTGGAATTGGAATTCTTTTCATATTAATTAAACGAAGAAGTGTTGTTTTACCCATTCCGTTGGGTCCAATTAAACCTGAAAGAAAGAGGAAGAGAAGAGGAAGAGAAGAGGAAGAGAAGAGGAAGACAAGATGAGAAAGATGAGAGATGAGAAAGATGTGAGATGAGAGAGAGAGAGAGAGATGAGATGAGATGAGATGAGGAATGCTCTGGGCAAACATGGAGAGGGAAAATAATCATAAAGAGAAATGAAACAAAAGAAATAAATCAAATTTTTTTTTTTTTTTTTTGGAAACTCACCGTACTTTCTTCCCGCAACAATTTTTAAACTTGCATTTTCAAACAGCTGCGTTCCCTTGGCACCACTACCAGCCACAGTGAATTCCTCAATGTTAATGTCTGTGGATCGATCCCAGCTCGCCTTGTCCTGAATTGCTTGGACACAATGTGACATGGTGAAAGGAAACCTTGCGTCAGCTTTCGAGGTGGAGAGAGTCTTGTCCATTTCCGCCATTGATGCCTCGAGCGCGAGCTGTTTCTTTTGTCGCTTCGTCAGCTTCTTGGCACCCTTTTTGATCTTGGAACTACTTTTACTCTCACCACTAGTGGTATCGCCGTTGCCTTCCTCCTCCTCCTGCTCCTCCTCTAGTGCTAATTTTGCTGCCTCCTTTGCTCTCCTAGCTTGCTTCTTTTCGTTTTTTATTCTTTTCTTGCGCTCCTTCTCAGTTTCAAACTCGGGTACACCACCATCCTCGCCGCTATGGTCGGAGCCACCACCAGTATCCTCGGGAATGTACTCGGCCTCAATCGCAGTCCGTGTAATCTCACTCTTTTTTGCTGGTTTCTTTGTTTCGTCATCCGATGAAAGAGCGTTGGGATCAACATCGGGAAGAGCCGCGAGCTTAGCAAGAAGATCTTTCTTCTTTTTCTTTTTCTTCTTATCTTTTTTCTCGTCCTTGTCCTTTTTTTCTTTCTTCTCCTTCTTAGCCTTCTTCTTGTCCTTCTTTTTTAAATCCTCCTCAGATGCTAACGTGAAGGACGACATTTTTGTCGTGGAACGTATTCAGTCTTTTTGTTTGTATTTGAGCTCCACTCATCGAGAGAGAGCTGGGCGAATTTTGCAAATGAAGTTTTGTGATGCGGGGTCGATCACACCAGACCTAGCTAGCTAGATCTAGACCCTAGCTAGTCAATCGATTGTTTAAAATGAGCAATGTACCACAGGATGCCACAAGCAAACCAGAACAGGTCAAAGAATTATTTACTGGTCGAAGAATTATTTACCCAAATCGCACGACATACAAAGGAGTCTGCATTGACAAAGGTGGTTACAAAGCACAAATCACTGCATCCGGACGTTCAAAAAATTTAGGTCGCTTTATGGATCTTACTACTGCTGCTATCTTTTATGACAGACAGGCGCTTGTAGAAGGTAAATCTGATTTGAACTTTCCAGATATGAAACATAACAAAGAAGATTTACCACCCAAGCTTGATTCGATTGTACCAATTTCACGAAAAAGACCTCGTTATGAATCTTGTGATTCAGAAATTGATTCAAATGATTCCAAAAAAAATAGTTCTTTTCGCAGAGAAACATCACGCCAACGACAAAAAAGGAAACTTGAAGAAGAACGTCAATTAAAAGAAGAAAAGCTTGCAACTGAACTTCAAAATCAAAATATGGAAGAAGATTTATTGAATGCAATTTGTGACTCATGTGGTCGATCAATCAAAGAGGATGTTTTTGTTTCATTGGTCAAACAAAATTTTGATTTATGTAAACATTGTTGGCATCAAGTTGAAGATCCATCAAAATTTCGTTTGTATAAATCTAAAAGAGAGACAGAAATATCAAAACCAAAGATCTCTGGTGAAGAACAACAAAGATTACATAACAATCAAAAATACACTAGTATTGATGGGTATCCAGGTGTAAGTATTTATGATGATTATTCATTTATTTCAACGTTAATTGTTAAGAAAAAACGTTTCTTTCTTGGTTTGTTCAAGGACAAAGAAAGAGCATTCAAGGCGGTCCAAGAAGGATCAGAAACGTTCAAGATGTACATGAGTCGGTGAGGAGTGAGGAGTTTTTAACGTTTTAAGAGTGAGTGTTATGTATGTGTTCTAAGTATATAATTATGAAAATACATTACCAGTAGTTCCTATACTGTGTGTACCCGTACAAACATACATTTGATGAGACTGTGTACCTTCTAGCTAAAGGTAGTGTGTGTGTTTTTTTTTTTCTAATCGTACGCTGGTGCCTGCCTCTCTTTGGCACGGAGACAACTCTCGCGCACCATCTCCAACGACGTGGCTGAAGCATTTGTTCTGGGTGCTAGTGCTACTAAACCACACAAGTTTGAGTACGGTGCGTATATGGCAACGTCGTCACTTTTGACAACGGGATCACTTTTGCCAGGTGCGTTCTCTTTTCTCCTACAATTGTACGGCGTGACTTTCGACAATCCAGGAATAAAATCGGCATTGTTCTCCGACAACAAGTACGTGTACGATGCATTACCACTTGCTCCAGCATCACCAACAAACGTTGACAACTTCTCCAACATACCACCGTGCGCTTCTAGAATTGCTTGGGCACCACAAGTATCCCATCTTGACAGACCACGATCTTGAATGTATGCGTCACCTCTCTCCTCCAACAGCAGCAACATCTTGTTTCCAGCACCACCACTTCGAACTCTTTCGTATCCAAGCTCCTCCATCAGAACTGACAAAAATGATGACACGGAGCCGTTGGATGTCAGCAGCCCACCTGAAAGTCCATCTGAAAGCCCACCTGAATGTTCTTTTCCTTCTTCTTCTTCTTCTTCTTTTCCTTCTTTTCCTTCTTTTCCTTCTTTTCCTTCTTTTCCTTCCTTCTTGTTCAGTACGCTCTCGCAATACCTCTCTCCCTTGGCACCAGCTGCCCATGTTGGCGGAGCAGTGATAGGACGATACACGACGCCAGCTTGAGGGTGACCCTCTATTCCTGCAAAACCAACGCACACACTGCACTGCTCTCCAAGACCTGTCGAAAATTCTCTTGTTCCATCAATCGGATCAATAAAAATTGTCAGTTCCTTATACGCCGGATCGTGTGGAATTTCACTGCTCAGTCGGACGAGCTCGTCACGTGTCGTCTCCACAAGAGCGCAGAACTCGTCAGGAATGGTCAGATTATCGACC
>Ga0307994_1002442_pt1 | contig 10406 bp, 10 predicted proteins | sample EllFjometagen261_FD_203171 | JGI IMG/M metagenome (GOLD analysis project Ga0307994, IMG submission 203171) | Marine microbial communities from Ellis Fjord, Antarctic Ocean - #261 | ecosystem: Environmental > Aquatic > Marine > Unclassified | place: Southern Ocean | collected 2014-11-02
TTATTAAGAACTTTAATCCTTTTTATAAAAAAATAGCGGTTTGGCTTGTCCATTGCTAATGATTCACTAAGAAAGAAATTTTATTGGACGCTTACAGTTATAAATGTCAAATAAAACAGAGAGTTAATTATCCTAATGGGGAGAAGAACAATGTCGACCAGAACAATAGTCATGATTTTGACAATATCAATGTTGTGGAGTGTAGGATCTTATGCCGAGCGTGTTAAAGACATTGCCAATGTGGCGGGTGTGCGAGATAACCAATTGGTCGGATACGGTTTGGTCGTCGGTTTAAGTGGCTCGGGTGATAAAACGCCCTTTGCAGAGCAGAGCTTATTAAGTATGTTAAATAAGTTTGGTATTCATGTGCCGGCGGGCGTTAAAACCAACTCTAAAAATATTGCCGCGGTTGCCGTGCATGCTGACTTACCCGCGTTTGCAAAACCGGGTCAAAAAATTGATATTACGGTCTCTTCCTTAGGGAATGCAAAAAGTTTGCGTGGTGGCGCTTTGTTGATGACACCGCTAAAAGCAATTGATGGCAATGTCTATGCTATTGCTCAAGGTAACTTGGTGGTTGGCGGACTAGATGCCAGTGGGGCAGATGGTTCTAGAATTACCATTAACGTCCCAAGTGTCGGGCGAATTCCGGATGGTGCAATGGTTGAAAAAACCGTCAACACCGGTTTTGATTTAGGGAACACCATTACGCTTAACTTAAAAAACTCAGACTTTACCACTGCCACCAATATGGTCAACTCTATTAATGAACTATTAGGTGCGGGCACCGCCAGTGCTCTGGATGCTGAATCGGTTGAGGTAATGGCGCCCCGTTTGCCGAATCAGCGCGTGGCATTTTTATCGATGATAGAGAATGTTCAAGTGACAACGGGTGAAGATGCCGCGCGAGTGATTGTCAATTCACGAACCGGAACGGTGGTGATTAGTCAGCATGTAAAAGTAAAACCAGCAGCGGTCACACATGGTGGTTTGATTGTTAAAATTGGTCAAAACTTTGATGTGTCTCAGCCCAACCCTTTTGCGGGTGGTCAGACTGTGGTGACACCTGAAAACTCAGTTGATGTCTCCGCCACGGGCGATGGCAGAATGTTTGAGTTTCCAGAAGGTGTGTCATTAAATGACATCGTGCAAGCGGTTAATAAAGTGGGCGCCGCACCAGGGGATTTAGTGGCGATTTTAGAAGCCCTAAAGCAAGCCGGTGCGTTAAAAGCCGATTTGATGATTATTTAGGAGCGAGCTATGAGTGCAATAACCGCCTTACCCAATCAAACCACGAATACTCAGAATTACCATAATTACACCGATGTAAATGCATTGAGTGATTTAAAAAGACAAGCACGTGAAGATCAGCGTTCGGCTTTAAGACCAGTTGCCGAACAGTTTGAAGCCCTGTTTGTTCAGCAGGTTTTAAAAGAGGCGCGTAAAGTTAGTTTTGATGATGGCTGGCTTGATGGCGACAGCGGCGATTTTTATAAGGATTGGTACGATAAACAGTTATCTCAAGACTTGTCCGCTAAAGGAACCTTGGGGTTTGCCGATAAAATAGTAGAACAACTTGCACCCAAACATTTAAACTTAGATTTAAATGACAATAAAAGACCGCCTGAAGCATCCACCATGGTTCCCCTGAAAAATCAGAACCAAGGGGCTTCTTCAAATCAAGCGGTACTGCCACAGCAAGTTAGTACAACCGAACAAAACATCGCTTTAAGACAGTTAAAACCCTAGTTTTAAAGTAGAGACGTTTTGTAAGCTTGACCAGAATAAGGAATTTAATTATGGCTGATATGTTAACCATGGGTACTGAGGCCGCCAATACCTTCAAAACCGCCTTAGATGTGACCAGTCATAACGTTGCTAATGTGATCCCATTTTCGGGCGTTAGTTTGTATGAAGCGGCTGCACAGATTATCGCCACTTCGCAGTCTATTTTTCAGACGTTACTTAGCGCAGTAAGAGGATAAGGGCATGAGAATTTCAACCAATATGTTTCATAACAACAGTGTTAGCTCTATCCAAAATCATCAACGAGATGTGTTAGATGCGCAGTTACGATTAAGCACGGGCAAGCGCGTAAACAGCCCGAGTGATGATCCGGTGGCTTTGTCACAAATCAACAGTTTAAACCGCACGATGAATAACATTGAGCAGTACGCATACAATGGCGAATTTGCTAAAGCCAAGTTGGTCCAAGAAGAAACCGCGATAACCGACAGTATTGATGGCTTGCAACGTGCCCGCGAGCTGGGTATTCAGTTGATGAACGATACGTATAGTGAGTCCAACCGAATTGCGGCCTCTGAAGAGCTGGGCCAAATTATCAACCAACTAAAAAACATGATGAACTATACCGATTCGGATGGTGAAAAGTTATTTGCGGGTAACAATGTAAATGTGGATGCTGCATTTGTTGATGATGTTAATAATCCAGGCTACTTTTCTTACATTGGTAGTACCAATGCAGACGATGGTTCGGCTACTACACCGTATGACCCGCTGGCAAATTATGGATCTCGTTTTGTACAGATTGGGTTTGATGCCGATAATAAAATCAATGCGGATGACTTAGGTGACCCTAGTCGTGTGCGAGTTACCGATAATGGGAATGACGTCTTTGGTGTGCCCAATGCCACCACCACCTATGCTTACAATACCGATGATCAAACGTTAACCGGTATTCCCGTAGGAGGCACGCCAGACGATAATATTTTAAATGTATTAGTCGAGTTTCAACGTGCTTTAAAAGCTGGAGATCCTCCCCCCGATGAGGTGATTGATGACATTAGTGAATCCATTACCAGCTTGTCTTTGGTTAGAGCCGAGATTGGTGGGCGTCAAAATCGAATTGAAAATCAGTATGATGCCGGTGAATCGTTTACGCTCGCTTTACAGGAGCGTCGTTTGGGACTAGAAGAACAAGATATTGTGGAAGGCATTACCGAGTTAACCAAAAGTGAAAACGCACTGCAAATTGCGCAACAAGTGTTTACACGTGTTCAAGATTTAAGTTTATTTAACTATTTAAGATAATTTTTCAACTCTGGCCTTTGACTTGCTAAAACCTCCTTAACAGAAGCGTTAACGGAGGTTTTTTTGTGTCAATTTCAAAGTCATTATTTTATGCACTGCTGTCCTCATTTTTATTGGTCGTCGTTGCAGGCAGTGCATTTACAGGCTTTCAGAGCTGGGTTGTGACACACAGTGGCGCACAAAAAAATATCAATCAGCCCGTTTTTATCTCGTCGGAGTTACGTATCTCGTCGTCTCCGCTCTCTTTTACCGAACCAGAAACCCCTGTTTTAACACCCACTGTCAAAAATACGACAGTTACCCCTCCTTTTAATCGTGAGCCTGACTCAGAAACGTTTTTAAATAACTCAAGTCCAAGCAACTTACCTGGTTTAACTTCAAGCAGGCCTGTTCAACCCGCACAGTCGCATTTAGACAACCCTATTGGCACGACGCTAGAATATACTTTAACGCCGATTGTGTCTGAACCCAGTATTGTGCTCTACGAGGATGAAATTGCAGTTGAGTTTCCGAAAGCAGTGGCAGATTTAAAAACCATTAAACAGTCTTTAGCGCGTCTAATATTAAGTCCAGAGCCCTTTAGTGAAGAACTAATCAGTCAAAAGTCGTTATCGTTTAAAGCGCAACCTTATTTTTATAAACAGGTGCTTGATCAACGCGGTCAGCCTATTCGTTATCCTGCCAATGCATTGGCGTATATCGAGGCTTTAATAAAAACCGATGCCTTGCATAATGTTGAAGACGACGATGGCCAGTTTACGGTGGTGCATATTCCGTTAACCCAACCTCAGTACCCCAAGCCGATTCAACGCTATAAAACTTGGGTAGATAACTACGCTAAAGAGTTTGAAGTGTCACCGGCTCTGGTGTTCGCCATTATTGAAACCGAAAGCGGTTTTCGTCCCGAAGCGGTCAGTACTTCACAGGCGATGGGGTTAATGCAACTCAAAGCCTCGGCAGCAGGTAAAGACGTGTTTAAAATGATAGACAAAAAAAACGGCCAGCCAAACAGAACGCAACTATTTGATGAACAAGAGAATATTCGCATGGGAACTGCGTATTTAGGTTTACTAAAGCATGATTATTTAGCAAACGTTCGCAACGCTCAAAATAAAGAGCTATTAGCGATTTCTTCTTATAATGGTGGTCTGTCGACCGTGCTAAAGTTGTTTGGCAGTTCCAATGAAAAAGCAGTAGAACAGATTAATCGCTTGCACCCGCGTCAGGTTTATCGTAAGTTACGATTTGACCACCAATCTAAAGAGACGCGTGATTACTTAGATAAAGTGTTGAAAGCCAAGCGTCGTTATCAAGAAATGCTTGAAGCCTAATCTTAAAGCGCCTTCAAATATAAACAAGTAGCGGTTTTGGCCGATACTAATTAACACACATCAAATAAAGATTAGATATGAATTATTGGCAAGGGAAACAAGTGTTAGTCACCGGAGCGGACGGCTTTATTGGTTCGCACTTAGTCGAATCATTGGTCGCAGCCGGTGCAAAGGTTCGTGCCTTGGCGCTTTACAATTCGTTTAATGATTGGGGCTGGCTCGATCAAAGTTCGGTTTTAAGTGACGTGGAAGTGGTTAGTGGCGATGTTCGTGACCCGTTTCTTTGCAAAAAAATCACTCAAGATTGTCATACCGTGTTTCATCTGGCCGCGCTCATTGCCATTCCGTATTCGTATGTAGCGCCTAATTCGTACGTCGAAACCAACGTAAACGGCACCCTAAATATGGCACAGGCCTGCTTAGAAAATGGCGTAAGCCGATTTATGCATACCTCTACCTCGGAAGTTTACGGCACGGCACAATACGTTCCCATTGATGAGAAACACCCAACCCAAGCTCAGTCGCCTTACAGTGCCAGTAAAATTGGTGCCGATGCCATGGCGATGTCGTATTACAACGCGTTTGAAATGCCGGTATCGATTGCCCGACCGTTTAATACTTATGGCCCAAGACAATCTGCCAGAGCTGTTATTCCAACCATTATTACGCAAATTGCCAACGGTAAAAAAGAGATTATGCTTGGCGATACTTCTCCGACACGTGACTTTAATTTTGTGACCGATACTTGCCGCGGCATGATGGCAATTGCTCAGTCGGAAAAGACCATTGGTCAAACCGTGAATATCGGTTCTAACTTTGAAATCTCGGTGCAAGATACGCTGGATATGATTAAAGACATTATGGGCAGTGATGTAGTCTTTGTGGAAGACGAACAGCGATTGCGTCCTAAAGATTCGGAAGTGTTTCGCTTGTGGTGTGACAACACGCTAATCAATGAACTCACCGGGTTTGAACCGCAATTTGATATTCGAGCAGGCCTGTCAGAAACCATTGACTGGTTTACGCAACCTAACAACTTAAAACGCTATAAAGCGGATATTTATAATGTCTGAACCGACAGCAGATAACGCAGTTTTAGCCCGTGATTTTATTGCCCTTGTGCAAGATTACTACCAAAGCACTGAGTTTGTTCCGCTGCATGCACCGTGCATTGGCCAGCCCGAAAAACGCAAACTCAACGCCTGTATTGACTCAACTTTTGTGTCATCGGTGGGGCAGTTTGTAACCGATTTTGAACAGCAGTTTGTGGATTACACCCAAGCCAAGCATGCAGTTGCCGTTGTTAATGGCACCATGGGTTTGTTTTTGGCTCTCAAGACCGTTGGCGTGGAACCGGACGATTTAGTCATCACCCAATCGCTGACTTTTGTCGCCACGCCCAACGCTATTAAAATGTTACACGCTGACCCCTTATTTATTGATGTCGATAAAACCACTTATGGGCTTTCTGCTGACAGCCTTGAACGCTTTCTAAATGACGCTACATATCAACAAAACGGCGTGTGTTTTCATCGCCAGACAGGAAGAAGAATCTCAGCCTGTGTGCCAATGCACACCTTAGGGTTCTCGGTGGAAATTGATCGCATTGTGGCCATTTGCAAACAGCATAACCTCAGGTTGGTGGAAGACGCGGCGGAAAGTTTAGGGTCGTTTTATCAAGGCCAACACACCGGCACCTTTGGCGATATTGGCGTGTTTAGTTTTAACGGTAATAAAATCATTACCACCGGCGGGGGCGGCATGTTAGTGACTAATAACCCTGAGTTTGCCGAACGCGCAAAGCATTTAAGCACCACGGCTAAAGTGCCGCACGCGTGGTTGTTTGAGCATGATGAAATTGCCTATAACTTACGTATGCCAAATTTAAATGCGGCTTTAGGGGTGGCGCAATTTGAACAATTAGACGCGTTTTTAACCGAGAAAAAAGCGTTAACGGACCTTTACGCGCAATTTGCGAATTCAAACGAAACTGCAAAGTCAGCAGGCCTGCTGACTTTGAAAGACGCGAAACACAGTGAATCTAATGGTTGGTTAAATGCATTTGTTTTTAAAAATCAAGATGATAGAGACGCCTTTTTAGCACAAACCAATCAAGCGGGGATTCAAACACGCCCTTTATGGACACCGATGCATCAATTGGATATGTACAAAGACGGTATCCGTACCGCATTACCCAATACCGAATGGCTGGCAGAGCGGGTTGTTAATATTCCAAGTGGCGTGAAGTGCACATGAACGCTACCTCAAAAACACCGTTGTTGTTGATTGGCGGGGGCGGTCATTGCGCTTCGGTGATTGATGTCATTGAAAGTACTAATCTATATCACATTGTCGGCATTGTCGAAGCAAAAGGTGTCGAGCAGACAGAATTCATGGGTTATCCGATTGTTGGCACCGATGACCAGTTGGAATCGTTAATCAAGCAAACACCTCATTGCCTAATTACCATTGGTCAGTTAAAAACAGCGGAACTTAGAAAGAAACTGTATGAAGCCGTAATCGCATTTGGGGGAACGCTGCCGGTCATTATTTCGCCTTTGGCGCATGTGGCCACTCGAACCGACATTGGTGCAGGCACCGTGGTGATGCATTATGCCTTGGTTAACAGTCTGGCGAGTGTGGGTGAAAATTGTATTATCAATAATTATGCATCCATTGAACACGGTTCATCGCTGGGTGCGCACACACACCTTTCAACCCGTGCAACCCTTAATGGGGACTGCAAAATTGGTCAGGGTTGCTTTATAGGCGCTTCTTCGACCGTTCTGCAAGGCCTGACGATTGTTTCTGAAACGCTCATTGGCGCAGGGGCTTTGGTGACAAAAGACATAGCTCAAAAGGGAACCTTTATTGGCTCACCCGCCCATCCATTACAAAATGATCATGAGTAACGAAATACCATGTCAACGTTAGAGAAAGTCAGCTTCCCCACTACGCCAGACTTTGAATTAGGGATGGAGCATTGTTCGAGGCAAACGGATTATCTAATTGCGTTACCTGAAAAACCCGCTAAAGGATTGGTGGTGTACATTCCAGGTTTTGGTGAAGATGCAGGTGGTTACCGGGAAGTGTTCTGTAAAAAGGTTGCGGAAAAATATGGTTTAGCGGCTATGACAGTCGATTATCACTGCTTTTACAGTCGTCCTCAAACGCAAGATTCAACCGTTTATGAGGCAGAAGATGTGGCTTTAATTGAAAAGTTATTCATGAAACATCAATTACCTTTTTCAGGAAGTTCTGTGGCAGAAGGCGTGGAAGCATTAAACACCTATCTTGGAAAAAACGATCTTAAAGAAGAAATAACCGCAACCTTAAAACCGGGTAAGGGCGAATATCAAAATGGTGGCGTGATGCAAGCGTTAGATATAATTAATGCCGTCGGGCACGCGGTTCAGAAGTACGCCATTTCGAGTGAAAATATTATATTAATCGGCTCATCCTACGGTGGCTATATTGCAAATTTAGCGTCTAAACTTGCTCCTTCAACTTTTAGAGCCGTGTTTGATAATTCATCATGGGCAACGCCACATTTTGGTTATGTTGTAGGAAGAGAGCATGGTTTTTCTGAATTTAAAAAGAATATGCACAGTCATATCATGACCAAGTTTTTTTTGCGAAGTGCATGGACCTTAAAAAAAGGCCTGCCTAATACCTTTGATGGAAAACGTTTTCATATCAGAGCTTTTACCGAGCAACAAATTGCCTTGTTGGCTCAATATCAACCCGAAACTTACTATTATTTTATTCATGCAGATAAAGACACCGTCGCAATAACGGAGGATAAAATAAACATGGCAAAAAACATGATTAATCATCAGTTTAAGGTGCACATGGAAGTCATTGAGAAAGCCGATGTTGACGGCCAATATATTAAAACCATTAATCACGGGATGAACTTGTCGATGCTGACCTTTTTTGACAAAGCCTACTTACACATTCAAGACCACAAAACAGCTTTAAATAATGACTTTACTCGCCAATCGTTGATTGCTTATGATTCATCCGAGTGTTGTTATGAGTTTGATTTTTCAACGTTGCCGGTTAAAGCACGCGTGCTCGCAAAGGTGGTTGAATGAGCGTATTTATTATTGCTGAGGCGGGTGTAAATCATAACGGCTCATTAGAGATGGCCAAGCAGTTAGTGGATACGGCGGTGGATGCAGGTGCTGATGCGGTTAAGTTTCAAACCTTTAAAGCGGCCAATTTAGTTACGCAAGAAGCCGAACAGGCCAGCTACCAAACTGAAAATACCGGTGTCAAAGAGAGTCAGTTTTCTATGCTCAAACGACTTGAACTGGATGAAGCGGCGCATCTTAATTTGGTTGAGTATTGCCAACAAAAACAAATTGAGTTTATGTCCACCGCGTTTGATGATGAAAGTATCCAATTGTTGCATAAGCTAGGTATGAAACGATGGAAGATTCCTTCAGGTGAACTGCTCTCGATTCCGTATTTACGTCAGATTGCGGTGTTTAATGAACCGACTATTTTATCAACAGGAATGGGTGATTTAGCCGAAGTAAACTTAGCGATTCAAACCTTATTAGAGGCAGGTTTAGACAAACAAAACTTAATTGTCCTGCATGCCAATACCGCTTACCCAACCCCTTATGCCGACGTGAATTTGAGAGCCATGCAAACACTTGCAGATGCATTTAAAGTTTCAACAGGCCTGTCAGATCACTCTTTAGGCATTGAAGTGCCAATTGCAGCGGTCGCATTGGGTGCGGTGGTTATTGAAAAGCATTTTACGTTAGATAACACCTTGCCAGGCCCCGATCATAAAGCCAGTTTAGAACCAGACGAGTTGACTGCGATGGTGCAAGCCATTCGCCATATTGAACTGGCTTTGGGCACGGGTGAGAAAATTGCGTCAAAATCTGAAGAAGCTAATAAAACAGTCGCACGAAAACGCATTGTCGCCAGCCAAAACATCACATTGGGTGAAACCTTTACAGTCCAAAATGTTACCTTAAAACGCAGTGCGAGTGGTGTGTTTGCCGAACAATGGGATGACGTATTGGGGCAAAAATCAAAACAGAATTTAGCCATTGGGCAAGGCGTCATCTTATGACCGTCGCACCCAAAAAAATCTGTGTGGTTACCGGTACCCGTGCTGAATACGGTCTGTTAACGAATGTGATGAAAGCAATAAAAAATCACCCTGCATTGCAGCTTCAAATCGTGGCTTGTGCTGCGCATTTATCGCCTCAGCACGGCATGACAGTTAACCAGATTATTGAAGATGGTTTTAAGGTGGATGCACGCGTTGAGATGTTAGATGATTCAGATGACAGTCACGTGGCGATGGTTAAAGCCGTCGCAAAAGGCGTGGCGGGGTTTGCCGATGCCTATAATGATATAAAACCTGATTGCGTTCTTTTGTTGGGCGATCGTTATGAAATATTGGCCGCTGCTGAAACTGCACTGTTAATGAATATTCCCATTGCACACATTCATGGCGGTGAAGTCACCGAAGGTGCGGTGGATGAAGCGATTCGTCATGCGATTACTAAGATGTCTACGGTGCATTTTACCGCCGCAGAAACATACAAGAGTCGCGTCATTCAAATGGGTGAACAACCTTTAAACGTATTTAATGTGGGCGCACCCGGTTTAGACGTGATTCATCAAATGACTTTGTTAACACAACAAGCGTTAGAAACCGATTTGAAGTTAAAACTGAGCAGGCCTGTTTGTTTGGTGACTTATCACCCCGTTACGTGGGCTGAAAATAAAGGGATTAATGCATTAAACGACCTGTTTTTAGCATTAGATAAGTTGGCAATCTGTGAGGCGACGAAGAATGCAACGGTAATTTGGACAGGCGCAAATGCCGATGAACAGGGTCAAAAAATAAATCAATTAGTGAAAGAATGGGTAGAAAGAACGCAACTAAATGCGAAGTTTGTGACCTCATTAGGCTCTAAGCGTTATTTGAGTATGATGGCATTAGCGGATGTGGTGGTAGGTAACTCCTCCAGTGGTATTATTGAAGCCCCT
>Ga0307994_1002446_pt1 | contig 10395 bp, 9 predicted proteins | sample EllFjometagen261_FD_203171 | JGI IMG/M metagenome (GOLD analysis project Ga0307994, IMG submission 203171) | Marine microbial communities from Ellis Fjord, Antarctic Ocean - #261 | ecosystem: Environmental > Aquatic > Marine > Unclassified | place: Southern Ocean | collected 2014-11-02
GCCGATAGGGCCAGGATCAACATGCCATAGCCCCCATGTTTCCGCACCAGTTCCCGAACTCGCGCCACCTAGGGCGAGAGTTGCAATATATTGGGATGGAATACGGCGAACTTTAGTTTGTGCGATGAGTGGGCTGGAGACTGCAGCTACCAACAGCCCCACAGCAGAGACGAGACACTGGCGGCGTGTGGAGTTGTAGGTTTTTTTCATCAGAGGTTTTCCATTACTTACGTACTTTGACATCGTTGAGATGGCCCATTAAGTCAACCATGCGCGGCACGAACTTTTCGCCATAACCCATATTGTTGGCCAAGACGTAAGACTGATGCACACTTTCTGCGATGAACGAAGTCGACGACTGGTTTTGGGTCATTGTGGTGTAGTAACGCAGATCCTTTTGCGCGTTCTTGATGTAGAACTGAAGTGCGCTGTCGTCGTCATCCAAAACGACCTTCATCAGGCGTTCAAACATGACCGAGTTAGCGCCCCCTACCACGACGATGTCGTGAAGAGCTTGCATGTCCACACCACCCTTGGCTGCTGCCGCCATAGCTTCTGACACTAATGCTGCCTTACCCAACGCCAAAAAATTGTTGATCAACTTCAACTTATGCCCCGCCCCAACGCCACCAGCATGAATAATGGTGTCGGCAAAACAGTCCAATATCGGGCAGATTTCAGTGATGATTGTTTCATCGCCACCCGTCATAAGGGCAAGGTTGCCAGTTTCGGCTTCTTTGGGGGTACGGGTCATCGGCGCATCAACATAACGTCCACCTTTGAATTGAATGTCACCTGCGACCTTCAATGTCGAGTCCGGTTCGGCGGTAGAACAATCGACGACCACCATGCCATCATGAATACCCTCCATCAGGCCGCCATCACGATACAGAGTATTTTCAACTTCAGGACTACCCGTAACGCATAAAATCACCACGTCTGAATTTTCAGCGAGTTCTTTAGCTGAAGATGCCTCGCTTGCACCCAGACCGATCAGGCTTTCTACAGGTTTACGCTTTTGATGCGCTAATACGGTTAAGGCATAGCCATTCTTGAGAATATTTTTACCGATACCATGGCCCATCAGACCTACGCCAATTAGACCAACTCGTTGTTTATCCGACATGTATATTTTCCTTTTAAGCATCGTTGACCCTAGTTGCTTGCTTAACGGTAGCCTGCAATGGCTTTTATTTCCTGAAACTCGTGGATTCCAAAGCCTGCATATTCACGCCCATTACCCGATTGTTTGTAGCCACCAAAAGGCATGCAATATTCCAAGTCGGCCATGTTAATGTGCACTGTACCCGCCCGTAATTTCCGCGCTACACGCTGTGCTTTGCCCATATCTTGGGTAGACACATAGGCACCCAAACCGTATGGACTATCATTAGCGATGCTAATTGCTTCTGCCTCATTAGCAAAAGGAATCAATACTAATACAGGGCCAAAAACTTCTTCTTGGGCAATAGTCATGGCGTTACTTACATCACCAAATAGAGTGGGTTTAACGTAGTAACCTTGCTCAAACCCTTCAGGTTTACCGACGCCTCCGGCTAACAAAGTGGCACCTTCATCAATACCCGCTTGTATTAAAATTTGCACTTTTTTCCAATGGTCTTGTGATATAACTGGGCCTAAGTGATCCCCTTGTTGTTGTGGGTCACCCAAGAACATTGCCTCTACAGTGGCTAAAGCGATATTTACAACTTGATCATATACGCTAGCCTCCACTAACATCCGTGTTGGGGCATCGCAACTTTGGCCACTGTTAAGCATGCAAAATTGTACACCTAGCTCTACTTGCGCACTTAGGTCCGCATCAGCAAAGATAATATTGGCAGACTTACCCCCTAGTTCTTGACTCACACGTTTCACGGTTGCAGCGGCCGACTTTGCAATTTCTACACCCGCTCTGGTAGACCCTGTGAACGACACCATGTCTACTAATGGGTGGCTAGTTAGATAACTGCCTATGTCTGCGCCAGTGCCGTGGATCATGTTAAACACCCCGTCTGGAATACCCGCTTCGTGAACACACTCAGCAAATAGCTGTGCAGACATCGGCGTTAACTCACTCGGTTTAAGCACCATGGTACACCCTGCTAATAAGGCGGGGATAACCTTGCAAACAATTTGATTGACCGGCCAATTCCAAGGCGTAATCAGTACGCAAACCCCTATAGGCTCCTTGAGCAACTGACCATGATCACCAATGGGCTCTTCGAACAAACCGGCCTTAGCGTATTCCAAGTGAGCCTCTGTGTGACCTACTCCAGTTTCTGTTTGTATGTCATAAGACATAGAAGCTGGCGCACCCATTTCTTCAGTAATAGCCTTAGCCATGTCTGCATATCGTTGCTGGTAGGCTGCTAAAAATGCTTCTACCATAAGTATGCGTTGCTGCAAGGAGGTTTGGCTCCAGCCTTCAAAGGCGTTAGCTGCAGCATTGATCGCGGCTTGCGCATCGTCAGTATCAGCAAGGCACACCTGCGCAAAGGCGGCCTGCGTAGCAGGATTAATTACCGGCAACAACTGTGTGCTAGTTAAAGGCTCACACCAAGTACCATTAATATAGAAAGATAGTTTAGTCATATAAAGGCTCATTATTAAACAGGTTATGGGCAGTGTGTCGGTACCAACTGGCTAATTTCTATAGCTTGTTAACTATAGGATTACTTCTGGATTATGCCGGAATATACAAAAGTCATTATTAGTTTTTATATCCTCACACATTAGAATATTACGTTTTAAAAATCAGTTAGATCAAAGTTTATTACTGTGCGATCTTTATCGATTGAAATAATTGCCCCAGTGCGATGAAAGTTGTTTCCCATTGCAATGGTCGTACGTTGGTAGTGTTGTATAAAATCGCTCAGCCAATTGATCCTTTCACTAGGAAGGTCAGCTTCATCTACCTGTAGGTTGCTCGCTTCTTGCTGCTTGCGCCAATCAAATACAGTTTCAAACCCAGGGCCTTTGATATGAATATATGCATCGAAACTACTCCACAATTTTGAGTAATGACTATCGAGCTGATCCTTTTGATATCGACGCCATACGAACCCTTGGTCTGATCGTTCAACATCGTTGATTGGTTCTGATTCCGAAAAATCATCTGGCGCAATAGCGCCCACCAACCAGCCTTCCAATATAATAACGTCTGGTTTACCCTCGAAAATAAGCCAATCATTTTCAGCTCTACGATCGTCACTTACTTTATCAAAGCTAATGAGTGGGGTACGAGTATTTGGCTTTGCTGATACTAAACTTTCAAGTGTACTTTCAATAAGTTTAATGTCATGGGTTCCTGCTGGGCCTCTGGTTTTACAAAGAGGACTCACCACTTTTGCTAGGTCAATTCTTTCTGCCTTAGTTAGATAAAAATCATCGATTCCTAACGTAGCAATCCGCTTAGCACTGTTCTTATAGAGAGTATTTAGCGCCGTCGTTTTGCCAGCCCCTTGTGGTCCCGAGAGTCCAATGATTGGAATGTGGTCTTTAGTCTCACATAGTTTATCAATGGCTATCGAAAGGCAATCTGCTATCGTTATTGCTTGCATATTTATACAACCTTGTTGGGTAACGGACAGTTGGAAACAACGCTTCCAAACTATAACAGAATTCCGCCAAACACCGTCTGTGGCCTAGCCTTTAGTATACCAACCGTTATCAACATAAAGCGCATTACCCGTAATAAAGCTAGCTTCGTCTGAGGCTAAAAATACCACTGCTGCAGCCACTTCCTCTGGCTCACATATTCGACCCTGAGCCTCAGCCAGCGCACCGTCTTCCCAGGCTTGACCGGCTGTATCCAACTCATTAATTTCACGTAAGCCATGGGCTGTTTTAACAAACCCAGGGCAAACTGCATTACATCGAATGCCCTTATCCCGATATTCAGCTGCAATACTACGAGAAAGCTGCAACACCGCCCCTTTGGTCATGCAGTACAATGATTCTAGGGCATAACCCAGTTCAGAAGCGATAGACCCGGTGATAACAATCGAACCACCACCATTATCACTCATCTCTTTTACAGCGCGGCGACACACCAAAAAGGCTGAACGCACATTGATATCCATCAACCGGTCATAATCAGCTTCGGTCGTCTCGTGTAATGGTTTTACCGTAATCGTACCCGCGTGGTTAAATAACACATTGTAACCACCAAATACTTCGTTTACACGATCAAAGGCGTTATCAATTTGAGCTGAATTAGAAACATCGGTTTCGATAAATTCAGCGACACCGCCACTTTCACGAATACGTTTTACGATTGCTTCGCCCGCTTCTTTTTGAATATCGAGTATTGCGACTCTTGCTCCTTCTCGAGCAAAGGCTAAGGCAGTGGCACTGCCCATTCCCGCCGCACCACCGGTAATAATGGCAGTTTTTCCAGCCAATCGGCCAGCGGGTTGTCTACTTTGAGCCTGACTATTCGAAACGTCGGTTGACATATATTATGCTCCAATATCTATTTAAAAAAATTAACCGCTGCAACTGTGTATAAAATATTTATCGTTTACTGTCACAGTGCTTTTATTTGCTGAAAGAAAATCTCGAACAACTCTTGCTGCGAGGATATTTGTAACTTCCCGTAAATATTTCGACGGTGGATACGTACCGTACCAACAGCAATACCAAGAGTTTTAGCAATGGCTTCTGATGAATGACCTTCTAAAACTCGCGATACCACCTGGGTTTCTCTAGGTGTGATTCTGGAACTAAATAGCGCACTCACCCTACTCTCGATAATCGTTTGGCTCGGAGCTATTCCGATATTTTTTAGATCACCTTCAAAATGCTGAGACAGGCGATCACCTTCAAAACGCTGAGACAAGCCTTGCCAGTGATGCCTTGAGAGACTATCGACGATAGGAAACACACTCTCCAGTAATTTAAATTCACGCGCAGAAAATTTAGAACTTTCAGCCGTACGCATTAGCGATATAACAACGGCGACATCATCTACCGGATAAAGGGTGTAGCAAATCTCCTCAGACAACCCAGTCTGTACATAATAAGACCGATAATATTCACTTTGGTAGAAACGATCTGGGGCAATATCACGTAATCGGTACAAACCAGTATCTACTTTACGACTGCATGCCTTGAAAAAAGGATCTAACAAGTAGGGCCCCTTCAGATAGTCATCAACGTACACAGCACGACTAGTCTGCGAGAACTCATGGTGAAGGCAAAGTGGCCTCTCGTCCAAATGATAGGCAAACGTAACCGAATAATCATACTCAACGATTGCTCTCAGTGCTTTATCCAAATTCTTCGAAAAATCTTGAAGGCCGATAGAGTCAATAGATTCACTAATCAACAAGACCCAAGGGCTCGGCCCTATCTCATTGTTTTTTGACCGTTTCGTGATAGCCACCATTATTATTCACACCCTAAAGCTGAAACTGCATTTTTATATTATTTATATCAATTAAAGACATATACCTTAACTGAGCAAAATTGTATATATTTTTCCCATTTGCGTGGTAGTATATCTTCTATTCAACTCAAGATACATATTCAGGAGAATATAAAATTGTCGACTCAATCTAATGATTCACACGATGTAGATATCGAGTTTCGAAATGTCACCAAACGTTTCGAAGGCGTTGTGGCTGTCGACAACGTCTCTTTAAACGTTAAACGCGGCGCCTTTTTTAGCTTTCTAGGCCCATCTGGTTGCGGCAAAACAACGTCGCTACGGCTCATAGCAGGCTTTGATCAACCTACCCAAGGTGAAGTCTTTATTGGCGGCGCTTCTGTAGTTGGCGTTCCTTCATATAAACGACCAGTGAATATGGTTTTTCAGCAATATGCGTTATTCCCGCATATGACTGTCGCCCAAAATATCGGTTACGGCTTACGTCAGATCAGCCCAAAACCAAGTAAGCCGGAAATTTTAAAAAGAGTTGATGAAGCCTTAGAAAAGGTACGACTTAGTGGTTACGGGGAACGTAAAATTTGGGAATTGTCTGGCGGTCAACAACAACGTATTGCCCTAGCCCGCGCACTGATCAATCGCCCAACTTGTTTGTTACTGGATGAGCCACTATCGGCCCTTGATCGCAAGCTGCGTCGAGAAATGCAAATCGAACTTCAAACCCTACAACGCGACGTCGGCATTACTTTCATATTAGTGACGCACGATCAAGAAGAAGCGCTTTCGATGAGCGATGAGATTTGCATCATGCGTGAAGGACAAATCATTCAGTCCGGTAGCCCGCGCGAACTTTACGATGAGCCACGAAACAGATATGTCGCAGACTTTGTTGGTAAAACTAACTTTTTCTCTGGCAAAGTAACTGAATGTAATGGTTCTACAGTAACCATTACCACCGACTCAAATGAAATTCTGATCGGAAGTCAGCCCAAAGGGGCCACTCCACTGGTTCGCGGTAACGAAGCCTCGATAGCGGTTCGTCCGGGAATGATCTCTATTTCAGCCTTAGGTGAAGCAACAACAAATGACAGTGTTGCCATACGCGGGCAGGTGATGAACAGCATATTCCTTGGTGAAAATTCTGAGTATCTTGTTAATACACAAGACTACGGTGAGATAATGGTGTTATCCCCAAAAACGCTCGACAGCGCTAGTCAAAATTTTGCACTAGGAGATTTAGTCTCTCTAAGTTGGAGCCCTGAAGCGGCTCTTGTATTAGGAGAAGCTTAAGAACTGTACTGGTAATCCGACAGTAACAGTGATCATTTAAATCACGGATCAACTTTAACGAGGTGAGTAATAATGAATAAAAACAACGATAAGCCTATAACAGCAACAAAGTTCATGAAAGAACTTAACCGCTACAAAAAAGGCTCAGTTTCTCGTAGACATTTTCTCGGTGTAACCGGATTCGGCACGGCCATGGCAGTGATGGGCACCGCGCTGCCTTCTCTATTTTCCAGCCAAGCCCAGGCTTTTGGTAACGTCGGTGATCGACTGATTTTTGCAACTTGGCCGAATTATCACAACCAAGACAATTTGGACGAATTCACCGAAATGACCGGTGCACACATCCAAGTTAATGCTTTTGGGTCAAACGAAGAAATGCTGGCAAAACTACAAGCTGGCGGCACAGGTTGGGACGTTTTCGTGCCTACTAACTACACATTGTCGAACTATGTAGAACTAGACCTGATTCAGGAACTGGATTTATCACGAATTCCCAATTACGACGCATCTGCCAGCAGCCCTAAATTTTCTGGCCCAGCAACCATAAACAACAAGGTTTACGCTGTACCTAAGAACTGGGGAACCACCGGTTTTATCTTTAATTCCAACAAGATGAAAAGCCAACCTAAATCTTGGAAAGAATTTTTTGCTGCCGCCATGGGTGAAGCATCAGGTCATGTTATTCTACATGACTACCAATTGACTACCATCGGTGCAGCCTTGTGTGCGCTGGATTACTCGTTTAACTCTGTCGACGCCAAAGAATTGGCTGAAGCAGAAGCTTTGTTGATTAAGGTCAAACCGCACCTCTTCGCAATCACTTCCGACTACCAACCTGGAATGCGCAGCGAAGATGCTTGGTTATCAATCTGCTGGAACGGCGATGGTACACAGCTCAAAAACGACATGCCTGAAATGGAATACGTGATCGCCAGCGATGGTGGTGAAATTTGGTCTGATTTTTATGCCATTCCAAAAGATGCACCGCATCTTGAAGCTGCGTATACCTTCTTGAACTTCATGCAGGATCCATATGTCCAAGCTCGTGACGCGGCTGTTCATGGCTATGCACCAACTGATGCACGCGCGATTGCCTTGCAGCCAGATTCATTGGCAAGTGATCCAATTCTGCACCCACCACTAGACTTGATGAACGGTCTGGAATTTGGCGCGGCTGAAACTCTGACCGATCCAATTCGGGCAGAAGTTATGGCTCGTTTCAAGTCAGCTTAAATCTGACGTAACATTGAAAAAATGGATGACTATGAGAGACCAAAGTAAATCTGGAAACTGGCTTACCGCTGTGTTGTTGACACCAACATTTTTGTGGTTTTTGTTCATGCTGATTTTACCTCTTGTCGTTATCCTAGTTTTTAGCTTCGGCGAACGCGCCACTGCAGGTGGCTATGCAGGGGGTTTTACTTTAGAACATTACGCGAATCTATCAACGCGGTTAAAAGCCTTTCAAAATACAATGACCATAGCGCCACTGGGCACACTTTTGTGCCTATTAGTGGCCTATCCATTGGCTTATTTTCTGGCATTACGTATAGGCCCGAAATTTAAGTTAATATTACTAGTACTGGTGATTGTGCCATTTTGGACCAGTTTACTGGTACGAACATACGCCTGGATTTTTATACTAGGTGGCCGTGGCATACCCACACTGCTAGAATTTATCGGTTTTGAAGATGTCCGCCTCATCAATACACAAGGGGCTGTATTAGTCGGCATTATTTATGGCTACTTGCCTCTAATGGTTTTCCCTATTTTTGTTTCCCTAGAAAAACTTGACAAAAAATTGCTTGAAGCATCCAGCGACTTAGGAGCCTCGCCTTTAAAAACTTTTTGGCAAGTAACTCTGCCCTTATCCATGCCGGGTATAGCCACCGGCTGTATGCTTGTGTTTATTCTGCTCATGGGTGAGTTTTTAATTCCCGCTTTCTTAGGCGGTGGAAAAGTATATTTTATTGGTAATGCATTGGTAGACTTGTTCCTACAGTCTAGAAACTGGCCTTTTGGCGCAGCCATTTCAGTCACTCTGGTCGCCATCATGTTAATTACTGTTACCTTTTACATGCGTATGTTCAATAGCAAAACAGGGAGAGATGAATCCCTGATGTAGGGGTTTAAATTATTATGCGAATTTACGTTATTGCAGTCTTTTTGTTTTTATACATCCCCATTGGCATCATCGTTCTGTTTAGCTTCAACGCTGGGCGACACGCCAGCGAACTACGTGGACTGTCGATTCAGTGGTATGAGAAAGCATTGTCAAATCCATTTGTCAGTGATGCCCTTGTCACCAGCCTGATTATCGCACTGTCTGTCGCTGTACTATCGAGCATACTAGGCACCACGGCTGCGTTAGCTTTACAGCGCTTAAAAGGCCCCTTGCGCACTTTTTTCGACGGCATGATTTACGTATCAGTAATGGTACCTGGTATCGTCATCGGCATTGCCACCTTAGTGGCTCTGGTGACAGTATTCGACTTTCTTAATCCGTTACTCGCCTCAGTTTGGCCCGAAGGCATAAAGCCCCCAAAACTTAGTATGGGCTATGCTTCAGTGATAGCCGCTCATACACTGTTCACCATGTCGCTGGTCATTATCCTAGTGAGAGCCAGAATTGCGGGCATGGATAGAGCTCTAATAGAAGCCTCAATGGATTTATACGCAACTCCGTGGCGCACTTTTTATCAAGTCACTTTGCCACAAATTTTTCCTGCCATTTTGGCCGGATTCCTACTTAGTTTTACTTTTAGTTTTGACGACTTTATTATTTCATTTTTTGTCGCTGGGCCAAACACTACACTTCCTATTTATATCTTCTCGTCAATTCGCAGGGGTATAACACCGGAAGTCAACGCCATCGGCACCATGGTTCTGGCGGCGTCATTGATTTTACTAATGTCAGCTCAGTATATGTTAAACCGTCGAAGTAAGCGTTAACGCAACTAAGTACCTTCAAGACAGGAAGCTAGTCTTATGAGCAAACGTGATCCTCGATACGACATATTGTTTGAACCTGTAAAAATCGGGCCGGTAACTGCTAAAAATAGATTTTACCAAGTTCCCCATTGCACAGGAATGGGCTGGATGAGGCCACGTATGGTCGCCGACTTACGCGGCGTGAAGGCCGAAGGTGGTTGGGGTGTGGTTTGCACGGAATATTGTTCAATACACCCAAGCTCTGACGACACACCATACCCATCACATTCGCTTTGGGATGAAAATGATATCAAATCACATCGGCTAATGACCGACAAACTACACGAGCATGGTGCGCTTGCTGGCGTTGAGCTTTGGGTGTCGGGTAGCCGTTCTGCTAACTTACTCACTCGTGAAGTACCTATGGACGTGGTTTCATTGCCCAATAGTAACGGTGATCCTTATCAATCCCGAGCCATGGACAAAGCTGACATCAAGGAGCTCAAGCGTTGGCACCGTAACGCCGCATTGCGAGCAAGGGACGCCGGTTTCGATATCGTTTATGTTTACGCGACACATCATTATTTGTTGGACAACTTTCTCAACCCTACATTGAATACGCGCAGCGACGAATACGGTGGTTCACTTGAGAATAGAATGCGATTGGTGCGTGAAATTATCGAAGAAACTAAAGATGCGATTGGTGACAAATGTGCAGTGGCCGTTCGCTTTAACATCGATGATGGCGGTGGTGCTGATGGCTTTCCTGTCCACGGCGAACG
>Ga0307994_1002449_pt1 | contig 10392 bp, 8 predicted proteins | sample EllFjometagen261_FD_203171 | JGI IMG/M metagenome (GOLD analysis project Ga0307994, IMG submission 203171) | Marine microbial communities from Ellis Fjord, Antarctic Ocean - #261 | ecosystem: Environmental > Aquatic > Marine > Unclassified | place: Southern Ocean | collected 2014-11-02
AGATGTACTGTTAGGCCTCCAATGGGGCGACGAAGGAAAAGGAAAAATCGCTGATTACCTTACTCCAAAATATGATGTAGTAGCACGTTTTCAAGGAGGACCTAATGCAGGTCACTCACTAGAATTCAATGGTATGAAACACGTACTCAACACTATACCATCTGGTATATTTCATGATGGATGTGTGAACATAATAGGTAATGGTGTCGTGATAGACCCTGTACTATTTATGGCAGAGATAGACCGTACAGCTGCAGCAGGTGCTAATGTGAAAGAGAACCTACGTATCTCATACAAAGCACACATTATCATGCCTACGCACAAAATACTAGATGCCGCTAGTGAATGGAGCAAAGGAGACAAAAAAATAGGTAGTACACTGAGAGGTATTGGCCCAACTTATAGAGAAAAGATAGGTAGAGGCGGACTTAGAGTAGGAGAATTATTCGCACCTGACTTCGAAAAGAATTACCACGAAAAGAAAATACGTTCACTACAATTAGTAGAGCAGATTGGATTTACAGACTTCGATCTAGATGCTATGGAAGAAGAATTCTTCACGGCAGTAGAAAGACTAAGAACATACCAATTTGTAAATAGTGAGTACCTCGTGAATGAGCATATTGTAAATGGCAGTAATATACTAGCCGAAGGAGCTCAGGGAAGTATGCTAGACATTGACTTTGGTTCGTACCCATTTGTGACTTCTAGTAATACTACAGTAGGTGGAGTATCTACAGGACTAGGAATAGCTCCTAAGCATATCAATAAAGTAAAAGGAATCTTCAAAGCATATTGTACTAGAGTAGGTAGCGGACCATTCCCATCAGAACTTCACGATGATATGGGCGAGCATATACGTAAAGTAGGTAACGAATTTGGAGCTACTACAGGTAGACCACGTAGAACAGGATGGCTAGACCTAGTAGCATTAAAATACGCTATTATGCTAAGTGGTGTAGACGAACTGTGTATGATGAAAGCAGATTGCTTGAGCGGCATAGATGAGGTAATGGTAGGTACAAGCTACAAAGGAGATCTTATAGAGACTGACCAAGTTCCTTTTGACCTAAATGCTGACAACTTCAAGTCTGTATATGAATCTCATCCAGGATGGCATGAAGATATCACTCAAATGAAATCGCACGATGCACTTCCAAAAACCTTCCAAAACTATATCTCAGATATAGAACGCCAGATAAACACGCCTATCAGCATTATATCTGTAGGACCGGGTAGAGATCAAACGATTATAAAATCGTAGCAATGGATACAATCGTTGCACTGCAACGATTAGACAAAAAAAGAACAAAATGAACGCATATATATTCCCAGGACAAGGAGCTCAATTCGTAGGAATGGGCAAAGAGCTTTATGATACCAACGAAGAGGCAAAAGCCCTTTTCGAGAAAGCAAATGATATCTTAGGATTCCGCATCACAGACGAAATGTTTGAAGGAACAGATGAAGGACTAAAGCAGACCAATATCACGCAACCAGCAGTATTTCTTCATTCAGTAATTCTTGCTAAGACTTTAGAAAATTTCAAGCCTGACATGGTAGCAGGACATAGCCTAGGCGAAATATCTGCATTAGTAGCAGCCAACTGTCTCTCTTTCGAAGACGGACTGAAACTAGTAGCCATACGAGCTAATGCCATGCAAAAAGCATGTGAGGCAAATCCAAGTACGATGGCAGCCATCATAGGACTAGATGATGCTATAGTAGAAGAAGTATGTGCTAGCATAGAAGAAGTAGTGGTAGCGGCCAACTATAACTGCCCAGGCCAATTGGTAATATCTGGAAGCAACGAAGGAATAGACAAAGCATGTGAAGCCCTTACCGAAAAAGGAGCTCGTAGAGCACTTAAACTTCCTGTAGGTGGAGCATTTCACTCTCCGCTAATGGAACCCGCCAGAGAAGAGCTAGCAGCAGCTATAGAAGAAGCTATCTTCAATACGCCTACTTGCCCTGTGTATCAAAATGTAAGTACCCAAGGAGAAATTGACCCGAATACTATAAAAGCGAATCTAGTAGCACAACTTACATCATCTGTAAAATGGAACCAATCCGTTCAGAATATGATAGCCAATGGAGCAACTAAATTTACAGAAGTAGGTCCAGGAAAAGCACTTCAAGGGATGTTGATTAAGATTGATAAAACAGTAGAGCGAGACGGCATTTCTTAGTCTTTCAGACTTGAGTAATGAGACGTGAGACTTGTTACCGCTTTGGAAGCAAAACGGTAGAATGTCATACTGAGCGACAGTCGAAGTGTGAACATTCGAAGTGTAGACATTCGGTCAATCTACCTTAACATCGAATCCAACAAATGCGAACATCTATAGTATCTATAGCACTACTCGCCACCTCCCTCCTATTTGCACAAAACGGCACTACTCTACCCTAACTCTACAAGAGGTATGCTCTACCTAAGTCAGAAGAGTAAACTAAAACTACATACTACAACTAGGCAGCTGGTGTATGAATGAAAGACGAAGCAAATCCATACGATAGACTGGGCCAGTGGGCTGTATACAATAGCGGCAATGCAAGGCGACAAAAAACATACGCATAGAATTATAGTATCTAACAAATAGCAATTCTGAAAATAAATCCTACTTTTGACATAACCCTAACCCCAACAAAAGCACCAAAAAAAGAAATAGTCGTTTGCAAGTAGTTGTAAACGTTTACAAATGACAAATTATATAGGGCAGATTTGTGCCGGTCACATATACAAGTGTTGGCAGTAATTACAAGAACAATGCAAGGATTAGACAGACTATTAAAATTACCTGATAATATTAAAACTGAGATTGAAAATGAGTACGGTTCAATTCAAGATTTATATCAAAATATTTTCGACCTCAATGCGGAAGAATATCGTTTGACTGGCTCGAAAAATCCAAGATTAAATGAAATTCAGACTGAAATATATAATATTGAAGATAAACTTGAAGAAATTGGATTGACAGATGGAAGCGATATAACAGTAGAAATTTCATCTGACTTTAGCGAGATAATCGTTAATAACCGAATTACTAAACTTAATGAATATCTGTCGCAATATGGAACCGACTTTGACGCAATGAGAGAATGGTTGAAAAATAAATACAACATATAATTATGACCTACGATATTGAAAAATGGATTTATGAAAACGACCAGAACAATGATATTAGATATGTTCTTGGAACTAAGGGTAACAAACCTCTTTTGTGTTTTGGGATTAATCCAAGTACCGCAAAGCCAGAAGAATTAGACAATACGCTAAAATCGGTAGAGCGTTTAGCATTAAGTAATGGATTTGACAGTTGGATAATGATGAATGTATATCCACAAAGAGCAACCGACCCGAATGATATGCATATGAATATCGAGGGCGGAATTCACTCAAATAATTTAGAGCATATTGAAAATATTTTGTCCAATAACAATACAACAATTTGGGCTGCTTGGGGTACCTTAATTGAAAAAAGGACATACCTTTCTGACTGCTTGCTTGACATTTACGAATTAAGTAGCAAATTCAATTGTTCTTGGGTAACGATAGGAAATAAGTCTAAAAAAGGTCATCCACATCATCCGCTATATTTAAGTTCAACTGCAGTAGCAGAAGACTTTAAAATTAAAGAATATATCAGCGGAATAAAAAATACGATTGCCTAACAATGGCAATAGTTAATACGGGTTTTTGTGCTTAACCCAAAGTGAAGTGCCTTTAATTAAGTCCGCAAAATTTTCAATTTTGCGTGTCTATTATAAATAAAGAAAATTAAAAATGTGGCTAAGTGCAAGTCCGAAAGTTCAGTTCTCTGAAATTCCGTACTAACCATAGCCTAAACGTAGTGCCATAAAAAAAACATAGAGAATAAAAAAAGAAACGAAAAACAACCAAAATGACCAGACTAACCTATATACTACTAATAACGGCTACTACAATGATACTAGCCTGCAACTCCCCCATAAACAACACAGCCGAAGAGCAGACCGCAGAACAGGCTACTGAAGCATCTCCACGAGAAATGCTGAATGAAGCGTATCAGCTTTTTAAAGAAGGGGATGATGCTGCTTCTATACTACTGGCTACCCAAGTATTAGAACTCGGTAGAGAATCCAAGAATGACACACTAGTGGGCAGAGCACTGACCTCGCTATGCAGGAATGCTCAGCGTAGTTTGGATACTACTAGACTAGCAGAGCTAAGTAGTGAACTAGAGGCTTTGGCAGCATCATCTGGCAATACCCAATGGCTGATGTACAGAGCACATATGAATGCGGAGATGTGGCGACTGATAGGAGATATGGATAGAGCAGAAGTTTTCTATACGGAGAGTATGAAAATAAGTCTGGCACTCGGTGCTACAGGAATGTACACCATAGATCATTTTAACAAGTCATTTGTATCTACCGCCAAAGGAGATTATAAAACGGCCAACGCACTCATAAAGAAGTACTACCTCCTGCGAAAAGAGGCAGATGCCAAATCAGAAGATGCGTATGGTTTGATAGCTTTGGCATACTTGCTAGAGCAAAAAGGAAATTATAAAGGAGCACACGAAGTAGCTGTGGTGACCCGCAGATTATTCAAAGAGCAAAACCTATTTCCAGAACCGCCAGATGAGAAACCCTTATTATTAGTAGAGGCTAAAGTAAAAGAGGTCTTGACTCTAGACAAGTTAGCAGAGATAAGTACACATTCTGTTTCGGCATCTGTTTCCAGTTTATTGGATAAGTACTTAGAATAAGAGAGGCCCGACATATAAAGGTAAATTTGTCCCCTAGAATAGGATAGAATACAAATGGAAAATATCACAAATAGAGCTTTAATCAGTCGACTATATAGTTCCGCAGATCAACAAGTGGAAGAAGCTGACTTTGATACTGAAAGTTGGTCGCAGTGGTATCAGGTAGTTCAAGAACTTACAGGTCCAGAGAAGATGGTTTATGTGATAGTGAAATTAAATCAAACGGTAACCAATGGTGGTTTTGCAGAATTTTACGAAAACTCATATGGAGTATTCGCTCCCGAAATGATCCATGTGCTAAACGAAATAAAAGCAGTATCAACCGCCCAAATCATTGCTAGCTCCTTACCAGTAGTAAATCCTACAGGACTTTTGGATGATGCGTACAAAGAGCTTGTTTTCCATCTAAAGCTATCGGAGCAGCAACGGGAGGAACTTTACTCTCAAGATATGCTGTACGACCAACTGCACGACCAAGAGAACCTAGAGGATCTACTAGGCGACTATTTACAACAGATTATCAACTAAGGAGCAGGCCCATAGAGAAACAGATATGGGAAACACGAAATCATAATTGCCTTACTACTAATGTAAGCATCCCAAAAACAGCATAGTAAAAAAAAGGAATGCTATTCACAGACAAAGAAGGCAAGGTATAAAAACCTCCTGAAACGTATCTGCTACTAGAATAAGACTCCGCAGAGTATAGCTACTATAATATACCAAGGAGACTGTATCTTGGTTTTGAAAAGCAAGATACAGCACACCGCTATAATGGCTACATGTACTATATTCACTGGAGCCACCATATCTAGATTAGTATAAAAATAGTCTCCAGGTGTCACCCAATTAAAACCTACAGGAAGCAGCATAAGGTATGCCGCAGCTAGTACCAAACCACTAGAAGCTGCTATCACCCCTGGGAGTGCTTTCACTACTATAGGATGAGTCTTGATCTTGCTCCAGATAGGATATACAAAGAATATAAGCAAAGCACCCGGTAAGAAGATGCCTAAGGTACTTGCAAAGCTTCCGGCTACTTGTGCCATTACTCCGTACCCTTGCATCGCTGTAGCCCCTGTAAAACTCGCTATGGTAAATATAGGACCTGGTATAGCCTGCACCAGTCCTACCCCATTCAGAAACTCACCTGTAGTCATAAAAGGCTCAATAGCTCCATTGGGAATATGATTAGTAAACTGCTCTAGCATCATAGGTATAAGCACATTGCCTCCACCAAAAACGATAGTACCAAAACGATAACAGTTTTCGAATAGGATCACCAATGGATTATAACTTACCTTACCCAAAACCCCTGCGAGGATAAAAATAACTACGAATGAGACCAGTGATCTCCACGGAAATTTAATTTTTATAGGTTCATATTTTTGAACGGTTCCTTTAAAATCGAAAAAAGAAAACAAACCAGCCAGTACTAATACAATGGGAAACATCCATGGTGTTTTCATATTGACCCAAGTATCTAGTGGGTACCTAAGCAATGCCGTGACCACAAAAGCCATGGCTGCTAAGAAATATCCTTGTCTGTTTTTTACAGATTTTCTTACCATTTGGATACCTGCTACTATTACGAAACCTACAGCTACAGGCTGTACAAATCGTAAGTATCCTAATGCTTGATCTTGAAAAGCTCCTATAAATATGGCAGCAATGGTAAGTAGTACAAAAGCAGGCAATACCCATACGAGTAAAGTAAGAAAAGCCAACACTCTTCCTCCAAATTGATAGCCAATACTCATAAGCGTTTGCGTAGAGGATGGACCTGGAAGCATCTGACAGAGAGAGAAATACTCCATGAGCTGCTCGGTAGTCAGATACTTCTTTTCTTCTACAAGTCTTTTTTGATATAGGGCAAGATGCATGTTAGGGCCACCATAGGCACTAAAAGCAATAATGAACACATCTTTCAAAAAAATGAGTCTCTTTATCTTTTTTACGCTATTTGTATTTTTATTTGCCAGAATGTACAAATCTAAACCGAACGCTTCAAAACTCTCATACAACCTATTTTTTATTCTATTTTCTCTTGTGCTATTCACGTCTTGCGGGGGAAAACACAGGGCTGAAGTAGCTGCTGTAGAAAAACTAGAAGTAAGTTTAGAAGGCAATCTCAAAAATCTAGAAATAGATGATGCCCTTTTTAGTACTAGAATAGAATATATAGAAAGCGTGCTTCGCTATTTTAGCAATGATTATTCTACGGAAGTATCTTTGGAACTAGGTAATAATCTAGACAAGCTAAAATCTCTCAAAAAAATATATGCTAAACGGCTCAATGAGCACGCACATAATCTGAAGGAGCAAGGAGAACTGGGCACACAGCTCACCGCACTAAAGACGGATATATCTAATGGAGCTATGAGAAAAGAAGCATTTAAGAGCTACTTCAATACCGAAAAAATAGATATAGAAGTACTGTTAAACTCTAGTGTAGCCGTAAAGAAAGCACTCTACGAAGTAGAGCCGGAGTATTCGCGTATTATTGAGACTTTGACTCCTTTATTGCCAGGAGACCTTCGCTAGAAGCTCACTATTTAAAGATGTTCTGAATCCAAAATAATAATCGAATTCACGTTAGAAACTAAGCTTCTCCAGTAGGTCCAAAACTCATAGGAGGAAACTGAGGTGCACTATCCTGCATTTTTATCTCCCCAAAACTAGCTTCGAATTTTTGAATATTCTCACTAAGAGCCATTTGCAGCCTTTTAGCATGTTGCGGGCTCAGTAGTATTCTACTTTTTACTTTAGCCTTAGGTACACCAGGTAGTAGTCTTATAAAATCTACCACAAACTCAGAGTTAGAGTGAGAGATGATAGCTAGGTTACTGTATATACCGTCTGCTACATCTTCAGATAATTCTATATCTATTTGATTGCCTTTGTTTTGATCGTTTGCCATAGGTTCAAAGCAACGAATTTTATTTCACTTATAGGGAAATTCTCCTTTAAAATTTACACAAAAAAAAGGGCACCCTATGTAGGATGCCCTTAGTATTATAGACTAGTATACTTACTATTTAAAAATGTTCTGAATCCAAAATAATAATCGAACTCAGGTTACTAGTTAGAGACTTCTACTACGTTAGTATCTACCGTAGTTTCCTCTTTAGCTGCTTTTAAAAGGTCAAATTCCTCTTGAGAACCTACTATCAGGTTTTCGTAAGCTCTAAGACCAGTACCTGCAGGAATTAAGTGACCCACTATTACGTTTTCTTTCAAACCTAACATTTTGTCTACCTTACCTTCTATAGCTGCTTCGTTTAGCACTTTAGTAGTTTCCTGGAAAGATGCTGCAGACATAAAGCTATACGTACCCAAAGAAGACTTTGTGATACCTTGTAATAAAGGACCAGATGTAGCACTAAGTGCTTCTCTAACCTCTATAGGCTTCATATCCTTACGCTTAAGCGAAGAGTTAAGATCTCTTAATTTTCTAAGTGAAAGAATTTCTCCCGCTTTTACATCATTAGAATCTCCTGGCTCTACAACTACACGCTTGTCGTATAGTTCATCATTTTCCTCTTTGAAGTCTAGCTTATTAACAGCAGATCCTTCTAAGAATTTAGTATCACCAGCCTCTATTACAGAAACTTTCTGCATCATTTGCTTAATGATTACCTCGATGTGCTTATCATTTATTTTCACACCTTGTAGTCGATATACCTCTTGTATACCGTTTACAATATAATTCTGCACTGCACTAATACCTTGTATTGATAAGATATCTTGTGGAGTAATAGAACCATCAGATAGTGGAGTACCTGCTCTTACAAAGTCACCATCTTGTACTAAGATGTGCTTAGAAAGAGAGATAAGATATTTCTTAGTAATACCTTCTTTAGACTCTATATTCACTTCTCTGTTACCACGCTTGATACCACCATATGTAACTACACCATCTATCTCAGACACTACTGCCGGATTAGAAGGGTTACGAGCTTCGAAAAGCTCAGTTACTCTTGGTAGACCACCTGTAATATCACTAGTCTTACCTATAGTTCTTGGTATTTTAGCTATAATAGTACCTGCTGTTACTTTCACGCCTTCTTCTACAGAAAGGTGAGCACCTACTGGTACGTTAAGCTCTTTAAGAATTTCTCCTTTTTTACCTACTATATGTATCGCTGGATTGATTTTCTTGTCTCTAGAGTCAGTTATTAGCTTCTCTTTATAACCTGTAGCCTCATCCATTTCTACTGTGAATGATACACCTTCTTTCAAATCAACAAACTCTACCTTACCATCCAAATCTGAAAGGATAACAGCATTATAAGGGTCCCAAGAACAAATCTTGTCGCCTTTCTTAATTTTTACTTTTTCCCCTACGTATAAGAATGAACCGTATGGTATACTAGTAATAAATAGAACTTCTTTAGATTTAGCATCTAATAATTTAAGCTCTCCTGATCTACCAACTACTATACCTACATCATTGCCATTGCTATCTTTACCAGGAACCGTTTTCACTTCATCAAATTCAGTGATACCGTTTGCCTTAGCTATTGTCATAGACTCTTGAGCAATGTTAGATGCCGTACCACCTACGTGGAACGTTCTAAGTGTAAGCTGTGTACCTGGCTCACCAATAGACTGAGCGGCTATTACACCTACAGCTTCTCCAGCTTGCACTGTTCTACCAGTTGCAAGGTTTCTACCATAGCACTTAGCACATACACCTCGCTTAGACTCGCAAGTCATCACTGAGCGTATTTCTACAGATTCTACACCTGCGTCTTCTATTTGTGTAGCTATTAAGTCAGTGATTTCTTCACCAGCTTCTATTAGTAACTCGTCAGTATCAGGATGATGAACATCAAGTAGAGAAACTCTACCTTCTATTCTATCTCTCAACTTATCTATTACTTCGTCATTTTCTATAAGTGTACGTACTTCAAATCCACGTAGAGTACCGCAATCGTCAATAGAAACTACTACGTCTTGTGCAACGTCATGTAGTCTTCTAGTAAGATAACCAGCATCCGCAGTTTTAAGTGCTGTATCCGCAAGACCTTTACGAGCACCGTGAGTAGATATAAAGTACTCAAGGATAGATAGACCCTCTCTAAAGTTAGAAAGAATCGGATTCTCGATAATCTCACCGATACCGCCACCACCGATTTTTTTCTGTGGTTTAGCCATTAATCCACGCATACCACCTAGCTGACGAATCTGCTCCTTAGAACCCCTCGCACCAGAATCAAGCATCATATATATTGGATTAAACCCTTGGTTGTCAGTTGCAATATCATGAAGAAGTGCATCTGCTACTCTAGAGTTAATACGTGTCCAAATATCAATTACCTGATTATAACGCTCATTGTTAGTTATAAATCCATTCTCGTAGTTAGATGTGATTTCCTCTACCTCTTTACGAGCAGATTCTACAAGCTCCTCTTTAGTAGATGGAACTAATACATCAGAAATATTAAATGAAAGTCCACCTCTAAATGCATAGTAGAAACCTATTTCTTTTATAGCATCAAGGAACTCAGCAGTACGAGCCACTCCAGATATTTTAATCATATCTCCGATGATGTCTCTAAGTGACTTTTTAGTTAGAAGAGTATTGATATATCCAATTTCCTCTGGAACTCTTTGATTAAAGATAACTCTACCTACA
>Ga0307994_1002450_pt1 | contig 10392 bp, 8 predicted proteins | sample EllFjometagen261_FD_203171 | JGI IMG/M metagenome (GOLD analysis project Ga0307994, IMG submission 203171) | Marine microbial communities from Ellis Fjord, Antarctic Ocean - #261 | ecosystem: Environmental > Aquatic > Marine > Unclassified | place: Southern Ocean | collected 2014-11-02
TTCCAGAAGCTTTGCAGATTTGTGCGCAATGCTGGCTATGGGGTGTTGCCAAAACCACCGCCTCGATGTTCGGATCAGAAAGCATCGCGTCATAATCATCGGACACCGAAAAGCCATGCTGCAACGCAAATTCGGTGACCTTGGCGGGCGTGCGGGTCACGCCTTGGACGATGTTCAGATTGGTGCCTGAACTTGCGGTGACCAGATTTTGTCCCCAACGCCCCAAGCCAACAATGGCGGCGGTAACGGGTCTTGATATCGTCATAACTTTGCTCCTCCGTCCATCATCATGGCGCTTCCGGTCACGCAACCGGATAAATCGCTAGCTAGGTAAACTGCCATTTCCGCGATCTCGGCTGGGGTTGCCATGCGTCCGATGGGTTGCCTGCTTTCAAAACCAGCACGGGCAGCGACAGGGTCGTCCATCGCATCAATCCGCGCAGCCATTGACGGTGTTTCAACCGCCGAGGGGCAGATTGCGTTGCACCGGATATTTTGCGCGGCGTAATCCAGTGCTATGGATTTAGTCATCCCGATCACCGCCGCTTTGCTGGCCCCATAGGCAAACCGGTCAGCGGAAGCGCCTATAGAAGAGATCACCGAACCCATGTTGATAATGCTGCCTCTGTTGCCCGACTGCATCAGGGGCACTGCCGCACGACACATAGTGTAGATCGAGGTCACGTTCAGCTCCATGGTGCGCGCCCAATCGGATGTCGTGCAATTCAGAAGGTTACCGGCCGCGACCATACCGGCGCAGTTAAACAATACGTCTACTTTGCCAAGAGCTGCGAAGAAGCCGGTCACCGCATCTGTGTCGGTCACGTCCAACACATGCGTTTCAATTTCTTGATATTCGCCGTTCAGCGCCACTAGCCCCGCCTGATCGCGGTCAAGCGCGATCACCTTGGCCCCCTCAGATGCAAACGCACCTGCTGTGGCAAACCCGATCCCGGCACCTGCACCTGTCACGATACAAATCTTGTTTTGAAGCCGCATGAGCACGCGATCCTTTCTATTTGTTAAACAGCGTATTGGGTAGCCAGAGTGCAATCTCAGGAAACAGCGTCAACAGCACGACGCCAATACACATCAGCAAAAAGAATGGCGCCGCCGCGACGGCGATTTTCATGATCGGTGTCCCGGTCAGCCCTTGGATGATAAACAGATTGAACCCGATGGGCGGTGTGATTTGTGCCAGCTCGACCATTATCACCAGAAATATCCCAAACCAGATGGGATCAAAGCCCGCCGCAAGGATCAGCGGCAATGTGATGGGCAAGCTCATCACAGTGATGGATATCCCTTCCAGAAACATGCCCAGCAGCACGTAGAAAATTGCCAGAATAATGATCAACCCATAGGGTGACAGGTTCATTGCGCTAATGGCTTTGGCCACGTCTTGAGGAACATGTAAGAACCCCATGGCTGTCGACAAGAATGCGGCAGCGATCAAGATGACGGCAATCATACAGCTGGTTTGGACGGCCGAAACAAGCGTTTCAAAAAAGATGTTTTTGGTCATCTGTCGGGTGAGGATCGTCATGACCAAAGTGGCCACAACGCCTACTGCTGCGGCCTCGGACGGGGTGGCAATTCCGCTATAAATTGAACCTAAAACGATGAAGATCAAAATAGCTATTGGGATCAGATTGAACAGCCCAACCGCCGCATCTTTCCAGCCGGGTTTATCACGATCAGGTGGCGCAACGGCGGGGTTTATCAAACTGGCGATAATCACATAGCCCGAATAGAGGCAGGCAATCATGATCCCTGGAAAGACGCCCGCTGCAAACAACCGTGCAATCGAGACCTCCGCCAACACGCCGTAAACTATCATCACAATCGAGGGTGGTATCAATAGCCCCAAGCTGCCCGCCCCAGCAAGTGAGCCATAAGTCAGAGATTTGGAGTAACCGCGTTTGCCCAGCTCCGAGATGGTAATTTTGCCCACCGTCGCTGTTGTCGCCGCACTGGATCCGCTGATCGCCGCAAACAAAGCAGAGCCAGCGATATTGGTGTGCAACAAGCGCCCCGGCAAGTGATAAGTCAGCGGCGACAACCCTCGAAACAAGCGGTCCGACATGTCGGTGCGTAGCATCAACTCGCCCATCCATATGAACATCGGTATCGCCGATATTTCCCATGATGTGGCGCTACGGATGGTCAACGGGGCCATGATCTTGCCGATCCGGTCCAGTGGCATGTCGATCAAGAAGACAAGCCCGGTTGTGCTTACCAGCAATAATCCGGCGAACACCCAAACCCCAAGGCCCAGATAGAACATCACCAGAAGCAGAATGATGAAGGCGATGAACAAGCTTTCCACTATTCTACCCCAACGTCTTCTGGGGCGCCGTCCTTTATGGTAAGAAAGGCGCTAGATAATAGTTGCGTCATGAAGAGTACAAGCCCGATGAAGATCGCGCTGTCAATCAACCAAATCGGGGTTTCGGTCAAGGTCGGGCTGACCGTCCCTCGTGAGAAATCGCGCGCCAACGTTCGCCAGATGTAGCGTGCCATAAACAGCGTAATGCCGAAGGTAAAAACAATGCAGATAAGCTCGACCGCAATAGCTGCGCGGCCCTTGATGAAGGATTGTAGGACGCTGACCCGGATATGTTTGCGGTGACGGAATGTATGGGCGAGCGACAGGAAAGTCATGCTGCCAATCGCGTAACCCACAAATTCATCCATCGAGAAGGTCGAAGTTGCAAAGAAGCTTCGCAAGACAATCTCGAACGCAATATGACAGACGATATAGACCAGCAAGGCTGCAGATATCCAAACGGCTAGGTTTCCCGCAACGTCATTTGCTTTCACTAAAGCTCTCAAATCCGTCGCCCCCTGATCGGATAAATTAAAGCAGTCACGGGCAAAGCGGCGCATTGCCCGTGATAATTTTACTTACGTTCAGTTGCTGCGTGCGGAGCGGTAATCGTCGAGGATTTTCTGGCCCACATCGCCAACTTTAACCAACCAATCGGCATAGACTTGTTCGCCAGCCGTCGACAATAGGCCAAGAAATTCCGCAGGAACATCCCTCACAACAGTGATCCCGTTGGCTTCCATGTCCGCATAGTTCGAACTGACCCGCGAGGCCAAAGCACCCCAAGCCGCGTCGCTTGCAGCAGTCGCAGCAGTTTGCAATGCTGCGCGTTGATCATCGCTCAATGCGTCCCAGTCATCTTTGTTCACATGGGTCATGTTCAAAGACATCGAATAGTTCAGCGCAGAAAAATGCGACAGGTGTTCCCAGAACTTGGCATTGGTTCCGCCCTCAGCTGAGGTCAGAACACCGTCAATTCCGCCTGACGCAAGCTGAGGCACAACGTCAGCCCAGCTCATCTGAATAGCGGCAGCACCGGCATTGATCAGTGTGCTCGTACCACTAGCATCCCACGCGCGGATTTTTACGCCAGCCAAAGAATCCTTTGATGTGATCTCTTTCTTTGCCCAAACACCAGCTGGCGGCCATGGGGACGCATAAAGCAAAACCTGATTGTTGCGGGTAAAAACCTCGTCATAGGCCGGACGGGCAATTTCCCACAGCAGCTGCGCATCGTCAGCCGTTCCAACAAGGAAGGGCAAGGATGAAAGTAGAAATATCGGTTCGATTCCTGCAACCTGACCCATGCTAGTATTGGCAATCGGCAGCGCGCCGTCGCCAACAGCATCAAAATGCTCTTTCGATTTATAACCAATCGATCCGCCAAAATGGTTGGTGATCACAATCGATCCCCCCGAGGCTTCCATCGCAGTGTCGGTGAACACTTTCTGTGCCTGACCGTGGATTGAGCTTTCCTGATATTCGTTGGCCATGTCCCATTTGACTTCCGCCAGAACGGGTGCTGCAAACACCGCTGTCGCCAGTCCTATAGCGCTAAATAGTGGGTTCATTTTCATGTCTTTTTCCCTATTGATGAGGCCCAAAAGTGTGCGGGCCAGATTGTTAATCCTTCTTGGCATAGTGTTTGGCCATGAAGGCTTTGGTATATTTTCCCGAAAGCTGATCTTGCGTCAGGGCCTCGGCCTCTCTTTTACCGGGGGCGCCGTAGCCACCGGCACCCGGCGTCGAAATGACGACGCAGCTGCTTGGTGACAGTTTTACCCGCGATGCTTTGGAAGACAAAGAAGTTTTTTCTCCACCCTCATCTTCAAGATGGAACGCGCCATGCGCACCGGATTCGCCGCCGAAAATGCCCCAAGGTTTATTGCGAAACCGCTCGCCCACCCCATTGAATTCACAGACATGCCCCACGGGCCTGATGCTGCGGCGGATTCCCATGCCGCCGCGATACGTGCCCGCACCGCCCGAATTTTCGATCAATGCATATTCATCAACCCGCAAAGGGTATTCCATCTCGATGGCTTCTATAGGCAGGTTCGAGGTGTTGGTGATATTAACCTGCACGCCGTCCTTGCCGTCTTTCGTCGCCCGCGCGCCCATGCCGCCACCTAGGGTCTCCAGATAAACATATTGCTGGCCATTTCGCGGATCGATGCCGGTAAAAACGGCGCTTGTATTGGCCCCGTTTGCCGCACCCACAACCTTATCCGGCAAAGCATCGACCAACGCGCCAATAACCACATCAACGACACGCTGACAGGTGTTGGCGCGCATCGCGACGGGTGCAGGGCTGATGCAGTTAACAAAAGATCCAAGTGGGGCCTCGATGCGAATGGCATCGAATATGCCTTGGTTGTTGGGAACATCTGGGTCCAAGAGCGCCTTCAGGGCAAAGCAAACCGCCGATTGCGTCGCATTAAAAGTCAGGTTAAAATTTCCCAAGACTTGATCGTCTGAGGCCGCGAAATCGAACAGGATGTCTTGATCTTTCTTGGTGATTGTCAGCGCAATCAGAATATTCTCTGTGCCCGCGCCGTCATCATCCATCACGTCGGAAAAACTGTAGGTACCATCTGGTAGTTTGGCGATGGCGGCCCGCATTCTGCGATTAGTGCGGGTAACGATCTCCTCAAACAGACTGACGGTATAGTCTGCGCCCTGTGCCTCTAGAAATTCCTTCAACCTGCGGTGGCCAAGCTTGGCGGCTGCAATCTGCGCGTTCAGATCGCCCTTACGTTCTTCGGGCAGTCGCATGTTCAACAGTAACAGCCGCATCATATCATCTTGCAGAGCACCTTTGGAAAACAGCCGCACAATTGGGATTCGCAGGCCCTCCTTGTAGATTTCATCCAGCCCGCCCGACATCGACCCGACCGCCGCGCCGCCCACATCTGCATGATGAACGATATTGGCAACAAAGCCGATCAACTGATCCTCATGAAATACAGGCATCGCGAGGTTAATGTCGGGCAGATGCGTGCCACCCGCCACATGCGGATCATTGCCGATAAACATATCGCCCGGCTCAATTGTGTCGCCATATTGCTTCAGAATACACGTCATCAGCCCTGACATAGAGGCCAGATGGATGGGCAGCGCATTTTCGGCCTGCACTATCAAACGTCCCTGCGCATCTGCAATGGCTGTTGAATGGTCGTGGCGTTCCTTGATGTTGGTAGAAAACGCGCTGCGCATAATCGTCAAAAAACACTCGTCAGCGATTGATTTCAGCCCATTCCAGCTGATCTCCAGTGAGATCGGATCCAGTGAATTTTGCTCAGACATCGTGCAATTCCAATAACAGGTTCAGTGCATCATCGACATGCAGAGTTGCATCTGGCGGCACCACGGTCGTAGCGTCAAATTGTGTGATGATCGCAGGGCCTGCGAAGCTGGTGCCGGCGGGCAACGTAGTGCGGTTGTAGACTGGCGTTGGCAAAGGTGCGTCCGCGGTGAACCATACATTTTGCAACGTCTCAGGCTCGGCGACACCCTGCGGGCTGTTAGGTCGTCCGCTCGCCTGACTAAGAGGCGAAACAGCCTTTAGCCGGACATTCATTACCTCAACAGGTGCATCGCGGTCCGCATAACCATAGCTGCGCAAATGCGTGTCAAAGAAGCTTTCTTTCAACGCATCTGTCGTGGGCAGCTCCGGCGCATCAGCGGAAACGCTGATCAACACTGGCAATTCATAATTCTGACCAACATAGCGCATATCCACTGAAGCGATTTTCTGAACGGTGCTCGCGCCGTCCGTTTCATCTGCGATCCAGCTATCCACCTGAGTGCTGAGTGCTGCCAATGCAGCTTTAACGTTACCCAAATCGTCGCCCAATTGGGCGCGGCAGGTGGCCACGAAGTTTTCCTGCAGATCAGCTTCAATTAATCCATTCGCACATAAAATGCCCGGCGCGTTCGGAATGATGACCTGCAATATGCCCAAGGCCCGCGCAACATCTGTGGCGTGTAGACCTCCGGCACCGCCAAATGGCATCAGGGTGAAATTGCGCGGGTCATGCCCTTTCTCGGTAGAGACCGCGCGGATCGCCCTTGTCATATTTGAGGTCACAATCCCCACTATGCCAAGCGCCGTTTGCGTGACGCTCAATCCCAAAGGTGCGGCGATCCGGGCAATGGCCGTATGCGCCTTTTTCGTATCAAGCGTCAGACCGCCGGCCAGCGCGGCAGGCAGACGTCCAAGCACGACATTTGCATCCGATACGGTCGGCAATTCGCCCCCTTTATTATAACACGCAGGTCCCGGCACCGCGCCCGCACTTTGCGGCCCAACCTTCATCAACCCGTCCGTGCCCACATGCGCAATCGAGCCACCACCCGCGCCAACCGTGTGGATATCGACCATTGGCAGGCGAATACGGAACCCAGCGATATCACGCATATTGGCAATCTCAGTTTTGCCATTGCGGATCAGGCAGACATCCGTACTGGTGCCGCCCATATCGAGAGTTACGATATTTTCGACGCCTGAGAGCTTGCCGGCGGCCGCAGCGCCAACTGCGCCCGCAGCAGGGCCTGACAGCGCAGTGCGCACCGGAAATTCCTCAGCCTTACAAATCGACATCAGCCCGCCGCTAGACTGGAAAATTCCCAATTTGGCATTTGGGAGGACTTCCTTAATGGCTCCGCTCAGCTTGTCCATGTAACGGCTGACTTCGGGTTGCAGAAAAGCGTTGATTGCAGTTGTAGAAAACCTCTCATATTCGCGAAACTCAGGCTGCACATCGCTTGAGACAGACACAAGGATATCCGGAAATGCGGCCCGCAAGGCCCGTGCCACCTGCTGCTCATGCTTTGGGTTGAGGAATGAAAACAGTAAGCAAACGGCGATGCTTTCTATCCCCTCCAAACCCCGCACTTGGTCAACCAGCGCATCAAGATCGGCATCATTTAAAGGGGTAATGACTTCGCCATCAGCGCCAATCCGTTCGGCTATCTCAAGACGGTCCTGACGCAGCGCAAGGGGCGGAGGCGCGTCTGCCTGCAGATCGTAAATCTTTGGCCGCACCTGACGGCCAATCTCAAGTAGGTCACGAAAGCCTTTTGTCGTCACCACACCAACCCGCGCACCACGCCGTTGTAGCAGCGCATTGGTTGCAACGGTTGTCCCATGCGCGATCCGGCCAATATCCGCACCGGAGATACCTGCCTTGTCCAACAATTCGCCCAAACCGTCCAAAATCGCGCGAGACGGGTCATCGGGGGTGGAAGGGCGTTTATGGGCATGGAAATCACCGCTGGTCGTGTTGCGGGCGGAAAAGTCGGTAAACGTCCCGCCTACATCCACACCAATTACCCAATCGGTCATCTAGGTTTCCAATCCCTTGTCGAATTCAATCCAAGCGCGTGGGTCTGTTAGAGGATCGAAATCTATTGCCAATTTCATCTATTGTTAATTTTAGTATCCATAACGTATACTAAATTGACAAGTAATTTTGTGAAAAATCATCCATCGATCTGATATTACAATATTTTTATACAGAGGAGCTGATGAAATGTCCGAAAGAGATGGCAGAAAAGTCACCCAAAGATTGCGAGATGCGATTCTCAGGTTGCAATATCTCCCTGGTCAAAACCTTGACGAGACGGAGTTGTCAGAAAAGCTTGGCGTGTCGCGCACACCGGTGCGTGAAGCAATCATTCAGCTTATCGCCGACGGTCTAGTGATACGCGAAGGTCGCAAGGCGCGCGTCGCTCCACTTGAGCTTAATGATATCCCAAAACTCTATGATGCGTTGCTGATTTCCAGTCGGATGATCCAACGGCTCGCGGCTCTAAACAGAACCGATAGCGACCTAAAAGCCATCAAAAAATCAATGATCCGATTCGAAAAAGCGACGCTGGCACAAAGCGGCGTCGAGCGCTCAGAAGCCAACCAGGAATTCCATCTAGGCATCTCGTGCGCTGCCGGGAACAGGTATTTTCAAACGTTCTACGGTCAGGTTTTGATAGATACGATCCGGCTCTCTCGGGCCTGTTTTTCAGACCAATTGATGTCGCGCGCAGTGCCTGATGCGTCCTTGTCGACCCATCTGGAAGAAACGGTCAGGCAGCATCGGCTGATATTCGAAGCAATTGAACAGGCAGATGCCGAATGGGCGGACGAACTTGCCGTTTTGCATCATCAGTTGACAACTCAGCGGTTGAAGAAAGTTTTGTTTTCAAACGGGCTTGATGGCACAACAACGCCGACTCTGAACATTGATCCTGATTTCTGGGGGTGACTTTAAACGCGATGGCCATTATTCACAAGATGTGTTAAGATATAACACTCTTTGGGTTATTACTAACCATTTGAAAACTTGATGGCCTCCGCCCAACACCCCGGTCATGAAGAAGGTCCTCCACATTACGGAGCGAAAGTGGAAATCGAACATACATCATTACTGCAAATCGGATGACTTCAGGGCTAGTTTTGAAATGGCTAAATGGGGAACGTTTTATCATTAGAAGACGCTATAAAGTCGCCCTAGCAGCGTTAAGTAAGCTTCCTCTGACAGTCCCACGACCTACCCTATGACGAGCCGTGGGGCTGAATACAGCCAACCCGGCACGCGCTTGGCGCGCTGCTGCTGGGCCAAGGCAACGTCACAGAGGCAGAGGCCGTCTATCGCGCCGATCTTGGCCTGGATGCGACCCTAAGTCGGGCTTGCCAGCATCCCGCAATGTCTGAAGCCTTCACAGTTTGCACGAATGTCTGACCCGACGCGGGGACACCATCGAAACCGCACATATCAAGTTGCAACTGGACAAGGCTGTCGCCCGGTCTGGCGTGCCCGTGCGGGCGTCGTGCTGTTGCCGCCACTCCCAACCCGCCGCCGCCACACTATGATTTCGATCATGGGCTGTTCCCCCGTTTCTAAAGGGGGGGAACGGCTGTCGTTTTCGTCGCGAGGTGGCTCGCAGCCGTCAGGTTCAGGTGCCCACCTGCAAAAAGGCGGTTTTCTGACGCAGCAGGGCAATCACGCTCAGGGCTGTGATCTTGCCCGTTGCGGGGTTTTCGACGCTTGGGCGGTTCTGGATCGACATGGTGAAATCAGAACTGTCCGAGGTGACGCGCACTGTGTGCAGGTTGCGCTCCAGCACAGGATCGGCCCAGACCTCCATCCGGGTTTTATCGGGGCCAAGCCCGGCAAGACTGACAGCGGCGGCCACATTCACATTGGCGGGAAATGCCTGGGCCACCTCGGTGACAGAACCTTCCATGATCAAGTAAGGCTCCGTTATCTTATTCAGATCAATATCCATCTGTGTCACATAAGGCGCCTTGATCAGCCCTGCGACAGGCTTGCGTGTTTCGATCACCACAGAGTTGATTGTGCCGACCCCAACGCCCTTGATCGCATCAAGCCCCAGCATCGCTCCAGAGGGGATGACGATCTTGCCGCCAGCCTTTTCGGCCAGATCCAGCAGGTCCTGCCGCCCCAGCAATTGGCTGGCCGACAGCACCATCAGCGTCTTGCCCGCCGTCAGAACCGGCACGGCCAGATCGTTAAACAGGGCGGGCGGCAGGGTTTCGATCACCAGATCACAGTGATCGGAAATCTCGCCCAGTTCATAGCAGGGCACGGGGGTCGACAACTGCGCATTTGCTTCTGCCGCGCGCGGCGCGGAGCGGGCAGAAAACCCGGCCAGCGTGCAGCCAGGGATGCCTCCCTGATCCAACTCTTGTGCAACGCGCAAGCCAATTGCACCCATTCCAGCGATCCCGATTTTCATGCGCAGTACCTCTTGACCATTTCGACAATCCGATGTGCAGCCGCCACAGCCGCCGTTTGATCCTGCGAAAAGTTCAGGCGGATGCTGGACGTTGTGTGCGGCGAAAATTCAGAGCCAGGCGTGACCGTGACCCCGGCTTGCAGGCGCAACAGACGTACGAAAACCTCAGGCGACACCGCCAGTTCGGGTAATTCGGGAAACACATAGCTGCCCGCCTGCGATGTGGCTGTGCGAAAGCCCGCCGCGCGGAACACAGCCAGCAGATCATCGCGGATCGCCTCGTGCTGTGCGATGCGCGCGTCCAT
>Ga0307994_1002453_pt1 | contig 10389 bp, 8 predicted proteins | sample EllFjometagen261_FD_203171 | JGI IMG/M metagenome (GOLD analysis project Ga0307994, IMG submission 203171) | Marine microbial communities from Ellis Fjord, Antarctic Ocean - #261 | ecosystem: Environmental > Aquatic > Marine > Unclassified | place: Southern Ocean | collected 2014-11-02
ATCAGTTCCCTCAAGTAGTAATAAATTTCCTCCCCATTTTGGAATCGGAAGGGTTGAAATTGAATCCTGCGAATATTGCTCACCATTTTCGCGCAAAAACAATTGTAATACTTCTTGTGTCCACACTGGGCTCAAGTTTTTTGGTTCCGGACCTAACATCCATTGGATGTCATCCTCCAATCATCTCACTCCTTATGGACATTTTTTGAGCGGCCTCTGGACCCTCTGTGCGCAGATAAATCATTAGCATTGTTCTTTTTCTTAGAGCGAGAATATTTGTTCTTAGGCGAACCTTCGTCCTTTGGCTCTTCCTTGGAGAAGAGGCCACCATTATTCAATAGAATGTTTAATTCAGCGATTGATAAACCCTCTCCAGATTCCATTTTTGATTTCACTTCAGCGTATGATTTCTTATTACTTTCGCTATTATTTGAGTAATTTGAATTCTTGGATTTAGATTTGCGAGATTGTTGAGATTTAACATCCTCACAATACTTTAACCATGACTTCAATCGCCCAAGTTCTCTCTTTATTCTTATTTTTTCCACATTTAATTCATTTAGGTAAAGAATAATGTGGCTAGTGAGATTGGTAAATGTTTCAGATGTATTGGCCTTTGAGATTGCGCTTTTTAGGGCTTTTACAGATTGCCCCTTGGTTCCAATCTCCAATGTAGATTGCATCTCATTATGCTTTTTGATGAGTCCGATAAATTCGGCATGTAACTTATCGGCCTCGCGAGCTTTTGGAAGCATTTGTTGCAATTCAAAGAACAATGCAAAATCACTTTCTTCGGCGAGGATTGAAGGCACTCTAAAAATATCAACTTCTCCAATTAAACGCTGATAAACTCTACTTATTTCCGCTTCAATACTGTAGGTTGGTATCAATATCTTTTGATGTATTTCATTGCGACGTTTTTTCAATTGAGGAATTTTTTGGGCTTTCTTTCTTTCATCGATACAAACTGTAATTTTATTTTCAATTTGCTCAAGTTGAATTGTATAATTAGTGATTGTTGTTGTAATCTCTGCCTTAGCCTTGCCCCTGAGGTCATGGAAAATATCTAATTTCTTGTCAGAAATATGTTTGTCCGGATTTCTTAGTGCGCACAATTCTTTCCATGAATGTCCCTCGCAGATGCCGAACCACATACGAAGGATTTCCTCTTTAATATCCATGATACCTTCAGCGCGAAGTACAGTGCTTAGATCTCTTTTCAAGTCAAATGGGTCTTCAATTGTCAAACTGTGTTTACCAACTCTCATCGAGTCACCGTTGGTAATAATATCAATGGCGGTTGGGTCTTGTTCTAACCAACCCTTTTCTTCACGGGATAGCGCATCACCATTTCTAATAGAGCAGATATCAGATTCCCAGTTCCAATTAGCAAAGGTTTCAAAAAAGTTGGCAACGATTTCTCCGAGACTTTGTTGATTTAATTTCTTTAGTAAACTCTTTGGATTTGGATGGATTGTAACATCATAGTCAACACCTTCTACATGCAGAACATTCCTTTTTTTACCCGCTTGGACATTTGCCACCAGTGGTGGAGATATCATTTGCATGGATTGAATTCCCAATATTGACCATGAATATGAAGATAATGTCCCAGAAGGCGCATCACTCACATCCCTGCACATGGCCCAATATTTTATCGCCAATATCACCTGGGAGACTCTAGAGTCCTGCATTGAATATGTTTTGAGTAATTGCGTATTATGTAATGCGAGTGTGTTGTTAACTGAAATATCAAGCGGTATGCCTGTTTTTGCATCTCTACATTTGACAATAGGTACCTTCGCGTGAGAGATTACTACCACGTCAACATAACCATGCGTTCTAAGAGTCCTTCCAATTCTACTGAAAACCCTACTAGGCACTTTCCCTGGTATCTCCAAGCATAAATCTAGGTCGCCTTGAGCCAATGATAGTCCTGTTACAGATGAACCGAATTTGTTCAATTTGCTCCCTGGAAATTGATATTCTAAGATTTGTTTCAGAAAACCAAACAACTGTTCCCTACCTTTGTCCCATTTATTATTTTCAAATTGCTTATGGAGCATCTCATTTACATCTTCATTTAGTTCGTCGAGAGCATTTTGTGGAATTTCTGCAGCAGTTGGTAATTCTATTTGGCCAGTTAAAGAATTGTGTAAATTTGGCCAGCGTTTTTGCTGCTCTTCCGTGAATTGAGTTATTGGACATATCTCATCCATATCAAACAACCTCTTTGCGATCCGATTGTGGCGATTTATCCCTATTTATCTTTGATAATGCGGGTGTTGAATATTCACCTTCACGAACTCTTTTAGCATTAACTAGCAGCCTATCGAAGCCTTTATCAATTAATTGTTGCCAATGTTCAATACCCCTTTCACTGGAATCAAGGGATTGGGTAAGCAATGCAGTTCGTGAATCTGCTCTTCTTCTCATCGTTTCATTTTCAAGGTAAGTATTATTGAAATATTCTTTATCATTGTGTAATGGCAATAATTCAGCGTGGAATATTTTCGATTGAGAAATAGCGCCCAATATCTCCTCATGCTGTGATTTTATTGATTTCGCTTCGTCATCAGAATTATCTTTACTACATATGTTGCTAAATTGTTCTAGTGCTAGATCATTCATTTGCTCTAAAATGACCGTTTGTTGATCGTGATTTTCATTGGATTCCTTATAATACTGCATTAGTGTATCAAATCCAATCTGTTTATGTTCTGTATCAGCAACTTGGAAATCACTTTCTAATTTGGAAAATATTTGATTTGCTTTATTTTGAGACAGAAGGCATTTATCAGTTATTTGATTTATTTGTTTATCAAAATCATCGCGCTTTTCTTTGGCGATTCGAGTCAATGGAACGGCGACTTCTAACTCTTCTTGCCGAGCATCTAACTGCTCTGGAATAACCTCTGCTAGTCTCTCTCGCCGATGTAAAATGGCCCGAGCCAACAAATCGGGAGTGATTTTTAGCAACTCGTCGGGTGTCATACATTCTTGGGCGACCTTTCAACATAGAATAAACATAGCCCTCAGCCATCTTTTGGCGTGAAGGTGAAGAACCCCATACGCATAGGTGGTGATATGGGGGAGCGCATGACATCACCAATCATAGTAACAAACTTAGTTTGTGCTCTTCTAATTGCAGTTATATTAGCACCATTAGCTTCTGCATCTGGTGGCGGAGCAGTAATTGAAGTAAGTAGTATTTTACTTGGTGAGATGGAGACGTTTGAAGGTAGCGATTTAGAAGTCCCATTTACCATTGTTGAGCAGAGCGGATTAGATGCCGATATTGAAGTCAATGTAGTGATTTCTACACTAGAAGGTACTGAACTTCACAACCAGTCAACAAATTACACCGTATTGGCATTCGGCAACACCTCTGTCAATTACACATTCTCTAATATGCCATATGGATATTCAAATCTTATTGTCACCATGGTGGGAGATCTTGGTGTCGAAGATTCAAACAATGTCATTGGATTCAATAGAACAATTCAACGGCTTCGCCCAGCGCAATTATCTATTGCGGGAATCGAATTAATTCCAGTCGATGTGGCCGGTAATCCGACTGGTAATGCCAGTCTCAGGGATGGCGATTATCTAATTATTAGTGCATCCATCGAGAATCTTGGAGATTTACAGTGGTCAAGCAATGTTAGTGTTGATATTAACGGTCAAGGGGTTCTTGAATCACATCTGTCAAATCACATATTTGGGGCTGCCACTACAACGAGTGCCCAATTTTACTCCTCTTCTCAATTTGATGAAACTAATTCTAATATCACTTCTCATTATGCAGTCAATGTCTCAATCTTAAACCCGCCAGCATTCCAATCAGAATTATTTCATAATAGTCTCTTTGAGGTTGGCCCACCACCTTTGGCAAGAATTGCCATGGAAATAGTGCACTTGAACTCAGAAGTTGCCGCTGGTGGCCTAGCACAGTGGAACCTTTCGATTGTAAATAGTGGGGAGATAGATTACAATGGGACAGTAACTTGTATTTTCAGTGGTGGGGAAATAGAATATTCACAACCTCTAGACCTCGGCAATAACACCAATACGACAATTTCTATCAGTGCCTCTGCGCGCCCAGGAACTCTCACCTGTCAAACTGAGGGGCAGAGGGTTTGGGATGATTCAATCAGTTCAGTATCTTCAATGCTGTCGATGACAGCCGCAGCTTTTGAAGCAGCAGGGTCTTCCACTCCGGCCGTATTAGGCGGTCCTTGGCATAAAGGCGACATGGCAACTTTCTCAATGTTGGTTAGAAATCATGGCGACAGTGATGGGTTGGTGCAATTACGCTGTGAAATTAATGGTGTTATTAGTTTGAGTGAACCGTTAAGTTTGGCATTGGATGCCGCAGGTGAAGTATCAGTTTCAATTCAGATGGTTGCTACTGGGCAAACTCAAGTAAATTGGTCGTTAGTTTCTTCAAATGGTGCAGTAGATTCTGGATTAGAAGGAGTTCTCAATATCCCTGTGTCGGAACAACAAAGCCTTGCACCGCAGATTAGTATAGTTGAGTGGAATTCAGTTGATGGAATCTCGTTCACATGGCAACTTGATCTTGATACTGGTGTGGAACGAGATATCCGATTAAGATTGGGATATGATTCAGGAGGGTCAGAAGTTTATCCATTTGATTCAGTAATTACAGTATATCCAGGATTGACCACTGGGCAATATGTAATTGGGCATGCAGATGCCGATAAAGTGGTAATTCGCATTAACTCAATAAATTGGACAATAGGGCCAGGTCCGACTTCCGCAACAAAGTCAGTCCCATCGGAGCGACCTGAGTATTCGCTTGAAATGAATCCTCTAAGTTCTCCAAGAGATCCAACAACCGGGGATGAAACTAGTATCACTATCAAAATTTCAAATACCGGTTTAGTCGATGGTATTTCTGGGCACATACTTTTAGTTGATGGTAATGGTAATTTATTAGTTCAAAGTGAGACCGATATCTTGCTAGCAGGTGAGGAAAAAGAAATTACTTTGACAATTGATTGGCCTTCCGGTTCTGAAGTTGTTTTGACTGCTAAATGGAGCATTGACCAGAAAATATTCACTTCAAGCCAATTATATGCTTCTGGAATCGGCACTTCTTCTTCCCAATCATACGAGATTCCATGGGTTGGACTCGTCTCTGGTATCGCAATTGCAGGTGCGGTAATTCTTGTACTGAGACTAAAAAACTCTTCAAGTGAGAGAAAACCTTCAAGTTCTGCAACTAAAAATAAAACACCAAAGGACAAGAAGTCTGTTGCAAAGTCAAAAACGTCAGTCTCTAATACAGACAGAAAGGTGCAAGTTGGTTGCCCTGAATGTGCTAGACAACTAAGAGTTCCAGCATCATATTCTGGCAAAGTTAGGTGTCCAGATTGTTCAAACCGGTTTGATGTCAGTTCTAGAGATGAGTCCTCTCAAGAAGAAGAGGAAGTCGAGGAACTTGAGGAGCAAGAAAAGAAAGAAATTTCTTGTCCGGATTGCTCTCAATCGTTACGAGTTCCAACTGATTATTCCGGTTCAGTACGATGTCCCGCGTGTAAAGTCGTGTTCAAAGCAAATTCTCAATAAGCAAGGGTTGATTGCTGAGAGGGAACTGGGATTATCATGGGTGGACATTTTCAAGAGTTTGAAGATGAATATTTGGAGACAATGTATGCGTTTTATGAAACTGATCCTGAATCACTAGTCAGGACCGGTGACCTAGCAAGTGCTCTGAAAGTATCACCTGCTTCAGCGACTGAAATGGTTCAGAGATTAGCATCAAAAGGGTTTGTAGATTATATCCCATACAAAGGGGCTAGTCTTACTGAGTCGGGGCTTGCAATGGGCCAACAGATGAAAAGAAGGCATAGATTGGCGGAAGTTCTGTTGGATAAGTTACCATTTTTCGGAAATGTTCACCAAACAGCATGTAGGCTTGAGCATGCGATTGATGATGATTTGGAAATCGCATTGACATTATTATTGGATAAACCCAACATCGACCCCTCCGGCAGGGATATACCCCCTGCAAGAGAGGAGTTGGCCTCAAAAATTGATCAATTAGCAAGCGGGATGCGTCCGATGAGTGCTCTTCCAGATAATAGTGAAGGAGATATCCGGATGATGGTTCTAAGCGAATCTGCATTGACATCATTGAATGCTTTAGGTGTGACAATTGGAACACACGTCAAGAAGAAAGATGGCCGCTGGCAGACATCCGATGGAACTCATTTACAACTGTCTGAAAGTATCGCCGACAAAATCTTAATACGCTGTTAATTAATTTAATTCCGGACAATGATAAAAAGTAGCAACCCTTGCCTATTGCTATGGAGGGGGAAGATAAGGCGATACAAACCTCTTCAGAAGAAGGGGCAGAAGATACTAGTGGGCTCTTTTCTAAAATAAAGGCCATCTCTCCAATGGGTCAAAAGGCTACAGTCAAAGATTGGGAGGCAATATTTCTTGCCATAGATCGGCAAATCATCAGTTTTGGTCTTAGAATTATATTGTTTTTACCTGCCTTTGCTATCTTCACATATTTCATTGCGTGGGCCTTTTCTACCGGTTCGCCAAAATGGTGGTTAGAAAATATAGAACCGACTATAGGGTTTACCTTTTCAATTACATTAGTTGCCATCACATTCGTAATACTGTTTGGTTATATTTTGTCCATTATGGTTCATCGACACCGCGTGGGACTCTCATTACGCGTGTTTAATGACGAAGTAAAAAGTTCAAATGATGCCCATCGACCAGTTCAATCTTTACAAGGATATGATGGACTTGTTGATAGGATGAAGCGCTCCACTAGTAAAACAAACTCCAGTCTGCTATTTGCAATGGCGAGTGCTCTATTATTGGTTGTTATTTTTTACATCGGGTCTGAGAATGAATCAGGAATGATATTCTTATTAGGTTCATTCTCATTGATGTTAGTGTCAATAGGTCAGCACCTGTCAACTCGTTCTCACCAATTTAGCATGGTCGAAAGAACTGGGCTGCTAGATGCATATAACCCAGCGATTCATCCTTCAACAATTAATTCTGTATTCAATGACCTTCTAATGACCCATATGGACCCATTGATGCGAGCCCAATATGTGGATTTCACAAAAAGTATTGAAGCAAACATCCATCCAAATGTTGAAGTTGATTTTGCGAGAGAAAAAATGCTTATGACATTGTATAGGCACTTCGGTGGTCTGGATCGAACTACAATGATTTCCGAATTATCTGAAGTGTTGAATGAAAATGGATTAAAACTAATCGTTTCACACCCAGTTTTCACATTGGAAGTCTGGCTTCTATTGCTAGAACATGTGTCAAGAAAATGCCCAGCATTCTTCCGAATGGTAGACCGTTTGGAGCATGAGATTGAAGTTGGCAATAATCCAGCATTGAAAGACTTAGTTTTCGAAGTCGATTTGGAGAATGTTGTTACCAATAGGGCAAATTTATTTACAATAATTCATAATCTTGGAGAAACTGAAAGAACTGTTGTATTTAGAGTTCAAACACCAGACTTCCGACCGAATGATGTAGCTTTGACATATAGATTACAGCCTGGTGAAAAGTACTGGTGGTCTAATGGAGCATTGCCAAGTCATGCACAAGGCGATGATGATACCCTGGGTGTGATGAGTGGTTTGCTGCGGGACGGTACAGTCGCTTGGCAGTCGTTATTACCTACTACTACGGGAGAAGCGACAGTCTCTGTTCGTCTTGAACAACCGAGTGGTGAATTATTAGTGGGAAGGCAAATCAACGTTAGAGTCCGATCCGAATTCAGGTCAATGGTGCGTTCTTCTGGTTCTATAGCTGCTAATTTACTGGGGACTATTGGATTATTAAGCGCAATATTTATGGAAATGTATGTCCTATTTGGCCAATAATTTGTTCAAATTGCCTTGCCGCACCACCCACAGCCTTGAAATGGTAAATGCTGTGGAAGAGTCATGCGCGGAATGAAAGAGGAAGCGGAGGAGAAGCCGGATGCGGCCCTTCATGAAGAACTTCAAACAATGGAAGCGAAAGTTCGCAAATTGCGCGAAACCCGAAATTCATTCAGTGATTCCGCTAAGCAGAGTGCGGATAAGCGCAATTCCATTCAATCACAATTCAAGGAACACAGAGAGAAATCAGCTCTTGTCCTTTCCGAAGTAAAGGTTATTCGTGCCGAGATTAAATTGTTCAAAGAAAAGAGAAATGCAATGCAGGACCAAATACGCCAACTCATTTCTCAAGTAAAGGGTCGTCGTGGAGAAAAGAACGAGAAGCGTTCCGCTACTGCTGAGTTTATGCAACTAAAGCAAGAGATTGATAATTTGGAAACTACTTTTGAAACATCAAGTGTTGGTCCTAAGAAAGAGAGAGAAATGATGGCTAACCTCAAACTAAAGCACCGCCGTCTTGCAGAATTAGAGCCAGAGGTTGAACAATTTGATATGGTTAGTATTGATTTATCTGACTTGGATGGGTCAATAAAAATCCTAAAGTCTGAAGCAGACGCAGCACATAAAGCAATGATAGAAGCAGTTGGGAGAGTAACTGAAAAGTCAAAGGAATTGGATGAAGTTTTCGCACATCGAGATTTCCTCAAAGCAGAAGGCGACAGATTTCATGAAGAATATCTTGACTTCAGAAAGAAAGCAGATGAAATGCATGAAAAGACTGTTGAATTGATGAAGGATGTTGACAAAGCACGTGACCAGTTACAGATGGCTAAGAAAGAGAGGGAATCTTGGATTACAGATCATAATAAATCGGTCAAAAGTGAAATGTTAACAGGTGCTAGTTCAGCAGATGTTGCTGACGGTATGGTAAGCAGTTTACTTTCATCAGGTGTATTGAACATTGGAGGGACAAGTAGTGGCGATAGTGAAGGGTCATCCCGTCCTGCAACCGGCAAATCCTCCAAAAAAGCAGGAATGCGCCGAATAAATATGCAGAACCGTCGTCGTTGAGGTGAAATGATGTACGGGGTCATAATGGCCGGTGGTCAAGGTTCAAGATTACGTCCTTTGACCTTGACACGTCCAAAGCCTATGGTCGAAGTCCTAGGTCGACCTGTTATTGATTTCGTTAAAGATGCGATGATAGAAGCCGGTATTGATGATTTAATTGTCACAACCGGATATAGAGGCGAACAACTGCAAAAGCATGTTTCCTCTTGGCCATCGCAAACGATGCAAACTCATTCAAGAGAGATTTCAGCGCGAATTAATCAAGAAGATTCTCCAATGGGTACAGCGGGGAGTGTTCGACTTCTGAGCGAGTTGTTGACAGAAACATTTGTCGTTGGCTCAGGTGATTCAGTCGCCTCATTTGACATAGCAGGTCTGTTAGCGGCTCACAAACAAAGTGGTGCAAAGGTCACAATGGCACTTTGGGAAGTTGAAGACCCAAGTGATTTTGGTATCGTAGGCTTATCAGCGGCGCATAACGGTGAATTGGATGGGGATTTACGCGAGGGCTATATTAGTAGATTCAAGGAAAAACCAAGCCCAGAAGAAGCGTTTAGTAATGTGATAAATGCCGGATTGTACATCATAGAGCCTGAGGTTTTGGCATTGGTACCTTTGGGTGAGAAGTTTGATTTCAGTAAACAATTATTTCCAAAGGTACTGGAAATGAATTGGCCGATGTATGCCAAGACAATCGATGGTGTTTGGTTCGATGTCGGCAATCCGATGGAATTGCTAAACGCTCAATCGACTTTAGTGGAAAGAATGCATGAATTACCATTCCCTATGCCAACTGGATCAGTTCTTCCAGGTAATGGATTTTGTATGGAAGGTGCGGTAATAAGGGGCGATGTTGTTAGTAGTGTGATATCTTCTAATTGTGTTATTGAAGAGAATGTAAAGATTTCTAATTCCTTGCTAATGTCTGGATGTAAAGTTGGCCCTGAATCAACCATTATTAATTCAGTCCTTGGCCAAAACGTAGTAATTGAAAATGGGGCTAAATTGGACAATGTCGTAATAGGTGATAATACCGTAATTGCCGCAAAAATTGATATTAGCGATCAACGAATTCCATGAATAGATGAATTGCTTACGAATAATGTCGCCGTATTACTCATATACCGTTGCACTTCGGGCCTAATTATGAATCGTATTCCACCAGGTGACCAGGCGGTCGAAAGAACCTATGAGAGAACTTGGGATGAGATCGAGCAAATGCTCACTCGTGCTGAAGTAAAACGTAGTCAATGGAAGAAGTGGTTTGAGGAATGTAAGTCTTCTGGGGATAGAGAAGGAATGAAGGAAGCTGCAAGAAATCATAAAGCCTTAGATGGAGTAATCAAGACATTACGTTGGACATTAGGCGAAGTTGGAGTTGGCGACCCGCTGGCTTAACCATTCTATAGAATGG
>Ga0307994_1002456_pt1 | contig 10382 bp, 5 predicted proteins | sample EllFjometagen261_FD_203171 | JGI IMG/M metagenome (GOLD analysis project Ga0307994, IMG submission 203171) | Marine microbial communities from Ellis Fjord, Antarctic Ocean - #261 | ecosystem: Environmental > Aquatic > Marine > Unclassified | place: Southern Ocean | collected 2014-11-02
ACGAAAAAAATTCTTCATTCTCATGTCAGTGACAACGACGACGCCTCTTCTTCCAACGACGCCTCCTCTTTCAACGACTCCAACGCAACTCCGCAAAGTAATCTTCGCTCTCCAGCAGGAACTTGCAGAACAATTAAATGATTCCAAAGCCAACAAATCAGGCGACAAAGCTGATGACGGTGGCAACAACAACAATAACAACGATGACGGCCTGCATCCAGTGGCAGACTTGTCAGACGCACGCTTGGAGCAATTTCGCTCTGATCTAGAGAGAGTAGGTTCTGACGACTCCTCTCCCTGCGTAATCACGGCAGCAGACTACCAAGCAATCATTCCTGCCTTAGCATGTGGAACAAGTCCACCTCTCCCTCGTCTTCCTCAGCGAGCACGATGTGTACTGCTCCGAAGACTTCGCAGTTTAGTTGAAGATCATCATCTTGATGGAAATCGAACAACACCTGGTGCTTTTTTTGATTTTCCCGAAGCACGTACTGGTGTCATTCAACTTGCCTCCATACCAGGACGCGTGTGGTCATCATTCCAATCATTTACATTTGTCATGTGGATATGGTTTCCTCGAAAAATTTCTACTGATCCAGAGCATCGTAATCGTGTTGGTTCTGGTCTGGAGACAACACAACCTCAAGATGCTCTCCTGTTCAGTTTGTCGACACCGACTGCGATTGGAATTGAGGGAAGAATGAAGGAAGCACCAAGTGCAGCATCAAGATCCATTACGTTAGAGCTCCGTTCAATTGATCCCATCTCTACAAGAACATCAGAGCTGAAAACATGCGTGTCTTCGACCTCTGTTCAATCTAATCGTTGGCATCTCCTATCTCTCACACAAACTTCATTGAGTACTGGTAACGAAGCGAGACTCAACTCAACTTGGTATTTGGATGGAAAACGTTTAAGGACAACTTCCAACTCGGTAGATGTTCCCTACCCAAAAGTTAGTCCGAGTGACTCAATGTCAAACTGCATGGTGGGTGGTCGATTCTCTGGTCGATTGGGTGGATTTGGTTTGTTTGGTGGTGAGATGTCAACTCGTCAAGTTCGTGCTCTTCACTCAAGAGGTCCAGGTCATGCCATGCCACCCATTAGCGTGTTTGGACCACTACCAAAATTTTCAACGATACCCCAAGGAAGGCAGGAGGAGTGGAGTAGCAGGAGGAACAGTGGCAGGCACAGTGGCAGTGGCAGCAGTGGTAGTGGCAGTAGTGGCAGCAGAGGCAGCAGTGGCAGCAGCAGCAGCAGCAGTGGTGGGACGACGTCAGTAGGACCAGAGAACTTTCATCTTCCCGTTATTTTTTGGTACGATGCACGTCATTTGACTGATAAAAGAATTGGTTATGAGAATACAAAAGTTGATGAGTGGTGTGCACGAGGAACAGTTGAGGGAGACGTCGTGGCAATGACACCCATATTAGAAATGAGACATACAACACCCATCCAAGTGCGAAGGAGAAGCATGTCACATAGCCTGCTTGGTGGTGGTATACAAAAAAGAGGAAGAGCATCTCAAGATGATCGAACAGCACGTCTTGCTGGTGGTGTCAAAGCTATTCAGTCCAGGAGTGGACATGCACAAAGATCGCTGTACGTCGTGGGAGGAACGTCAGTGCTTCTCCCTTTGTTTGCACAATTAGAACCACCACCACCATCATCATCATCACGTCGACGTCAAGCAGCGTCGCTAGGAGAAGCTTCTGAAAGTGAGAGTAAAAAGGAAGAAAAGGAAGAAGGGAATAGTGATGAAATGTTTGAAAAGCACGATGAAGCGTTGGAGCTCATGATGTTTGTTCTCCAGCTTTTGGTGGGTGAGAGTGGCACACTCCTCATGGAGGAGATGCATCATTTGCTAGCAACAGTACCCACCATCTCAGTCCTTCTCCATGGCTGTGATCCTGCTGTTCTTTCTGCTGGTTTTCTTGGCAGCGTCATGTTATTTGTTCGTGATGTCCTTCCTATTAAACCAGAATTAGCTCATCAAATTATTCGTGATATATTATTAGATTTTAGTCTTTGGTCCAAAGCAAGATTTGACGTCCAACGTCAGCTCGTTCACTTGCTGTACGGGCTAGACAGCGAGTTTCCATCGCTCTTGAGTGATAGCTGTGGTGTCCAGCGTCTTCTCGACATGACACAAATCGCTTACTGTCGTGTTGCTTCCGAGTGTCATCCGAACGTTCAGCGACATGCAAAGGAGGCATCAGAGTGTGCTGTCCAAGCAGTCGAGCTGACACGAAAGATGTTTCATGTGGATCGAGAGGGTCGTGAGGACGAGAGAATGATGGCACGATCGGTGGCAGAGAGCCAGGGCAAAGAAATGTATGGCAGTGGTGATGATCACAACATGAGTGGTGATCCTGCAATTTTTTTATCAGAGCTCAATGCTCTTTTATGTTTTGTACGATGTTGCTCGGGCAGTCCACCAGGGAAAGCAGCAGCAGCAGCAGCACTCAAAATGATTCACGAGCTCATGGATGATCCACACAGTCGGAGATCAACGTATACATGTCTGCAGACACTTGGTGGTGCCGCAGAGATTGTTCCATTGGTCAGTCGTCCTGGTGCTTCTGCAAGAATTGCTGCTATTGGACTTTTAGGTCGCGTGTTGGCAGAGAGCAGAAGAATTGTCTTAAATTTTCAGCACACTCGAGCAAGCAGCGGTGGTGGTGGTGGTGGCAGCAGCAGCAGCAGCGGTGGCAGCAGCAGCGGCGGCGGACGCAGCGGCGGCGGCGGTGGTGGTGGCCGAGGCAGCGTTGCAGGCGGGGTGACTGGTGGTGTTCGTGGCAGTCGCTACTCCTCAACTGGAAATCTCGACACGTTCAGTGGATCACCACGTGGATCCACTGGTGGTTCTGTTGCGAGCAGCGCTGCACTGGCGTTGCAAGCAGCCGCATCATTGTACGGTGGTGAAAATGATATTGCTGCCTCGATGGATGTGACAAAGTTGCCTTCTGAGGCAAAACCAGCACTTATGGTGCGATTAATGTCAGCAACACTCATTGAGCTGACGAGTAAGGAGACGCTGGCCATGGTGTCGTGTGCCGATGACTGCTGGTCGGAGAGTCGACGAGTTTCTAAAAAAAATTCAATGGAGTCAGTTGTAGAGAATGTGGTGGAGGTGGAGGAGGTGTCAGAGGGGTGGACAAGTTTGTCGACTGCGTCAGAGAAGAAGAAGCCGGAGGAGACAGAAGAGACAGAGGAGAGAGATGGTGAGAGTCCATCGGGATCTGCAAGTTCCACCACTTCTACCACCTCCTTTCCAAACTCCTCCTCCTCCTCAAACTCCTCTGCGTCAACTTTTAGATGGCCATCACCAGCAAAGAGTCGTCATGTGAGTGAGGAGACTGTGGATGCAGTGATTGAACTGATTACTGGATCACATCGAGCGAACGATCCTTTGACTGGTGGTGGCGACTGCATTTTGTTACCAGAAGGACTCCTTCTTTTATTTGGTCTCCTGTCTACGAAAAGCGTCCGTCCTGCTGTTCGATGCCGATGCATGACTCTGGTTGGTGTGTGGATTAAGGCTTCATCTGACAACGCAATGGCAATTCTTCGGGTTGGTCGATGGCAACGATGGTTGGTGGGCCTCCACTCTGCGTCGCTCCGGTTATACCACTCTACCTCTCGAGGTACTGCTGGTGGTCCATCTGTTGATAAGGAGGTGATGATGGCGGCGACAGGAGAGAAGGATGCAGTGGATGATCCAGCAGGTAGAGTGTTAGCTTCTAAGAGCAGTAGGGAGAATACGGCCGGAACGAATGAAAAGAACGAAGAGATAGATAATACAAAGTCAAATGTTTTGGTGAGAACTGAAGGTGAGGAAAACAATGAGGAGACATGCGGTCCCATCATGACGTCACTGGTAGTCGATGCTTTGGCTTGCTTGTATCGGACTCTCCTCTTTGACGTGAAAAAAGGTTACGAGCACTGGTCTGTTCTTCAGCAGCTGACTACTGACATTCCTTGTGGACTCTACTTTTGTCGTGCCGTCGTCGTCGCCACTCTGCGACGATGCCATCAGTCGATTCAGCAACAGACACCACTCACCAGTGGGTCATTAGCAAGAAGAGCCTCGCTCCGAGCATCATTGACCATGCCATCACACGTTGCGGACAATCTTGCGGCGACGTTCCAATTTGTAGAGGAGCGACTTCTCGATCTGACATCGTCACATAATTCTAATGGGAATGAATCTTTTGTTTCAATTAATTCTTCCGTTGTCTCTTCTGTCTCTCTTTCCACGCACGTCCTGGCAGATACATTGGACGATGATCTTTGCCAGCAAAAAATACAAGCTTCAGTAATGACATCAGCATTAGAATGCAGTGGCAGTGATCTCCTTACGTCCATACTACCACTGGTGCTGCACATGAGAAGATGTGGTGCTATGAAGATGGATGGAAGTACATATCCTCCGCTGACAAATTCAGATTCAAAAATAAAAAATATAAAGTCGTCGACATTTTCTAAATGTCTGTCGTGGAGAATTGCACCAGTTGTACGAACTGTTCTCGCTGTTCAAGAAAGTGATGGAAGGTAAGAACAAGAACTCGCTGCCTTTTTCTTTAAAAAAGTTTTAAATGTACCAATTGTTTCTCAGTTTCCTGTGACTCTTTTGTCATAAAAAAAATGATGTTCCTGACACTTTTTTTTCTTTTTTTCTTTTTTCTTTTTTCTTTTTTCTTTTTTCTTTTTTCTTTTTTCTTTTTTCTTTCGAATCAGAACAACGGACGAAGCTCGAGAGGGCATGCTGGAATTTCTCCAAGCATTAGTCTCTAATGAGCTTGCTAGTGGAATTGTAGGTAACAGCAGCGAAATACCACTGGATCCTCTGTATAGCGAGCACTCGCGTCTTGTTGTTTTACGAGTTCTTAGTTCACTGGGAAGAATTATGTTTTATCCCGAGTCGAACGACCCAAAAAGTATTCCAATTATTTCAAAAAGAATTAGAGAAATGTACGCAGTCATGTTGATTGCCGTTGCCAACAACCATGACGTCAGCCCACCAGGACAAGAAGGATTTTACACACCTGAAATGATGCGGCCACAGGGAAACGAAACACCCATTGACACGGCACGAAGAATTATGGCCATTTTGGAGGAGGTGTTGAGATCCGTAAACTTTTCTAAAACAAAAGAATCTGAAACATCTGAATCTGTTCCTGACTGCCTTGCGTCACCAGCACCAAGAATGTATCCAGATCCAAGATCAGACAAGAGTAAGGTGAGCGTGCGTAGGAGCATGGCACACTCTGATGCGGACGTTGCCGAGCTCAGCAATCGACAGAGTGCTCGATCAGCTCTGGATCGACAGCGTCTTGCTGGTTCCGTCTCAAGCATTCTTTCTACTCGTGCTCATCTAAAAGCTTGGTACGAAGAATTTACATGGCCCAAAATGTTGCATGCACAGTGCGGTGTATGGGACTACCAAGTAACACTTCGCGACAGGAAATTTTCTCATTCGTCACAATTGAATGCAGTAAACTCTCTTGCTCCTCATTACGTTCGACGTCTTGTTCAGTACGAGGAGCATCTGTTCTCTCGGAAAAGAAGATTCAATGAGATTGTGGACGTGAGTTTTTTTTTCTTTCACCCTCCCTTTTTTTCTCTTTTTTTGGTGTGTGTGTGTGACTGCCTCTTTGCATGCACTCTTTCCATGCACTCTTTTTGTTGTCTTGTCCGATATGCTGGTGTTCTCTGATTCTAACACGATGGCGGCTTGTATGTGTGCACTACTTTTTTTTCTTCTCTCCTTTTCTCCTTCTCTCCTTCTCTCTCTTTTCTTTTTCTTGCAGTCACCTACCGAGTACCAAAAAAAAAGTTACGCAACATTCAGTGAGCATCGTGTCAAGGATGAGCAAGACGCAGAGAGAAGAATGGCAGAAAAGACTAAGAAACTCAAAGAACTGCGCAAGCTGGCGTCTGGTATTGCCAACGCCATGTCACTCTCTGGTGGTGATGCTGACGACGACGATGATGACGAAGGAGGAGGAAGACCAGCCGAGAAGGAGGAGGAGACGGAGGAAAGTGAAAAGAGAGATGATGGATGGGAGGCAGAGGATGATGCTTGGGATCAAGCGGCACGAATCTCAGAGGCAAACGCTGCAACCAAACCAAGGAGGAACGCAGGAATCAGTGTCGACGAGGAGCAACAGGATGTAGGAGGAGGAGGAGGTGGTGGAGGACCAGGAGCACCCAAAGTGTTGTTCCGTGATGAGCATTGTGCCAGCGTGGAGCCTGAATCACCAGAACCAATTTTTGGAACGCTTATATTAACGACGACATCGTTGACGTTCGAACCACACATGGAGAGTGGTGATATGGACAGCAGAGCACTCTATCGTGCTCGTGCACGAAGATCACCACTGTCTCAGTTTCGCCGAATATATCTGCGCTCCTACTGCCTCGTTGATAACTCGTTTGAAGTGCTGCTGACTGGTGGTCGCTCTGCATTCTATCAGTTTCGTGTTAGAAATGATAATGAAGATGCGTCAACGACCAATGGCAAACATTCTAAACATTCCAGTGGCAGCAGCAGTGGCAGCAGCAGCAGCAAAGGCAATGGCAAAACCACAGCGTCCGCATCCAAACAAAGAAGAGATGCTTTGGTCTCCATTATTTTGAAGAAAGTAACAAGAAAAGTACGAAGCTGGTCTCAGTCACCTGGTCAAAGTCCACGTCGTTACTTTGAAGCATCACAAATAACACGGGCTTGGCAAGATCGGGCTTTATCCAATTTTGACTATTTAATGGCGCTCAATACAATGTCAGGAAGATCACACAACGATTTGAGTCAGTACCCCGTCTTTCCATGGATATTAACACAGTACACCGAAGTTGATATTGACCTGTCAGATCCTAAAAACTATCGTGATTTGAGAAAACCAGTTGGTGCATTGAACGCAAAGAGATTAGAGGAGTTTCGTGAAAGATATAATACGTGAGTTTTTTTTTGTCTTTTGTTTTTTTGTTTTTTTGTTTTTTTGTTTTTTTGTTTTTTTGTTTTTTTGTTTTTTTGTTTTTTTGTTTTTTTGTTTTTTTGTTTTGTTGAAATTTTGTTTTTTTTGTTTTTTTGTTTTGTTGAAATTTTAATTCAAAACTAAATAAGAAAATTATCCGCTCAACTGTTTTTTTTTCTTTTTCTTTTTCTTCGTCCCAACACAGATTTGATGATCCAATCATTCCAAAGTTCTTGTACGGTTCACATTACTCCACTGCAGCTGGTGTTGTTCTGTACTTTTTGCTTCGGCAGGAGCCCTACTCGTCTCTTCACATTGAGACACAAGATGGTCATTTTGATGTCCCCGATCGTCTTTTTTCTTCGGTACCACAAGCATGGGAAATGTGTTTTAACTCGTTGTCAGAAGTGAAAGAGTTAACACCAGAGTTTTATTACTCACCAGAGTTTTTAACCAACCACAACAAGCTTCCATTAGGAGAAGCGCAGGACGGGACGGTAGTGAACAATGTTGCTCTGCCACCATGGGCAAAGAACGATCCAACACGGTTCATCTCCATTATGAGATCAGCATTAGAGAGTGAGCATGTCAGTCAGTATCTTCATCGTTGGGTTGATTTAATTTTTGGTTACAAACAGCGTGGTCCAGAAGCAGTACGATGCCACAATGTATTTTACTACTTGACGTACGAGGGTGCTGTCCAGCTCGAGCAGATTCGTGATCCTGCCATGAGAATGGCAACAGAGCTTCAAATTGCTCACTTTGGTCAGTGTCCACGTCGACTTCTTCGATCGCCTCATCCACGAAGAGGAAATTGCGTTCGTCTTCCAAGATCAATGCTTGTATCCATTGGTGCAGAGTTTCTACAATACATGAAGTCAGTGCAGAGGGGGAACAACAGCAACAGCAGCGGCAACAGCAGCAGCAGCAGCAACAGCAGCAGCAACAGCAGCAGCAACAGCAGCAGCAACAGCAGCAGCAACAGCAGCAGCGGTGGCAGCAGCAGCGGCGAGGAGAAGAATATGTCTAGTAGCTTGTCAGATGAGTCGCCTGGTACTGTCGTTACATTGTCACCTCCTCTTGTTCATTACACGCTCGCTTCGAAAGTTCCCGGTTTAGATTCTTTGGTCAAGCTTGGCTTCCCGCCATCTCGCTCCTTCGATGCTCTCAACGCAGCATCAGACGACGTCGATCTAGATGACGAGCCTGCAGATAGTGAGTTGACAGCCAATCGTAGCAGCAGCAACAGCAGCACTGATCCTGCTGCGTCCATCACCAAAGAAGGGATGGCAGTGTCGTCCAATGTCGGCAGTGGGCCGTCTTCTTCTGCTTCTTCTGCTTCTTCTTCTTCGTCGTCTTCTCCCTCCTCCTCTCGCTCTCACCGTCGCTCCAGTACTGGGATCAACCGTCGCTATTTGTGGAGAACAGAGCAAGATCCAAGATCCAAAAACGCAGCCATGGCACTGGCACAAGGAGGTGATTGTGCTCGCGTACCACCTTTTTCCAAAGAGAACTCACAAATTCACACGAGCTCACCGCTACCACTTGAGTCCAATTTAACTTCGTTTGTCGCTGTTCGTTGTTTGTCTGATCGAATTCACGCTGTATCATCGGATGGAATCGTGCACTCGTACCGTGTGACAAGAAATACCGCGGTGCGTGCGACAACAAACAGCAAGGATGAAATGGATGCTGGTGCTGCGTATGCTGCTGAAAAACAAAGTAGAATTGCAGCACGTGCAGCACGTGATTTTATTCCGTTGTCAGTGCAAGTCGTCAGTCCATCTACATGGAATCCCGAAGACGAAAGATTGTCCATTCCAGTGTGTTGGAATGTGAATCCAACCAAGGTACGTTTTTTCAATCTCTATAATTATTATGATTATTATGATTATCAGTGTGGCTGTTGTTCAACGCCTGCTATGAGATTTCGTTGGTGTGATTGCTTTTGATGATTGCATTGTTTTTCTCTTTTCTCCTTCAACTTTTATTCTCACATTTTTTAAAAATTCTTTTTGTTTTTGTTTTTGTTTTTGTTTTTCTTCAGCTCGGTTCCTTGTCGTCTGGTGACGTGCGCGCTCGAAATCAAGGTGTGTATCGTCCACCCATTTGTTGGAGCAGTGCGGGAAGTGTACTGGCGTGTGCAAGTGGTGCAACTGGATCTGTCGTTTTGTGGGGTGTAGACAAGGACGCTGGCTCGACGAATTCTTCTGTTGCCGTCAACACCGAAGCGTCTGCATCAGGTGGACATTGGTCGAGCGTAACGACACTTGCCATTTCTAGTGATACTCTGTTGTCAGGAAGTGAAGATGGAATGGTACTCTTGTGGTTTTTGTGTCGCGTTCCAAGAACCAAGCTTCCTGCTGTGTCCTCTAGACCATACCACCTCCTGCGTGGACATCGTAACCCAGTTCTTCTCAGCTCCATGTCACATGCTGTTGGTGTTGCTGTCACATCGTCATCTACAAGTGAGCTTTTGTTTCATCGTCTTCCACGTCCACCACCACTTGGTCCAGGATTCCAACCATCTACCGAGTATCCTCACACAGTCATTGACTTGTCAACGTACCCACCGTTTGCTACCAGTGCTGCTGTCACAGTAGTAGCTGCAGCAGTAGCTGGTGTGCTGGATGTCCGGCAGTACGTAGTGACGTTGTGCTCCATTTGTTCTACGGGTGAAATTGTTGTCCACTGCCATCATGTTCAGTACAAAAAAAAAAAGAGCGGCGCAGAGCAACTCGCAGCGATGGACACAGATCTTCTAGGATTAGACTTTTCCACCACCACTACCTCCTCCTCCACCACTTCTTCCTCCTCCTCACCTTCTGAAAGCCAAGAAGAAAATAATAGCCCACCGTTTGTACTTCTGTCGTTTAATGTGAACGGTGTGCTCAACTCCACGTGGATCGGTCCAACGAAGAACGATGTGAATCCAAATCTTTTATGTGATGCGCCTCTTCTTTCCATGGAGCCATCCAGAAGATCCTCCATTGTTCTTGGTGGAACTAGTAGTGGGCAGGTACTCATTTGGCATGCTCGCGATTTGGTGCTGCTGTCATGGTACTCTACCGGTGGATTTGCAGTGCACTCTATGTCGCTGTGTCCAAGTGAAGAGTTTGTTGCTGTTGGTTGTGATGCTGGTGTTATGGTCACGATTGCACTGCCGAACTGCCGTGATGGAGCGGATCCTTCGGTCAGTACATCTACCGGTGGAATATCAGGTCGTGTTGAGAGTGTAAGGAAAAAAGTTGGTGGTGCAGCGATTGCGGTAGGCAAGACAGCTGGTGCTGTTGGTGGAATGGCCCTGAATGCTGGGAAAAAATTGTTTGGTGGTTTGTGGGGAAAGAAGAGTTAGCTTTTAATCTAGGTCAAGGAGGTGTAATTACTTTTTTTTATACTTTTTTT
>Ga0307994_1002458_pt1 | contig 10374 bp, 7 predicted proteins | sample EllFjometagen261_FD_203171 | JGI IMG/M metagenome (GOLD analysis project Ga0307994, IMG submission 203171) | Marine microbial communities from Ellis Fjord, Antarctic Ocean - #261 | ecosystem: Environmental > Aquatic > Marine > Unclassified | place: Southern Ocean | collected 2014-11-02
CGTATAAGGTTTTATAGGGTTGTATAGAAGGGGTTTAATTAAGCCAACCTTATTCACGAAATAGTCAGGCCTGCTCACTTAACAAACAAACTAAGCAGGCCTAAAGTGTTTTAAAACAAATGATAAGCAGTCACAGCCTACTGTAAACCGCTTAAAAGGAAAGTTGATAGTGGAAGATCGTTAATAGATTTGAATAGTAATAACCCCCAGGTTACCAGCTTAGTTCAGTACCACTTTTCTGACTGATTTCGCTCAGTTTACTTTGATGGCGAGTAAGTTCTTCGTCAGAAGCGAATTGAACTTTTAAGGGTAAGCGGTCACGGCTAATTTTTACCGCTCGGCCATTTGCATCCAAATCGCCGTCGCCCGCGGCCAACGATAATTTGGTTTGACCACCGGTCAGCATTAGGTAAACGTCGGCAAGAATCTCAGAATCGAGTAGCGCGCCGTGAAGAGTACGGTTAGAGTTATCAACGTAAAGCCGCTTACACAATGCATCCAGCGAGTTTCTTTGTCCTGGGTACATTTTACGCGCCATTTTTAAGGTATCGGTAATGGTGCAGTGATCTTCGATTTTACCCCAACGGTTCTTTTTGAGCAGGGATAGCTCTTGGTTAATAAAGCCCACATCGAATGGCGCGTTATGAATAATCAGTTCGGCACCTGACACAAACTCCATAAAATCTTCTACTACATCCCTAAAAACAGGCTTTCCGACTAGAAATTCATTGGTAATTCCGTGAATCTCAATAACTTCTTGCGGCACTTCGCGTTCCGGCTGAATATACTGGTGATAGTTGTTGTGCGTCAGTTTACGTTTAATGAGTTCCACCGCACCTATTTCAACAATTCTATCGCCGCTGAGAGGGTCGATGCCGGTGGTTTCGGTATCTAATATAATCTGACGCATTCGGATTCTCTTTACTGTAAAATGTGCTCATTATTTTAAAGTAAAACACGTTTAAAAAGGACGGTTATGAAAATTAAAAAAGGCAGTCGCGTTACCTTTAACTACGAGTTACGTGACGATACAGGTGAAGTGCTCGATTCAACCTTCGGCGATGAGCCAGTAATTTTTATTCAAGGTGAGGGTGAAATCATCCCCGGTTTGGAAGAGTTGATGATGGGCGAAGAGCCTGGCTTTGAAGCAAAAGTAACACTTACCGCTGACCAGGCATATGGTCCAGTAAACGATGATTTAATCGTGTTCGCAGGCCCTGAAAACTTTGATGAGGATGTGGAGCTTGAGGAAGGCGCAACGGTTGAAACCGAAGATCCTGAAGGCAATACCGTTGTTTTTCAGATTATTGAGGTAACCGAAGACAAGGTTTACCTAGATGGAAACCACCCGTTAGCTGGCGAAACCTTAGACTATAAAATTGAAGTCATTGCGGTTGACTAGTTTCTAAACAGTAAACCAAGTTAATAAAAAAGCCTCTATTAAAGAGGCTTTTTTGGTTTTGAACGGGACAACAACAAAAATATAATCATAGGCATTTCATTCAATATGATGAATGGCGATTGGTTTCGCTCATTTAATCGTTCAAGTCACCACACTTCATGTTACCCGGTACCGAAATGTCAATACGCTTCGGGTTTGGTAAATTCATGCCATCCATAATCGTACAGAAGTCTTCAAAGGATTTACCTGAGCCTACGCGGTTATTAAACGCTTTTTCTTCGCCAATTGTGGACTGACTGAATCCTTTGTAATCGTGCGCAGGAAACACTTTGGTCTCTTCAGGCAGAGTAAATAACTTCTTAGTTAAAGAGTTAAACATACTATCGTTGCTACCCAATTGAAAATCGGTTCTTCCACAGTCACGAACCAATAAGGTGTCACCCGTAAACGCCGCTCCATCTATTAGGTAAGTAATGTCATTGTTAGTATGACCCGGTGTGTGTAATACACGAATTTCTTGTTCACCCAATTTAAAAACATCGCCTTCATTCGCTAGAATATCCGCACATTCAGACCCTGAATTTGTGTGAACGACAATTTCGGCATGAGTCTGTTTACGGATTGGGCCCGCCCCGGTGATGTGGTCAGCATGAATGTGTGTTTCTAATAGGTATTTTACCTTTAAATCCAACTCATTAATGTGCTGTATATCTCGCTCAACTTGTTCGTAAACAGAGTCAATTACTGCGGCTTCCATTGTGGCTTCATCCCACAGTAGGTAAGTATACGTCCATGTATCGTAATCAAATAGTTGGCGGATTTTCATATGCAAAAGACCTTTTGTTCTTCTTTGTTATAATGGTGGCGCTTTAAGACGTGCACGCTTCTAGTGATGCGCGTACATGTTCGTTTTATTCATTGGATATAAGTATAACTTATATAGACATAATAAAACTCCGATGTTTGACCATTATCCAGATTTGAGTTTTCACGTCAATATGATATTCCCTAAAGATAAGAAACAGTTAATCGCGCTAATTGAACGTTGTTTGATTAAAGATCGCGTTCGTTTAATGAACGAACTGCAGAGATTTGATTTAAATACCTTGGATGAAGTTGCCGCCAATCTTGATACTATTCAACCTGAAAATGTCGTCAATAAAAGTCAGCAGGCCTGGTTAAAGTGGTGCGAAAAGGTTCAAAGTTCGTTGGATTGGGTCGAAAGAAACCAGCAAGTGCTGCCAAAAAACATCGTTTACGATGAAGCCTTGCCTGTTGCCGCCCGAAAAGACGAATTGCTGGAACTCATCAAACATAATCAAGTGGTCGTGATTGCGGGTGAAACCGGCTCGGGTAAAACCACGCAGATACCTAAAATTTGTTTGGATGCTGGCCAAGGAGTGTTTGGTCGAATCGGCTGTACGCAACCCAGACGGTTAGCGGCACGGAGTGTGTCAGAACGAATTGCTGAAGAGTTAGGCTCTAGTTTAGGTGAGTTGGTGGGTTATCAAGTTCGTTTTCAGGATATGGTGCATCAGCAGAGTTTAATTAAGGTGATGACCGACGGTATTTTATTAGCCGAAGTTCAAAACGATCGTTTTTTAAGCAACTACGACACGATTATTATTGATGAAGCCCATGAACGCAGTATCAATATTGACTTTTTATTGGGCATTCTCAAGCAACTCTTACCCAAGCGACCAGATTTAAAAGTCATTATTACTTCGGCCACCATCGACACTCAGCGATTTGCTGAGCACTTTACGATTAACGGTGTCAAACCCCCGATTATGGAAGTGTCGGGTCGGACTTACCCCGTTGAATTACGTTATAACCCCCTTGCCAGCTATACCGACGATGCGGGCAATGAGATTGAACAAGATATACCCACCGGTATTTGTGATGCGGTTGAAGAGTTGATGCATGAAGACCCATTTGGTGATGTCTTGGTGTTTCAGATTGGTGAGCGTGATATCAAAGAGACCGCGGAAGCCTTACGTAAACGTAATTTAAAAAACACCGAAGTGGTGCCGCTGTATGCGCGTTTATCGATGGCCGAACAGCAAAAAGTATTTCAAACCTCACAAAAGCGTCGCATTATTTTAAGCACTAATGTGGCCGAAACCTCGTTAACCGTGCCCGGTATTAAATACGTGGTCGATCCTGGTCAGGTTCGAATCAGCCGTTACAGCGTACGCAATAAAATTCAGCGATTACCGGTTGAGAAAATTTCACAAGCCTCCGCCAACCAAAGAAAAGGGCGTTGTGGTCGTGTCAGTAATGGTATTTGTATTCGGCTGTATGCCGAAGACGATTTTAATTCTCGCCCAGAGTTCACCGATCCTGAAATTCATCGTACCTCTTTGGCCTCTATTATTCTCACCATGGCGCAACTCAATTTAGGCGAAGTAAAGCACTTTCCCTTTATTGAACCGCCTGCTGATAAGTCGGTAAACGATGGATTCCGTCAGTTGTATGAATTGGGCGCACTCGATGAAAAACGTCGTTTAACCCTTGAAGGTCGGCAAATTGCCAAACTGCCCGTTGACCCTAGTATCGCCAAAATGGTTATCCAGGCTCAAAAGAACGGTGTGTTGGCCGAAGTCTTAATTATCGCCGCGGCCATCAGTATTCAAGACCCTCGTGATATCAACCAAACCACCATGCAAATGGCACGCGAGAAACATAAACCGCTTGAAGATGAACGTTCTGACTTTTTGTTTTATCTGAATTTATGGCATTTTTACGAGTATCAACGCCGTCATTTAACCCAAAACAAACTGCGCAAACTGTGTAAAACCAACTTTCTGTCGTACCTGCGGATGCGTGAGTGGCATGACCTGTATATGCAATTAGAGCAAAGCCTAAAGCGCACCGGCATTAAAGTGCCCCCGTTGCATTTGTTTGAAGAGATAAAACAGGGCAGTGAGGTTAAAGAGCGTTTAAGTGAGGTGCACAGTGTGATGGTGCACCAGTCTTTAATAGCAGGCCTGTTAGGAAACATCTCTCTGCGCGACGATAATAAAGCCTACCTAGGCGCGCGCAGTACTAAGCTGTTTATTCACCCGAGTTCGTCGTTGTTTAAACAAAAACCCAAGTGGATGTTGTCCGGTGAACTGGTTGAAACCACTAAGTTATACGCCAGAAATAACGCCAGTATTGATATCCATTGGGTCGAACCTCTGGCAAAACACCTTATCAAAAAAAGTTACAGCGACCCGCATTGGCAGAAAAAAACCGGTCAAGTGGGTGCCAGTGAATCCATTACGCTTTATGGTCTGCCGATTATTAATAATCGTCCGTGTAACTATGGCCCCATCAATCCAAAAGAGTCCCATAAAATCTTTATCCGTCATGGATTAGTGGAAGGGCAGCTTAATACCCACGCTAAATTCTATCGTCATAATCAAAAGCTCATTGGCAATATCGAGAAGCTAGAAAACAAACTGCGTAGGCCTGATTACTTGGTGGATGACGAGGTGCTCTATCAATTTTATGACGAGAAAATACCCGCGCATATATACAATTTACCTGGGTTTGAAACTTGGTTAAAAAAGCTCGATACACAATCTGAAAAAGCGTTGTATTTAACCGAAGCGCAATTAATGAAGCAGTCGGTTAACCAAGATTTAAGCCACGCGTTTCCAGACCAAATTCAACTTAAAAACCAACTGCCGCTAAAGGTTGATTATGAGTTTGAACCCGGCAAACAGCGAGACGGCGTTGTGTTTAAAATCCCACTGCACGCCCTTAACTTGGTGCAACAGTCACAGTTTGAATGGTTAACACCAGGTTTTATAAAAGAAAAAATTGTGCTTTATATCAAAGCCTTGCCAAAACAAGCTAGAAAGCAGTTTATCCCTACGCCACCCGTCGCTGACGCGGTGGTTGAATGGTTTACAGAAAAAGGTTCGCAAGAAAAAGGGGACTTTGAATCGCAATTGGTTCAGGCATTAAACCGTCGTGCCAACCTTAAAATAGACCAGTCTATGTTCGGTGAGGTGGCGTTACCCGATTACCTAAAACCGTTCTTTATTTTGTTAGATGACAAAAATCGTAAGCTGACAGATGGCGACGATTTAGCCGATATAAAAAGTCGCTATCAGCATTTAGTAGATGAAAAAATTCAGCAACAAAGTAGCCAACAAGCCAGTGGTTTTGAAAAACGCCAAGTCACCGATTGGGATTTTGGCGATTTGCCAGAGAAGCAATCCTTGAAAGCCCAAGGTAATCAGTTGGTCGCTTATCCGTGCTTGAGTTTACAGAGTGATAATCAACTTATGTTAACGCTCGCATCCGATCCCGAACAAGCTAATCAAAGTCATGCGCAAGCCTTGGTGTTTCTGTTTAAAGAGAAACTTCACGATAAAATGCGCTACCTTAAAAAACACCTGCCGCTGAAGCAGGCCTGCTTAATTTTCTCGCCTTACGCTATTTGTGAGCATTTAAAAACCCAAGTGATTGAGCGCGCTTTACACCAACTCATTCCCCAACCCGAATTAATTAGAACGCAAGCTGGTTTTGAACAGGCCTGCTCAGGGTTAAGAGTAGAGTGGGTTGATGAAGCGCAAAAGATTGCCAAATTAGTTGATCAGGTATTAACCGCCCATCAAAAAATAACCAAAAAAGTAAAAGGCCGGGTTAATCCGCGCTGGTTACTGTCTATGAGTGACATTCAACAACAGTTAGCAGGCCTGGTTAATGCCGATTTTGTGACCAATACGCCAGAACAGTGGCTTAAACAGATGCCTCGTTATCTGCAAGCCTTAGAGAAGCGTCTTGAGAAGATTGACCAAGACCCAAGTAAAGACCAATTATCCATTCGTCAGTTAACCCCATTGTTAAAACAGTACGAGGCACTGGCGGGTAACTCCGCTTATCGAGAGCATGAGGGTTTGATAGACATTCGTTGGTCTATTGAAGAGCTAAGGATTTCTCTGTTTGCACAGCCCATGAAAACTCTAAAACCCGTATCCATTCAACGCATAGAAAAGCAGTTAAAGGCGCTGTAATGGTTAAGTTTTAATGGCTAACGTATGCTTAAATTTATGCTAAACCTGCCAATTAACAGTGTGTTGGATGACATTCTTTCAACGCTTTCTAAGGCCGATAACTTAGTGTTACAAGCCGATCCTGGGGCGGGAAAATCCACGGCGGTGCCGTTAGCGATTTTAAAATCCGACTGGTTTAATCACCCTGAAAATGCCGGTAAAAAGATTGTGATGTTGGAACCACGTCGGTTAGCCGTGCGCTCCATTGCAGGGTATTTAGCCAAACAGCTCGGTGAGAAGGTCGGCCAGCAAGTTGGGTATCAGGTAAGAAATGATAAGGTTGTTTCAGCCTCTACCCGTTTAGAGATTGTGACCGAAGGCATTTTAACCCGTCGTATTCAGTCTGACCCAGAGCTCTCGGATGTTGCTTTGGTGATTTTTGATGAATTCCATGAGCGTTCTATTCACGCCGATTTATCGTTGAGTTTGTGCCTAGATATTCAAGGTGCGTTACGGGACGATTTAAAATTGTTAGTTATGTCGGCGACCATCGATACCCAAGCGGTCAGTGCATTTTTAAATCAAGCTCCCGTCATTCAATCTAAAGGTCGGGCTTACCCGGTTGAAACTCATTACTTAGTTCAATCCATGCCTGCCACGGCTAAGTTTAAATGGGATGTTCTGCCTATTTTAATCAACACGATTTTAAACGCCGTTGAAACCTCAAAACAAGATACCTTAGTTTTTTTACCGGGGCAGGGTGAAATTAAACAAACGCTTCAGGCGTTACAAGCTAAGTTGTCCAGTTCGGAGTGGGCGTTATTGCCCTTGTATGGCGGCTTAAAACCGCAGCAGCAAGATCAAGCCATTAAGCTCGATGCGTCAGGGCGCAGAAAAATCATTTTAACCACCAATATTGCCGAAACCAGTTTGACTATTGAAGGCATTGATTGTGTGGTGGATTCTGGTTTAGCCCGTTCGGCGGTGTATGACGTAAACAGCGGAATGACCCGATTGCAAACACAGCGTATCTCCAAAGCGTCGGCAGAACAACGCAAAGGTCGAGCAGGGCGACTGCAGGCTGGCGTGTGTTATCGCGTGTGGAGTGAATCGCAACAGGCTCAACTGCCTGACTTTGAAGCGGAAGAGATAACCGTGACCGACCTAACAAGTTTGTGCCTTGAGCTGGCTTTGTGGGGCGTGCATGATGTTGCCGAGCTAAGGTGGTTAACCACACCACCAAAATCGCATTTTGAAAAAGCCCAACAACTGCTAAAGCGCTTAGATTTTTTAAATGAGAACCTTCAAATAACCGCTTTGGGAAAACAAGCCATTCAGTTTGGGGCATCGCCTCGTTTGGCTAGATTGTTACTGTCCTTAAAAAACACCAACAACTCGGAGTTAAAGGTATTGGGGTGCGATGTGGCGGCGTTGTTATCTGAACGAGATATTTTGCAAAATAGCTTTGAAGTGGGCACCGATTTAGCCGTGCGTGTTTTGGCCATGCAGGCCTATCGAAAGAATCGAGAGTCGGCTAAAAAGCATTACGCCCTATTTGTACCTGCTATGGAACAAGCGTTACAAAATAGTCATAATTGGCAGAGAAAATTAGGGGTTAGCGTCAATGCTAATGCCGATGCTATTACTAATGCATCGGTCGATGGACTATTAAATAAATTAGGAGGCTTAGTGGCTTGGGCGTTTCCAGATCGAGTCGCACTCAAGCGTGGCACTAATCAAGCACGTTATTTAATGGCAAATGGCAAAGAAGCGTTACTTCGTGATGATGATTCTCTGCTCACAGAAGATTGCTTGGTAATTGCTAATATAGACGGTCAAGTGAAGCAAGGCCGAGTCTATTTAGCCGCCGTTTACAGTCAAACAGAATTAAAAAACCAGTTTAAACCTCACATTACTGAGGCCTCGGTGTATCAGTTTAATGAAGCACGCCAAGAGATAGTCGGGGCTCAGCAAACACATTATGAATCGTTATTGCTCTCGGAAAGTCGTTTAAATACTCCGAATGAAACGGCTTTGCACGCTTGTATGCTTAACGTGCTTAAAACCAAGCGATTAAGTCTGTTGCCATGGAATGATACCAACCAGGCTTGGTTAAACCGTGTTCGTTGGTTGGCCAATCAAGTTAAGGCTAAACAAGCAGGCCTGCCAGATTTGTCTGAAGCTTATTTAATAGAGAGCTTAGAGCACTGGTTATTGCCGTATTTAGCCGGCGTTCAAAGTATTAAAGCCCTTAAAAAACTCGATTTGTTAATGATTTTAAAGGCACAGATTCCGTATGCGTTGCAATCAGAGGTAAGCCAGCAAGCGCCTGAGTTTTATCAAACGCCATCGGGTAAGCGGGTAAAGATTCGTTATGCGGTGGGTCAAAATCCAACGGTATCAATGCCGCTTCAAGAAGTGTTTGGTGAACTGGCTTCCCCTAAGTTGGCTTGGCAATCGGTGCCGTTAACGTTTGAGCTGCTTTCACCGGCCAGACGCCCCATTCAAATTACCGCCGACCTAGGCAACTTTTGGTTAACGTCGTATTTTGATGTGGCCAAAGAGATGCGGGGGCGTTATCCCAAGCACCGTTGGCCAGAAGAACCGTTAAACGAGAAAGCGGGGCGTTCGTTTAAACCCAGAAAGTAGGGTGGTTTAAAGTAATAGAGTAAGCAGGCCTGTTGGTTTTAATAGAACAACTTTATAGAATATTTCAGAAGATTAGATTATCTAAAAAAGCATTGATTGCGTAAAGGAGATTTAAAACATGCAAAAAAAGAGTGGGTTATTGCTAGTGATGGCTTGGGTAGCAGGTCTGGTTGGTTTGATTATGGGGATTGCGTTCGAACCCTCATGGTTTGCACGCTTTGGAAGTTTAATTGTGCTTTTTTCGGTGATGAGTGAGTATTTTTTATTGCATGGTGAATTAAATATCCTTTATCAGCGTTTAGAGAAGGTCATGGCTGAAGACGATATGCCGGATTTAACGCCGTCTAAATGGCATCTTAAAAAAGTCTGGGTCTCTCATGTGACGATTATTGCCGGCACCGTGATTTGGGGGTTTGGGGATTTACTGCTGTAAGGTTTAACGATAGGTTTGTAAGTTGTCAGTTTTTATAGGTCGTAGAAACAAAAAAACCTGCCAAAAGGCAGGTTTTTTTTAAATCAAAAGCGTTTTGATTAAGCGGATTTTCTACGACGTGCTGCCATAAAGCCAACTAAACCTAACCCACCCAGCATAAGAGCGTAAGTGCTTGGCTCTGGAACAGCAGAGGTAATAGTTCCATAACTAATGCTCGCTTTGATGTAGACAAGGTTGTCACCTTGTGCATCATCAGACCAAATCCATTGAGCATCGGTATCTATGTCACTAGGCGTATTGCTTCCCCAAATGTTTTGGTTTGAAAGAGTCGCTGCAACCCAGTCAGTTCCATTAGTAGACACTTCCCACATACTTGTCGCATCGGTCACATAGACATCACCATTTAAAGTAAAGTCAGCAATGAAACCACCCGCTCCGCTAGCGTCTTCGGTTGTCCAAATAAACTCATAGTTTGCACCATCAGTCATATCAGCAATAGAAAAACTAGTTGTGTTACGCCAGTTAAAATTTGTGTTGTCTGTAGAGTTTTCAACTTTTGTACCAGATTGGTCTAAAGCGTAAATAGTGTTTGCACCGTCAACGTTGTATTCAAATCCTGTGACAAAGTTATCGCCTGTAAAGGTTGTATCGAACGTTGCAGCCTGTGCAGCAGAAGCCGCAATTAATGTGACAGCAAGGGCAGCGGGTTTTAAATAATTCATATAAATATCCTCTTTTAAGAAAGAATTATGCATGTGCATAATAATGTCATTAAAGAAGCAGTACAGCCAGCTTGGTTAAAATAGTAAACGAAGCTCTGTTACTTTCCGGACTCGACTCACGTTGAGGTAGGCTTTTTTCTCAATATAGATATTATATAGAGTTTTATGAATAAAGTA
>Ga0307994_1002459_pt1 | contig 10374 bp, 9 predicted proteins | sample EllFjometagen261_FD_203171 | JGI IMG/M metagenome (GOLD analysis project Ga0307994, IMG submission 203171) | Marine microbial communities from Ellis Fjord, Antarctic Ocean - #261 | ecosystem: Environmental > Aquatic > Marine > Unclassified | place: Southern Ocean | collected 2014-11-02
GCGTTTTTCCCTTTGCTACTTATACTAACACTGCCGTGAGGTTCCCATCCATCTTGCATCAAAGTGCGGACCTGACGTCGAATATTATCGCAATTCTGACGACTCTTAGTGCGCTGATCAGCACCAGCATTCTGATTTGCAGAATAAATTATAGTATAATTAATAATAGATTCGTGTAGTTCCCCCTTTTTTACCTCTTCCTCTGCATCTTTTTCAGCATCTTCTTCTTCCTCTGCATAAGCACTTTCTTCTTCCTCTTTTTCGACATATGGCGGTGGTAATAAAAAAAGCGATGATAAAGATCGTTGCAACCCGCCAATTAATTCGGTTTCATCCACGATTTTGTCATCTATATAATCAATGAGTGTTTGTTTTTTTGGACGACCTTTAAATTTTTTAAAATATTTTTTGTCTTTAAGAACCGCATATACAGTATGTAAATCGTTGGCGATTTGTAAAAGTTGATTGACTGAATACTTTTGCATCTCCGTCGTTTTGTATCTTTTTATCAATTCGTCAATATCTTCTTGTGTTTGAAAAAAATTCATTTCACATATAGTACATGTATTTATACATATAAATTTTAATTGACAGGTTGTTGTTCGAGTATTGACCGTCAACTGTCAATCAAAATCCATAGCCTAATAGACCACATTGTTTCACGATTTTTATTTGTGTAATCTTACACCCCATTGTACTTTCTATGTCTCTTGCAATACCGTTCAATTGACACAAAATGATATCAATGATTTTTCTATGATTTTAGTGTCTGAGAATTTGAAATTCGTGTAAAAATTACGAATAGTTTCTGATAAAAAAATCATTGATATGTATACAGTGATATTATAAAATATCTTTTGCTGATGGGTTGGAGCGTCCCGTCATGAATTGTATTGACCAATACAAGGCAATCATAAATGTCAAAACCAAATCGTCATTACCTTGGTCTTTACCAGAGTAAATTATCTTTGGTTTGCTGTGGTTGTTACCACGAGGGATTATAATTTTACTAAATATACCCATCTGTTTTCGGAACATTCTTTTCACACGAGCACCACGTGCATTTGCATCGCCGTATGGATTTATGCAGACAAATTGAGAGGCATACCATATACCAGCAGAAGCAAACCTTTCCACGGCGGTATTTGAATATAATTCTTTCCTTTTATGAGTTGTAATCACACCAGGTTCACCTCTTTCCATCAATGACCGACACTTAGGCACATCTTTCAACATATGGGACATATGTGATGCTTCGTGTCCGAGATTTGATTCTGGAACAAAAATGATCCAAGACGATGGAAATATGTTACGGATTGCACGAACATGTGTTTCCAACAAATTTCTAATTTCACCATAACCTTTAACAGCATGAGATTCCATTCCACAAATGGCGAAATTATTTGAATCTTGATACAAAGAGACAATTGCCATTTGTGACGAGCCGCCACCGTTCGGGTCACAAGCGACAAAGATAACACGTGGTGTAGCACTGGAAGTATAAGGTGCTCGTTTTGTAAATAAATCGAGCCAATCGTCTTGAAAAAGTGAGTTGCTATCGTTCGTTGTCACCCCCATGGACTCACGCAACATATCTTCAGTATTATCGCCGTAAATTTGACGCACCATATCTTGTTTTCCCCCAGATTTCCATTTAGGCAAGAGATGTTTCATGTGTGTACATTTTTCGGGATGAGCACTCAGTTTACAATCTTCACATACCATGGAAATCTGAATTTGATTGAAGAGTTTTTCACCAGCGGCATCGACCATCTCGAACATCATTGAGTAAAAATTATTCGAATCTTGAGGTGTCGAAATACAAATGAGAGCCGTCGTTTCTAGCTCAAGCAGTGGTACGATCACCTCATGAAACATCTTAATAGGCATAAATGCTGCTTCCTCCAGCAAAATAAGGTCGCCACCAACACCACGTAGTTTGTCCGAACCAGATGGGTACGACGCCACTTTACGCACGTCATTGCCATCTCCATAATAAAATAAAAATTCACCTTTACGTTTGCAACTCTTATCAAAATCTGTACCCAATTGTTCGTCAATTAATTTAATAAATTCGTGCACTTTGTCAAGCATACCATCCGACGCACGCTTTCCCGTCGAAAAAATGCACAACTGTGCCTTTTCAACACTCAAAAAATAGGACGCGACGAACATTGCCACAGCTGTCGTTTTGCCGAAACGTCGGGGTGTCAAGCACAGACACTGTTGTTTAAGGTTGGGCCATTCATTCATGGACATAATTTTATCCATATCAACTTCCGGGTCATCCTTGTACAGGTGCAATGCTACAGCTTGTAAAAACGACTCATGAAATTGTTTTTGCATTTCTGAACGGTCATATCCCTTGACATTGTCTAAAAACATACGAATTTTCGTAAGACGAACATCTCCATAGTTTTTTTGTTTGGTTTTGACTTGATTAGTGACTGCCTCATAATGGGTTTTTGGCTTTAACGACACCAACGAATTCAACATTTCTTTCTGATAGTATTCGTAAGCACCAACTAACAATGGTCGATACGAAACACGAGAAGATTCTATACGGCGGCGTTTTGGCTGTTGTGCAGATGAAGACGAGGAAGAACTAGACATTTAGAAAACATTAAAACAATTAAATAGTCTTAATTTGTTAACACGGGGATTTACAAGCTAACGCGAAATACATTATCAGACTCAGTTCTAGTACGAGTCGTGATGGGACGACTGTCAGATTCGGGCGGTATCTCTAACAGCTCTCGCAGTTCCTTATTTTCTACATTGGACTCTTCCAATTGGTCTTGTAATGATTTTATGATTGCAGATTGTTCTTTTAACTTCCGTTCTATTCTATGCACATATATGGGTTTTTTACGTTTTGTTAAAACGTGTTTCAATAATGTTGGTGCTGATGACATTTAAGTTAATTTACACAAATAGAGTAAATACAATTGAAAATTATTTATTTGGATTTTTTAAATTTATAAACAGCCTTTAATTTTTTCATTGTCCGATGGATTTTTAATTCGCGTTCTAAACGCGTCGCCGATGTTGCTTCCTCACACATGTCCACGAGATTTTTAATGGAATCCGTTTCTATGGTCACAGGTGTGATCGTCGGAAGTTTTGCCAAATATTCTGAAACATTTAATGCAGTTGGAATTTCAGGCAAGTCGATATTGTCAGGCAAGTCGATATTGTACTCTATTTTATTTTCCATACCCACATTCATTCCGTCGAACGTCCATTGATGTCTCAAATCAATATCTTTTTGGATATTAAATGCACCAGAACGTTCTTCGTGCCACCATTGTACACATTGTAAGTCGTCGACATGGTAAATACGGAAATGTACAGATTTATTGTGGCGCCAAAATATATACACGAATTCTTGTACGGGTTGCATTCTTTGTGGAATACACATATTATACACGGTTTTAAATAGGAGCTTTTGATTTCAATTTGAAAAAAATGAACTATATATGTGAAGGAACAATGAGGAAAATGTTATCTTGGGGTTTATATAAAAAAGATGTTACATGGGGTAAACGTTGTTGTCCTTGTAAAGAAGCTCCTGTGTTTTGGTCGATCAATTGGACCGCTGCTTTATTTCATTTATTGAATACAGTAGCTACGCTAGGGTTGTGGGCTGCGTCCGATACTAAAGACCAAGTGTATCAATTGACAGAAACTTCTGCGCCATGGACCAATGCAACGGGTACGTCGAATTGTACTACGGGGATGCCGAGTGGTGCAACGCTATCTTTTCAAACATCTGACGAATGGTGTGTTTCTCGTGTAACGGTGGTCACGAGTAATCTCTCTTTGTGGTCGCTGGTGATTGCGTTTCACTTTTTGTCGTTTGTGTTTCAAGGCATTACGATGATGCAGTGGAATTTTTCCTTTTGTGGTACACGTTGTATTCGTGAAAGTTATGTTGACGAAGTGAACGATCAAGGCACCAACGTATTACGTATGATTGAATACAGTATCTCTGCAACTCTGATGCAAATTGGAATTGCGTTGGTGCTGGGAATTTGGCAGCGGTTGGTCATAATGGGCATTGCTTTTCTGACAGTTGTGACTATGTTATTGGGACTTGTGGCTGAGCAGTTGAATGCGTTGTCAATACTCGCGGAGGTTGAAAATAAAATATTGAATATTAATGTTGGCACTTTGAAACAAAAGTTGATTATCGAGACAACATCTATCAAAGATACATTTCTCTTGCTCAAATCGCCCCAAAATCGTTCTTATCTCCCTGAGTTAAGGGCGGGGACGGACGCTATAGAGTTGTTGGGTGATGCTGCCAAATCCAAGGCTATGACTCGAGATTTATCAAAGACGTTGGCTTGGGCTGCTCATTTTACGGGTTGGTTGTCGATGGGTGGGGCATGGGCAATTTTAGGTCGTCAATTTTACTACACTATACATTCGTCTGACGTTAAACCACCAGAATTTATCTATGTGATTGTGGGTGTGATTGCTCTCTTGTATTGTGGATTTGGTGTGATCCAATTGGTGCAATTGTGTTGTTCTGGGGGTAAATCAGAGTCCAAACAGGCAGATTTGAACCGTGCGGTTGAGATAGCGTACACGGTAAATTCATTGACGTCGAAAACGTTTCTAGGATGGATTATCTTTGCGAATGCGTTAGGGGGTATGGCTCAAAGTTAAGTAAAAAATTAAGTATAAATAAACACGTTTGTTTTTGTAATGGATATACTTCCTACATTAGATTTTGAAGCGGTTGCTGATAATACGGGAATGATGGACGAGGACGATCCAGGCGAATTCGTCCCTTGTCATTTCTCTGACGATGAAGAAGAATCCCACGACTTGGATTGCCAGTGTGCTTTGTGTCAGTATGGTGACGGTGGTTCTGGTGAGGCACATTCCGTCATTCAAAGAATGCAAGAAATTGATTCACAAATGGTTGGCAAAGTGCGCGACGAAGAAATTTACAATCTCCAGGCGGATTTGTATCGGACACATGTGAAAGAGCCGTTAGAACGTCAAGGTATAGAGGCACCCGATGTGACGGCGGAGACATGTAGGGCCCATTTTTCTAAGCATCGGATGAACATGAAGCGTATGATTGGTTCTGAAATTTCGTTTGTGAATTCGATGCAGAAGCACGTGCGTCGTGAGAATATTTTGAGTCGTAATAATGTGACGGGTCGTACCAAAGTTGATAATGGTTCGATTAAGCAGTGGATTTCGTTGAGCAAGCACAAGTTGGATTTGATCAAGTACTATAAAAATACATTGTCGAAAGAGACGGGTAAAAAGACGGCGTCGATCAAACCATACAGTTTCTCGTAATAAAACTTATAATTTTTTAAAATTTCAGTTGAACATTTTTTGTGAATCTGTCGTCACTTTATCTCCAATATGTCGAGCCACTCCTGGGCCATAGTTCATATTGTTGAAAATACGATTGACTACAAGACGAGCTATTTGCTCTCTGTCGCGACGAAAAGTGTATAACGTTTTGACTATTTGTTTATATTTTTCAATAATTTTATTTCGAAATTTTTTTTTATCCCATTTGTTTTTTCGCATAAATGTTAAATCATTTTTTTTTCGCTCTTGAATTAACATTTCCGCAGTTTTTCGTTCCTTATTTTTAATCTGGGTGTCGACGTCTGGATTTTGAAGCAGAAGAGTTAATTTTTGTAATTTAGAATTTAAGTTGGCGTATTTACGTTCAAACTGTTGCTTGGTAGACTCTGACACTCTGGCCATAGCGTCTGTCCAACTCCTTGGTCCTCCCCAATGTAAGAATAACGATGTAAGTGCAGTATTTCCATCTCCGTCAACTTCGTTAATGTTTGTTTTTAGTTTGGACATTTGATTTAGTACTATCACTGTCACTGTCATTATTTATAGGATTGTTTAGTTGATTTTTATAAAAAAAATCCTATTTTATAATTCTTCGAACGAGTTGTGCAGTATGACAGTATAAATAGGGTAGATATTTTTTGCAACAACAAATGGCAAGTCAATCAGTAATGTCAGCATTCGGTCGCCAGACCCCGGGTCTTGGTAGTGTTAATAATTCAGCTCCCTTTTCATTCAAATCTTCATCTGCTGTCGGTCAAGACTATGGTTCGAAGCCTAGTGTCTCAGCACTTATGAATCCGACATTGCATAACAACGTCCCCGAACCGATGGTGAATTCTACGGCGCGTGTTCCTATTTTCACGCGTCCGTTCAGTCGTGGTTTTGAGAAACATTATTCTGAGGGTGATATTTTGTTTGTCCAGCGTGGCGACGAGCGTGCGTCAATGACGAAACATCATGGTTCTCAGAATGTCGTGGCGAATATTCCGGTTTTAAATTACTTGTTACGTACTACTAAAATTGGTGGTAATGATGATGCGGCCAAAGACAAACTTAAGTATGATACCGTTGATAAGGTTTTGGCCGCTTTTAATTATTTTGGGATTTTGAATAATGATATGGATACGGGTTCTAAGTGGCAGCGTTTGTTGAATGTCAATGTTCGTGGTCGTTCTCGTGTTGCCCGAATGTGGAAACCAATGGATCGTCGATTAAAACGTGGCGATCAGTTGTGGTTGGCTTTTGTCGAAACGACGACGACAAAAATCCAAACTTTTGAGGGACCCAATGGTGTGCGTGAAGCCCTCCCGTCTGGCACGACTTATATCGAAGTCCGTCCAACATTGGATTGTTGTGACGATTTTAAACAGGCGTTATATTTGATTCCAGTGGGCATTGTATCCCAAGTTACGATGAAATCACCTATCCGTGGCGTCTTAAAAGCAGCTTGTTATGTCACGGAGAAATGTAAACTTTTAGAACGCATCGAAGTGCTCATGCGTATATAAACAAAAATGCCGTATATAAATCACTTTAAATTTATTAATAATGTATTCTTCACAAAAACGTAGACGCATCAAACCTTTCGCTAGACCCACTTCTTTTGATATTAATGTGGTGTATGATATTCGTCACTACCAGCATGTCAAATATGGTAATATTATTGATCCCTACTTCCCAACTGCTGGCGAAGCGGAAGCTTTTCAAGTGATGGAAGGAGAACTTCTTATGCAGACCAAAAGCGCATCCGTGCGTCGTTACGGTGATCACCAAATGCACGTTTTCTCTTTTGCTAATGGTCTTGAGGCTGTTGATAAGCGTGGACGCGTCACTGGTGTCTTGAACGCTAATACTGGCGAGAATCCCGACAAAGCAGCTGTCCTTTCTGGTCTCAGATACGCTGGCGTTGCTGTGACTGAGTTTACACCAGAGAAGGATATTTTTGAACAGGGATTTGTATTGACCCTTGCTGGCCTCAACACTCTTTTTAACAACGGTGCTTCGATTATCTACCCTGGTGATATCTTATGTGCTGACATTCCACAAACTGCTGCTGGAAATCGTAAGAATAGAGCTTTGCAGACGGGTATTCCGCGTGACAAGTTGCAATTTATTACGACACCATACAGTGAATTGAAAACTCAAGTTGGTGCACGACTTGCATCTCGTTTTATTTTGGGCACGGCGTTGTCATATTCACGCCCAGGTAATCCGGTGGACGTTGTTTTACACAGATGCAACGTTATGTGTGCTCCAGATGGGGAGTCCTCCGAGCGTGCTGCTGAACGCAGTTCAAGCAGTTCAAGCAGTTCAAGCAGTTCAAGCAGTTCAAGCAGTTCTTCCAAGACGAAGAAAAGGACAAGTAAAGGTTCTGGTGGTGGGTAATCGGACAAGTAACATAAGTTCTATGAATGGGTAATCGGACAAGTAAAATAAGTTCTATGAATGGGTAATCGGACAAGTAAAATATAAACAAGTAATTTCTATTATAAATAGACCTCTTTTATTTTTAATGTGATGGCATGTACTTTATGTAATCATGAACTAAGTACAACAAACATTGCGGTATTTGATTGTGGACATTCGTTTCATTTGTCATGTGTCTTTAATCAAAAATTTAAAACATCGTGTTCAATATGTGAGCAAGATGTTTCTTTATTACCTGATCTTGGCAGTGATCGTGAAATTGCTATAGGCGCGGATATGGAAGCGCGAGTTCGCCGCCGACAGTTGCAGCCTTCTTCAAATTTTTCTTATAGTGAAAAAATGTTACGTTTAATATCTCCGTTGACACCAAAAGCGAAGACTTTTACCGATCATTTGAATCATAACAAGCGTTTAATGGTCATACACGATTACGGATTTTCGCCATCGGATGCTGTTCAAGAACGTATCCCTTGGTCGAAAATCTATGATAGATATTTGTCAGCAGATATATTGGAATTCGGGTTTCGTTGGGAACACATGGCGGCAATGAATGTTATTCCTGCACAAATAAAATCTTTTTCATGGACGCAACAACAACATACATTACAATTAGACGCAACTAAATTATTAGCTATTCGTATGACTATTACTGAATTGGCAAAAATGAAATATACTACTCATCAATTGGTTGAGATGGGGTTTGACTGGTCTGTCATGTCCCGTCTTGGTGCGAATGTTGACACATGGAAACAATTTAAATTTTCGATACAAGATATCAAAAGGAATTGGTCACCCACCTTATCACAATGGGTAGCAGCTGGATTTTACGACAAAGAAAGAGTTATGCAAGCTGGCTGGGCATTGTCTGACGTGTTGGATACGCTTCCTGTGATGACGGAACGATGTTCTGGCCGTGTATTACGACTTGCTTTTTAAACATGTGTAGAGAAAATAAAGTAATGATGTTAGAAAGATGCACATCCAAAATAACTCGTCTGGATCAATATTTTCTAATGACGTTGTTTTATTTGTGGATAGTGGTATGGACCAAGTGTTTTTTTCGACAACGTTTACAGTAGACATTTAACTAATTATAAATGATGTAAATATGTATTGTTCTTATCATTTTGGATTTTTGTTCTGAGTATTTTTGTTCTGAGTTTTTTGGATTTTTGTTCTGAGTTTTTTTGATTTTTGTTCAGAGTTTTTGATTATTGTTCTTATCAGTTTGGATTTTTGATTATTAGTTTGGATTTTTGTTCAGAGTTTTTGATTTTTGTTGGTCTATGATATTTTTAGGAATGGGTTGTTCATATTGTCTCAGCCATGGTTTGTAACAGGTGTTGCAAATTGCGATTGTATCTTCTTTGTCATCTTCAATCGTTTTAATTGTGGTCCAAGAATCTTTGCCTCTGAACGTTTCACAAATATGACAATTCACTGTTGTATACAATGTGCCTTCTTTTAAACATTGACCACAAGTAAACCCGTGTTCGTCAATTTGTTCTTTGTCAAAAGTGGTGGGATTTCCACAAGACGGGCAAAAAATATATAATTTATGGTGAAATTGGAACAAACTCCCGACCATGTTGAATTTAACACATTCGGTATGTGAACATAGATCATTTTGCATTTGTTTCCGTTGTGTTTTCCAATCTTTTTTGACTCGTCGTTTCCGATGTTCTTCCAATTCTTCACCATCTAAAAAGTTGTCGACTGTGATACGTTTTCTTTTTTTTGCGTCCGTCTTTTCACATCGTCGTCCACAATAACATTTGAGTGTTTCGTCATCGATAATGATTTTATGATGACCGTTTGCAAATAAATTAGTACATTTGCTGTTTTTTTGTATACAAAATCCCTTGAATGTATTGCACGATAAACACATGTAAACTGCACCAACGTGTGGCTGCATTTCCTGGTCATTTTTGAGACCGTACCGTCTACGTAGTGCAATACATTGTTTATCGTATATATGTTTTGGTAGTGTGAAGGCGCGAATATCGTAATGTGTTTGTTGAAATGCGGCAAACAATTCTCTAATGGCTTCAAATTCATATCTTGTTGATGTATTTAAGATTTTTCGTAATTCTGTTCGATATGTGTTTTGTTTGGAGTGTTGGTACATATTAATGAGAGTGTCGATCGATTTTTGATTGACGTTGAAAAATCTTAACCAATCGATACGGGGGACACCTCTTTCGACACGTGCCACCATTTTTCGCAACAATTGGCAATATTCTCTTGGAAATTTAACGTGTGGATTCACTTGATGTTTTGATTCGTCAATTCTGTCACAGATGGAAAGAACATTTTGTATGAAAGACTGACGCTGTGGTCGATATAAATTTCCAAGTTGTTGCTTATTGACATGTGTCAAGTTAGATTCAATTTTTTGTAACCAATCTTTGATTGATTTTGAACGAGGGATACTTTCTTCGACGCTTTCGCGTACGGAGTCCATTGCAGTGTGGACCGTGTTTTCAAATATAGTCCATTTGTATGTTTTACATAGTTCTTCGTATAATGCGGGGATTAGATACATAGAATATGTGAGAAACTCTTTGATGATGTAAAACAGAAGATGTTGGTAGGATGTAAACA
>Ga0307994_1002460_pt1 | contig 10369 bp, 6 predicted proteins | sample EllFjometagen261_FD_203171 | JGI IMG/M metagenome (GOLD analysis project Ga0307994, IMG submission 203171) | Marine microbial communities from Ellis Fjord, Antarctic Ocean - #261 | ecosystem: Environmental > Aquatic > Marine > Unclassified | place: Southern Ocean | collected 2014-11-02
AAAAGGTTCAAGCCATATAAATTGTGAACTTTTAACTTAAGCGTTGGTCTTAGTTATACATCTAGTAAAAACCCGTGCCCTATACAGGTAATCGCTTCCCCTTCGGTCAGCTTGTATAGGGCATTTTCTTGAGCTTTTTTTGAGGTTCATCTCAAAAAAGCGAACAATGATTGGCAGTAACAATCGAAGTTACTATCGAGCAGGGCGCTTGGATGGGCCTTTGCCGCGGCCAGCGTTGTTTTTGTCCCAAGGGCTGTTAGAAGATGGCTTGTTGGACGAGTTGCTATCGGTGTTTGTTGTTGGCTTAGGCGCTCTTCTTTGGTTGCCATTAGCTAGTGGCGACTTAACCTTTGGTTTGCGATGATTAGGTGCATTTTGAGTGACGTCTTCATTGCGTAACTTTGGCTTCTTTGGCCTTTTATTGCTAGGTGGCCGAATGTCACGGGACTCAGGTACAGCATGGCTTGGTTCATAGCCTGCAATGTACTCACGCTCAATATGCTTCTGAATCAAGTATTCAATGGCTTCTAAATATTCAATTTCATCGGCGCTAACAAGAGAAATAGCTTCGCCTGTTTGGCTGGCGCGGCCAGTTCTGCCAATACGGTGAACATAATCTTCAGAAACGTTGGGTAAGTCGTAGTTAACAACCTGAGGTAGCTGCTCAATGTCTAAGCCTCGTGCTGCAATATCGGTAGCAACCAATACCTTGACTTCACCGGCTTTAAACTGGGCTAGAGCACGGGTACGAGCCCCTTGGCTCTTATTGCCATGAATGGCATCGGCACTAATGCCACCACCTACAAGCCATTTAGCAAGCTTGTTGCAGCCGTGTTTGGTGCGGCAAAATACCAACACTTGGGTCCAATTGTTAGACACAATAAGCTCTTGAAGAAGTGCAGGCTTTTGCTTTTTATCTACTGGGCACATCCATTGTTTTACGCTAGTGGCAGTAGTGTTGGCAGGGCTTACACTGATTTCTTCGGGGTTGTTCATCAGGCCTTTAGCAAGGCTGCGAATATCATCGGCAAAGGTGGCCGAGAACATTAGATTTTGGCGTTTTTTGGGTAAAAAAGACATAATCTTCTTTAAGTCATTAATAAAACCCATATCTAACATGCGGTCAGCTTCGTCAAGGATAAGTACTTCTAAGTCATCAAACCTAACTGCTTTTTGGTTGTATAGATCTAGTAAGCGGCCAGGAGTCGCCACAAGTACGTCTGCACCACGGCGCAAGCGCATCATTTGGGGGTTAATTTTAACGCCTCCAAATACCACAGCAGAAGTTAACGGTAGGTCTGTGCCATAGGTAGACACACTTTCCGCCACTTGAGCGGCTAATTCACGTGTGGGTGTTAGTACCAATGCACGTACTTGGTTTGCTCCGGCACGTTTTCCAGGGGCAAGATTCTGTAATAACGGCAAAGTGAAAGCTGCAGTTTTACCCGTACCGGTTTGAGCGGCCGCCATCACGTCTTTGCCAGCCAAAATGGCAGGAATAGCCTTCTCTTGAATTGGGCTCGGAACGGTATAGCCTTTGCTCTCTATAGCGGTTAAAAGGCGTGGTTCAAGACCAAGTTTGGCAAATGACATGAGGTATCTCTGTTATAGGGGTAATATGGCGCAGGAGCATACAGTAAATGGGTTAAAAACGCCATTTAAAGAGTGTAATTTGGTCTTCTTGTACAATTGGATAATGGGCAAGTTAAGCGGGTTGGGTTATACTGGAAGCATCGCCATTAACTTAATGTGACGCCCCCTGAAAATGCCAAAAGAACAGTTTCTGATTGAACCCGAAGAGCAATTTCTATACTTTCTTAATACCCTTGAGCAAAGCGGGTTTGTAGGCGAAATTTCACCTCATCAAGCTGACCGTATAATAGCTTCTACAGACAACAGTGTGTATCAGCTGTTACCCCAGGGAGTGCTATATCCAAAACATGAAGCCGATCTAAAAGCTATTTTTACCCTGGCGGCTCAAGCAAAATTCAACGATATATATTTTGCCCCCCGTGGTGGTGGTACTGGAACTAATGGCCAGTCCTTAACGGACGGGTTGGTTGTAGACTGTTCCCGACATTTAACCCATATACTTGAGATTGATGTAGATGCAGGCTGGGTTAAAGTTCAAGCCGGTGTTATTCGAGACCAGTTAAATGATTATCTGCGCCCGTTTGGCGTGTTTTTTGCCCCCACACTTTCCACCAGTAATAGGGCAACCCTGGGAGGCATGGCTAATACCGATGCCTGTGGTCAAGGCTCTCGTATATACGGCCGTACCAGTAACCATGTTCTAGGGTTAAGCTTGGTATTGGCAAATGGTCAGCAGATCACCACGGAAGCTGTATCCAGAGAGTCCCTACGCTTAAAAATTGAAGCCGGTGGTGAGATGGCCAAGTTGTATCAACAGGTTAGCGATTTAGTGATACAAAAGCAGGCAACCATCAACGCACGGTTTCCCAAACTTAACCGATTTATGACCGGCTATAATTTGGCCCATATAAACACCGATGATGGCTTTGATTTAAGCAAACTTATTTGTGGTTCTGAAGGCACCTTGGCCTTGGTGTCAGAGTTAACCTTAAAATTAACTCCTATACCTCGTGCAAAAGAATTATTAGTGCTGCGCTACCACTCGTTTGACGCAGCATTACGCGATGCGAACTTATTGGTGAAACAGAATCCTGACGCTATAGAAACCATCGACGACACCATTCTAAATCTAGCTAAAGAAGATGTCATTTGGCCCCTAGTTGCTAACTACTTAGGCAAAAATAATGCCGACAAGTTGGCGGCTATAAACTTAGTTGAATTTGGAGCAATGAATAGCCTTGAACTTGCGGCTAAAGTAGATGCAATCTGTTGCGAGCTTGAGGCTAATCAATGCAGTTATGAACGAGTCACTTCCTCGAAAGATATGGCAAACCTTTGGGAATTGCGTAAAAAGGGCGTCGGTTTGTTAGGCAACCTTGCAGGTGCAAGACGTCCCATCGCTTTTGTAGAAGACACCGCCGTACCTCCCGAACACTTGGCAGACTATATCGTTGAATTTAGACATTTGCTTGATCGCATGGAAGTGTCCTATGGCATGTTTGGCCATGTGGACGCAGGCTGCCTACACGTACGGCCAGCGCTTAATATGCGTGACCCTGAGGATGTGCAAAAACTAAGAGTGATCTCCGATGCTGTACAGGCTTTAGTACAAAAATACCAAGGGGTAATGTGGGGAGAACACGGTAAAGGGTTTCGCAGTGAATACACCGAAGAAACCATAGGGGCAGAGCTTTATCATGACATGCGTCGTATAAAAACATGGTTCGACCCACACGACCAACTTAACCCTGGAAAAATATGTCGCCCCTTGGGATCCCACAAGCAACTGGTTAAGGTGGATGATCCACGTATCCGTGGGGTTCAAGACTGTCAAATAGGCGAGTCAATAATTGAGGATTGGCAACCTGTTGTTTCCTGTAACGGTAATGGTGCTTGTTTTAACTATGAGCCAGAATCGGCCATGTGTCCTTCATACAAGGCTACTAAAGATCGTGTACAGTCGCCTAAGGGCAGAGCAAGCTTGTTGCGTGAATGGTTACGACAAGATGCTCAAGGCGGCGCGGACCCCAAGCTAGAGCATCAGGTGTATCAATCTCTGCAAAGCTGTTTAGCCTGTAAAGCCTGTACTACTGGGTGTCCTATCAAAGTGGATATACCGACGTATCGCAGTCGCTTTTTTCAACAATACTATAATCGTCACACAAGGCCATTAGCAGACTATGCAGTTGCTCTGGTAGAGCACTTCGGGCTTTATGCGAGCAAAGCAGCATGGCTAACTAATACGTTGACTCAATTACGGCCGACTCAGTGGCTTACAAAACGGTTATTTGGCCTGGTTAATATGCCCAAAATCCATGCCTATGGTATACATCAACTGGCCCGTATTGATGGTGTTGAAATCTGGCATAAAAACAAATTTTCAGGCTTGTCAGACCTTGAAAAACAGCAGTATCCTGTCATAGTGCAAGACGTGTTCAGTAGTTGTTACGATTTACCTCAAATGAAACAAATTTTATCTTGTCTGGTAAATCTGGGATTTAAACCCCTGGTGATGCCGATGATGCCCTCTGGTAAACCACTTTACGTTAAAGGTTTTTTGAACGCATTTGATCGTCAAGCCAGTAAGGTTCTAAGGCAGTTGCAAGTTGTTAGGGAGCAAGGATTTGAGTTGGTTGCAGTTGATCCAAGTGTAGGCCTTACTTACCGTGATGAATATTGCCAAAGATTTGGCGCCGCTGAAGTCCCAGAGGTGCTGTTACTTCAGGAGTGGTTAACCAATCATTTGGATGAGGTGAAGTTACCTAAGACACAAAATCACACCAAACAACCGGTATGTTTACTAGGCCACTGTTCAGAAAATGCGATAGTGACTGAAAGCTTAGACAGTTGGCGCACTATTTTTGCCAAGTTTGGGGTAGACCTACATACTCCTGCCGTAGGTTGTTGTGGCATGGCGGGTACATTTGGCCACGAGGAAAAACACCGCGATTTATCCATTAAACTCTATCAAATGAGTTGGCAGAAGCCGGTACAAGAATCCATAAATAACACAGGCACGGTATTGGCTACGGGCTATTCATGCCGTAGTCAAATACACCAACAAACAAGCGCTAACCCTGAGCATCCACTGACTTACCTTAACCACCTACTTAATGAAGTTGAGGGTTAAGAGATAGGCTAAAGTCGACTTTTGTGCCTTGCTTAAAACTTTCGTTAGAGCCAACGATACGAGTTAATAACTGCAAATCACCATCTTCATTGTGGGTCAGTTGCGCTGACAGATGTTGGAATTCAAATTCACTAAGGATTTCTTGTAAATAGGCGGTTTTATCTGACGGGGCTGGATCATCATTCTTGGTATATTGAATGGTACCCATTTTGCTACTTGATAGGTCTGCATCAGCTACAGCCCATGTTGGGCCAACACTAGACCTTAAATCTAAAGTCATATTTGCAACACCAGAAACTTCTCCTGTTACCTTGAGGGTAGGGGTCTTAGCTAGTTTTATAAGCTGGTTGAGCTTGATACCCTGTAAGGTTATTGGCAAGGTGTTCAAGCGTGCGGGATGAATGGAAGCGTTTTCCCCGAATACTCGACCACCCAGCCACGTAGCGTCCACCTTATCTACTTGGTATTCAATTGTTGACCAGCCTTTAGTGCGGAGCTCTAATTGCGGCTTGAGCAGGTTTGCGCCGGTACTGGGTGCCCAGCTTAACTGGTCTGCTTTAAGTAGGTGCTTGCCAGTTAATTGAGTGGTTATTTCCACCTTGGCGTCAGCATTCTTATTATTGGTACGGATGCGGCTATAGTTGAACTGGCTGTTGCCTGTTAAACCAGTGACTTTCAGGCTGGTGTTCGGTCGACTACTTTGGGCATCTAGACCGGTGTAATTGAATTGTTGTATGCCGATGATTTGGTCGTTATTCCATTGCCAATCAGCTTCATAATCTGTCAACCCACGAGTGATGTTGGCTAACAATGGAATGGGTAGTTCAAGGGCATTTTCAAGTTGGTTAAGTTGAGGCATTAAAGGCGGTAATGATACGTTTTTCACTTGGACTAAAAGTTGATGATCTGCGCTATCCGCATGCCAAATATACTGTCCATTGAAAGTGTTAATGTAAGGCGGAAGCTGGGATGTAAAATTGATATTAAGTTGGCCATCAAGCCAGTTTAACTGGCCTGTTGATAGTGCTTGAAAGGTTGGCCAATTAGGTATGCTTACGGATGTAGGGCGAAGTTTAAAAGATCCTTCAATTGGTTGGTTAGATAATAAAGTTGAACCTTCGCCAAAATTTACTTCAAGACCTTGGCTAGGAATTGATGCAGGCCTTAAATGAACGGACGCATTTGACCAAGTCCAATAGTCTTGGTCTGGCAGGTAGGCGACCTGGATAGGTAGGTCATTAGTTAGGTTAAGTTTGTCACTGGCAAACAGCTGCACAGAACCTGACTCACGGCGGCTTACCACTTGGGTTGCAGAGAGTTTGCTATTAGGCTGAACATTAAATTGCCATTGCTTAGGGTCAAAATCAAATTCTACGGTGCTCAAAAATTGTAGTTGGCGTAAATCTATGGGTAGCTGTGCCATCCATGGGTTAGCATCGGCTTGGGCTAGGTAATAACCACTTAAATTAGCAAGCCCTTGCCAATGATTCAGAGCGTTGACTCGCAGTTGTGATAATTGCCCAAATACTTGATACACAGAGTGAGTATTTTCTAGCGTAACATTTATATCGCCATGTAAACGTAAGCCTGTTTTTGAACCCAATAAATTCGTTTGTTTAAGCGTTTCGATAATGACAGGGCTGCCTGCACTGAACGTAAGTTGAGCTTGCTGAAGGAGTAGTGACTGGTACAGCTTTGAGTCTATTTTTGTATTGTCCCAAGCTGGAGACACTTTTAGCAAGCTACCTTCGTTTAAGCGCCATTGTGGTGTAGTGCCGGGGTTTAATGTTTGAGTTAGGCTAGCATCCAAGTACAGCTCCTTTACATTAGGGTTGCTTGCCGCCAGCTGCATTTGGCTTTGTAGCTCTCCTTGGGCTTGATTTAACCAAGCATCAAAATCTTCATAATCACCTTCGGCAGTGTCTGCCGGCAAGGTGATTTTCCAGTGGCTGTTAAGTTTTCCTTGAGTAATTGTGGTTTGTGCTAAGTCAAGGGGCAGCAGATCAGACCAAAATCTCTGGCCATAGGCTAGGTCAATAGCGCCTTGGCCTTGCCAAACATAAGTCTTGGCCTGGCGCTTAATAGCAGAGGTTATTTTTGCCACGGGAGCGCTGTTTTGGGTGGCAAATATTTTAGCTTCTACTTTATTATCTGTGCTTAAGGTTGCGTCTAGGTAGAGTTGTTGCTGGGCGGGTGTTGTAATTTTAGTTAATATGCTTAGGCTTTCACTCTGGTTTTTTAATTGCCCAGAAAACCTAAATGCTTGTCCTTGGATAGTGAGGTCTAGGTTAAATTTATCAACTTTGAATTCTGGCCACTCCGTTAACCATTGGTCGGGTATTAAAGCGATGCTAGGGATTAGCGGCAGGCCCTTTGGGTTTGCTTCTATAGAGCTTAGGGCATTCTCGATATTAAAAGTAGGCCACTGGCGCGCTTCTATTGATTGCCATGAATAGGCCAAAGACACATCTTTAAGGGATGTAGAGAAAGTTCCAGCCTCCCTAGTTTGGCTCCAACTTAACTGTTTTATGTGCCAGTTTCTATGGCTTGGGTAACCTACAGTTAATTCAACTTCGTGCCAACCATAGGGCTTCAGTAACATGGCCGCAAGGCTTGGAACCCACAGAGGAATAGCTGCGTAGCACAGCAGTAGAATTGCTATAAGAGGTAGCAATGCATAACGGAACAATAGCCTGAGCATATAGTGCGGTCTTTGAATGAGTATATTATAAATTGAAGATGAGTATGGTTCAGTTTTGTGTAAATGCCAAGTCACCGTTATAAAAAGTTAATCTGAGGTTTTTTGTTTAAACTCACAAAGATCTTCTATAATGCAAGCACCACAACGGGGTTTTCTTGCAACGCAAACGTAACGTCCATGGAGTATCATCCAATGGTGAGCATCTAACAAGTATTCCTTAGGCACAAATTTAAGTAGCTTTTTCTCCACTTCCACTACGTCTTTGCCAGGCGCTACACGCGTGCGGTTAGACCAACGAAAAATATGTGTATCTACCGCCATAGCAATTTGCCTAAAGGCCGTGTTAAGTATCACGTTGGCTGTTTTTCTTCCGACTCCAGGCAAGGCTTCTAAGGCTTCTCTGAAGTCTGGCACCACACCATTATGTTGTGAAACTAACAATTGGGCGGCTTGGATGACATGATTGGCTTTACTATTGTAAAGACCAATGGTTTTAATGTGTTGCTTTAATCCTTCTAAACCAAGGTCAAGCATAGCTTGAGGGGTATTGGCCACTTTAAATAAATGTTTGGTGGCTTTATTGACGCTCACATCTGTCGCTTGGGCAGAAAGGGCTACGGCCACCAAAAGTTCATAATGATTACTAAAATTTAGCTCAGTCTCAGGATTAGGGTTATCTGCTTTGAGTCTAGCAAAAATTTCTTTACGTTTAGCTTTGTTCATTGCTGGGTCTGCTCGTTTTATATGTTAAGCGATGGTACCCGTTACCCGTACGCGTTTACTTCCTGCTTCAGTGAGAGGATGAGCTTTAAGTTGTTGTGTTTTCTGGTATTGATCAAACGTATTTTTTGCCGCAATGATTAACCCCATACCAACAAATGCACCTGGAGGCAGCACTGCAAACAGGAAACCTCTGTAGTCATCAATAATGACTAAGGTCCAATTTTGTGCCATTGGCCCAAATAATAAATGCATGTCTGCAAACAGGGTTCCCTGTCCTAGTAATTCACGCATGGCACCAAGAACCACCAGTACTACAGCAAACCCTAGGCCCATGCTTAACCCATCCAGCACAGCTAAATGAGGAGGGTTTTTTCGAGCATAGGCGTCTGCTCGGCCTAAAATGGCACAGTTGGTGACGATCAGTGGAATAAAAATACCTAATATCTGGTACAACTCGTAGGTTAAGGCTTGCATGGTGAGTTCTGCAATAGTCACTAAAGCCGCAATAATCATAACAAAAACGGGTAAACGGATGTCGTCCGCTACATGATTACGAATTAACGACACCAACAAATTGGAGCCAACTAAAACCAATAGCGTGGCAAAACCTAAACCTAACGCATTCACGACGCTGCCAGTTACTGCTAATAACGGGCACAGACCCAATAATTGCACAAGGGCAGGGTTGTTTTTCCAAAGCCCTTCCATCACTAGTTTTGTTTGCTCTGTAGACATATTATTGCTCCTGTGCAACGGAATAAAGGGCGCTACGGTGGCGCTGATGGTACAGCAGGCCTTGATGTACCGCGTTGACTACTGCTCTAGGGGTTATTGTAGCGCCAGTAAAGCCGTCAAATACGCCACCATCTTTAGTGACAGCCCAATCATCTGCTGGTGTATTGGCGAGAGACCTGCCATTAAAACTTTCAATCCATGGCGATTTTTTGCGCTCTACCTTGTCACCTAACCCAGGTGTTTCCTTATGTTCAATAGCACGTACACCTTGAATTGAACCGTGTTTATCTATGCCCACTAATAGGGAAATGTTACCACTGTAGCCATCTTTAGCGATGACAGGTAACACTAAGGCCTGAGTGATGCCAGCCTTAACGGCTGCGTAGCCAACGGCTTGTGAGTTAACGTTGAGTTGGCCGTAATCTACTAGTGTTTGAGGCGCCGATAATAAGCTTTGATCATACAAGTGTGGGGGCATAACCTCCCCCAGCGCACGAGCCTTAGCCGCTGCTTTATTAGCGGCAATACTTTCGCTACCGGCAACGTAAGTTAGGCTAATTGCTGCAGCAGTGACAATCGCGAAGACGCCTAAACTAATAGCACCGGTACGAATGGAGCTTATTAAGCTAGTTGGGGCTTCTAAACTCATTGTTTATCACCTTGAGAATGAGGTCTTTTAGGCTGATGTCCATAGGCTTTTGGTTGAGTGTAAGTGTCTATCAAAGGTGCCGATAAATTCATCAAGAGTATGGCAAAAGCGAAGGCGTCGGGATAATTACCAAAACTACGAATGATAAATACCAAAAGGCCAACGCCTGCACCGAATACCAGTTTACCCTTACGGCTAGTAGCGCTAGTGACGGGGTCTGTGACGATAAAGAAGGCCGCTAGCATGGTTGCGCCGGTCAATAAGTGTTGTGAGGCGCTTGGGTAAAGGTCTGGTTCACCCATGTGAAACAGTCCTGCACAAAACCCTAAGCTAGCTAACATGGCCACAGGGGCATGCCAGGTAAACACTCGTTTAGCTAGCAACACTAGGCCGCCTAAAAGATAAGCTAGGTTGACCCACAGACTTGCTGTTAGGCCTAAACCCAACTGAGGATTACTGCTAGCCAGTTCGTTTAATGTAAGGCCTTTTGGGTGGCGCATTAAATCCAAAGGAGTGGCTCTGGCCCATGCATCAATACCACCGGTAACCGACTCTAGCCAAAACCAATGCCACTGTTGGCCAAAGGTTAGAGTGGCTTCTGTGCCAGCCCACTGGGTCATGGATACGGGAAACGCAATTAAACACAAGGCATAACCTACCATGGCAGGATTAAATGGGTTGTTTCCCAAACCGCCATAAAGGTGCTTAGCGAAAACAATAGAAAACAGAACGGCTACTAATGTAAGCCACCAAGGGCTAAATGGAGGTAGCGCCAAGGCCAACAAAAAGGCGGTCACTAAAGCACTGCCATCGGTTAGGTAAGGCACAATAGGACGTC
>Ga0307994_1002470_pt1 | contig 10331 bp, 10 predicted proteins | sample EllFjometagen261_FD_203171 | JGI IMG/M metagenome (GOLD analysis project Ga0307994, IMG submission 203171) | Marine microbial communities from Ellis Fjord, Antarctic Ocean - #261 | ecosystem: Environmental > Aquatic > Marine > Unclassified | place: Southern Ocean | collected 2014-11-02
TGTAAGGTTGTTGCCAGTCTCTTTCGGTTTGGGTTGCTGGAATATCAAAACCACGTTGTTGAAGCAGTTGTAGGCAAACGTCGTACAAACTAGGTGAGTTGAGTACAGTGCTTAAATGTTGGTAGTTGTTAGGATGATTTTTATGGGCTTCAATTAATGCGGCATTTTTGTTACCCAATAGAAATTCAAGCTCGCGATATTGAAATGACTGGAACCCAGAACTTTGTCCTAGGCTGTCTCTAAAGCTGGCGTAATCTGCAGGGGTCATGGTCACTAATACTTCCCATGCATTCACCATTTGCTGTTGTATGCGAGCTACGCGAGTAAGCATTTTAAACGCAGGACGTAAATTGTCTTGAGCGATCAATTTGGCCGCGCCGTGGGCCTCATGCAGGCACAGTTTCATCCACAGTTCTGAGGCTTGGTGAATGACGATGAATAACATTTCGTCATGGGCGTCGCTACGAGGATTTTGTTGCTCTAAAAGATTTTCTAAACCAAGGTATTCGCCGTAACTGATGTCTTGTTGCCAGTGGATATTTTCATCGCTGACGTCGATGGCACCGGAGGCGTATGGGCATTTGTAGGTCATGGTATTCCTTGATAGCATTTTTTCATAGTTTAGGCTGTGTATTTGTTGAAGTAAATGTCATAATTTGGCGGTTAAGTATGAATTAAATGCATGCATTTGAGCGGATTAAGGCAAGGTTAGGCTATGGCAATTAAATTAAGCGTTAGGCAGTTACAAATGATCAGGGCGTTAGAAGTGGCCGGCAGTGTGTCTGCTGCTGCTATTGCCTTGCAGGTCAGTCAGTCGGCATTGAGTCACCGTATACGCGAAGCAGAACGGTTGTTAGATACGGCGCTGTACAGTCGCCAAAACAAAAAACTAGTGGCTACGCCAGCGGGTTCAAGGGTGCAATTTGCAGCGCGAAGGGTGTTGGCAGAGCTAGAGCGCGCCGAGCAAGATGTGGCTCAAATGAGTGGCGGTGTGACCACAACCGTGCGTTTGGGTTTAGAGACGTATGCGCCGCACCACTGGCTACCTGAGTTGTATCAGCGCTTAGCTATTAAGTGTCCACACATTGGTCTTGAAATTGCGGCTGACGTAGGTTTGAATCCTGAGTCTGCCTTACGTCAACAAGCCATCGATATTGCAGTGGTTTCTGGACTGCCACCAGCGAGCGATTTTAATTGTATTCATTTGGGACAAGATCCACTGTTGGCATTAATGGCCAGTACTCATCCATTGGCGCATCATTCTAGTATATTGCCGGAGATGTTCGCCGACTTTCCTTATGTCGCTTACCATACCAACCCTGAACAGGGTCGTGAATATGACTTGGTATTTAGGAGGCATCATGTGTTGCCAAGCAATGTGATTAGTGCGGGAGTCACCGAGGCGGTGTTAACCATTGTAAGCGACAGCCAAGGCCTTACTATTCTTCCTGCCTGGACTGCTAAGTCTCAAGGGCCAAAATACGGTTTAGTAACACGCCCTATAGGAGACGGACAGTTAACAACTCAGTGGTATCTTGCAGGTTTACATCAAGTGGCTAACAGAGAAGCCATTTTAGAGGTGATGCGCATGATACAAAATATAGCCAGCTTTAATAACTAATAGCTGCGCCTGACAAATAATTTAGGTAAAATGTGCGTTCGATTTGTCTGAGAAAACACTCTATATGTCTGCTTTTCAAAACGTACTTGCTACCAATGATGATTTGCCTATTGCCACAGACTTACCTGTGCATAGCGGTAAAGTGCGCAGTGTTTATTGGTTAAGCGCCAAGCAAAGTAAGCATTTAATTGCTAGTAAAGGCTACAACGTGGCTGCAGATGCCCCCTTGGCGGTGATGGTGATTAGTGATCGTATCTCAGCTTTTGATTGTATATGGCACGGCGAGGGCGGTTTACAAGGTGTGCCTGGCAAAGGTGCTGCACTTAATGCTGTAGCTAACCATTGGTTTGCTCGCTTCCGCGAAGAGGGGTTGGCAGACAGCCATATTGTAGATACGCCTCATCCTTTGGTTTGGATTGTACAAAAAGCTAAGCCGGTAATGGTGGAAGCTATAGCACGTCAGTATATAACCGGTTCTATGTGGCGTGCTTATGCCGGTGGTGAGCGACAATTCTGTGGTATTACACTCCCTGAAGGTTTGAAGCAGGATCAATGTTTACCAGAATTGCTGATTACCCCATCTACTAAAGGTATTCTTAAGGGTATACCTAATGTGCCAGAGGCGGATGATGTTAATATTTCGCGCGCAGATTTAGAAGCTAATTACAAAGCTTTGAACTTTTCTACCCCTGCCGATATTAACCGTTATGAAACCTTGCTACGTGATGGATTTTCGGTCATAAGCCAAGATTTAGCGGCTCAGGACCAAGTGTTTGTTGATACAAAATTTGAATTTGGCTATGTGAAAGACATTAACGGCGCAGATAAACTCATTTATATGGATGAAGTAGGTACGCCAGATTCATCTCGCATCTGGGACGGTGCAGCGTTAAGAACAGGTAAAGTGGTAGAGAATTCTAAAGAGGGTTTTAGGCAGTTCTTGCTTAATCATTTTGATGATGCAGATATCTTACTCAATAAACAACGCATGACAGAGCGTGCGGCTTTGGCAAGAGACAATGCGTTACCTTTGCAGGTGATGCAAGACATCTCTGAAACCTATATAGGTATTGCGCAGAAGATTATAGGTTGTAAGCTGGAAGTGAGTCAGCATCCCAAAGAAGAGATTATAGATGTGTTAGACCAAGAGTATGGTTTGATTCGTTAGATTACGGCTATTGGACTGCGCCACTGCGTTTGCAAAGACTTAAACTGCTTCTCGCAATAACCTAAGTTCGTCATTGCGAGAAGCGTAGCCATGCGGCAATCTACCTGCTAACCCATCAAATGCTGCAAGCTATCTAATAGAGCTTTGCTTTCTGCACTTAGTGGCATTACCGGCAAGCGGGTCTCTTCGGTACATAAACCTAATAAAGAAGCAGCATACTTCACGCCAGCTGGGCTTGGTTCATTGAACATAGCTACATGTAATGGTATCAGCTCATCATGGATGCGTTGTGCTTCTTTATAATCACCATTAAGGCAGGCTGTCTGCATGGCTGAGCAACGGCTAGGGGCAACGTTGGCTGTTACAGAAATACAGCCATTGCCACCTACGGCGTTATATGCAACAGCGGCTAAGTCGTCACCAGACAGATAAGCGAAGTTATTACCCAAAGCTAGGCGCTCTAAACTAATACGTGAAATATCACCGGTGGCATCTTTTACACCCACTACGTTAGGTAGTGCCGCAAGTTTGGCCATAGTTTGTGGCTCTATATCAACAATTGCACGGGGTGGAATGTTGTAAATCACCATGGGAATGTCTACACCGTTGGCGATATATTCAAAGTGAGCGTAAAGGCCGTCTTGGTTAGGGCGGTTGTAATAACCGGCTACACATAATACCGCGTCTGCACCTAACTCTTTGGCGTGGCGTGCATACGCCAATGCTTCTACTGGGTTGTTAGAACCCGCACCTGCGATGACAGGTACTCTACCATTGTTTTCTTCAACAACTATTTCTACCACTCGTTTATGTTCTGCTTCAGACAAAGTTGGCGACTCACCTGTAGTGCCCACTGGCACTAGACCATGAGTGCCTTTGTCGAGCTGCCAGTTAACTATGCGGCGTAGGGCTGCTTCATCTAACTTGCCATTGGTAAAAGGGGTAACTAATGCGACGTATGAACCACTAAACATTGATGTCTCTCCTAGAGCTATATCCTACCGATTTTAAACCTTACCAGGATCATCAACAAGCCTACAATAGTGGTTATTTTCCACTAGCTATACTTTAGTAGTAAAAGGTGAGAATATATTGTTAACAATCTGCTTATTTTAAGCTGGGTTGCCTAACTGAATATAAATATAATAATTTGAGATCTAAATAATCTCAGCAACTAGGAGTGTTCTCATGAGCGCAACAGAGAATCAAGATTCAGAATTGATTTATGAATTAGACGACAACCCGCCTGTGGGTGAAAAATTCTTCGCTGCTTTACAGCACGTGTTGGCTAGTTTTGTAGGTATTATTACGCCTACGCTAATTATTGGTGGTGTTTTAGGGCTAGGATCAGAAATTCCTTACCTAATTAGTATGGCGCTTATGGTGTCGGGTGTCGGTACCATTATTCAGGCAAAAAAGCCGATGAATATTGGTGCAGGAATGATCTGTGTACAAGGAACCAGTTTTGCCTTTTTAAGCTCCGTATTAGCTGCGGGCTTTATTGCCAAAGCTCAAGGTGGTGGTCCGGACGAAATTCTTGCCATGATTATGGGTGTGTGTTTCTTAGGTGCCTTCATTGAAATTGGTTTAAGCCAAGTACTACCTCAGTTACGTAAAATAATTACTCCCATCGTTACCGGTACCGTGATCACTATTATCGGTGTAAGCTTGGTTAAAGTAGGCATGATCGATTTGGCTGGTGGTAAGTGGTTGATGGACAATAAACCTGAGTTTTGGGGTTCTATGTCTAACCTGTTCCTAGGTTTTTTGGTGATGATTTCTATTATCGTACTTAACCGTTCTAGCAATCAGTGGATTCGTTTGTCCTCTATCGTGATTGGCTTAGTGATAGGCTTTGTGGTTGCTTTGATGATGGGTAAAGTGAACACTGGTGCGGTATTTGCCGTAGATAGCATGATCAGCATTCCTATTCCGTTTAAGTATGGCTTTAACTTCGATTTTATAGCGTTTATACCCGTGGCTTTGATCTATGTAATTACTGCCATTGAATCGTCTGGCGACATTACTGCCAACTGCATGATTTCTAAGCAAGAGGTTAAGGGAGACGGTTATATTAACCGCATTAAAAACGGTGTGCTCGGTGACGGCGTAAACTCAGCAATTGCTGCAGTGTTTAACACTTTTCCAAATACTACTTTTAGCCAAAACAACGGTGTGATTCAACTGACTGGTATTGCTAGCCGTCACGTAGGCGTTTGGATTGGTATTATCCTTATCATCATGGGTTTATTTCCACACATTGGTTCATTGCTACGGGCTATGCCAAACTCAGTATTAGGTGGTGCAACCATCGTTATGTTTGGTACGGTTGCCATTGCAGGCATTAAGATTTTGTCTACCGTGAATATGAATCGCCGTAACATGCTTATTTTGGCTGTTTCCTTTGGAATGGGCTTGGGTGTGTTATTAGTACCAGAAATTGTTACTGCACTCAGTGGTAACATTGGTGGTACTGCAGGCAAACTTGTACAAAGTATTTTTAGCTCAGCAATCACTACTGGTGGCCTTACAGTAATCATTCTAAGTGCTATTATGGGTGAATCTGAAGAAGACTAAGTTGTAATATAATTAGTTTTAAAAGGGCACTGTTAGTGCCCTTTTTTGTTGCTAATGGAAGGGATAGGTCATTTTATGGGTGTAAAGGAAACCGCCGCTATTGATGAGACTATTGTTGATGCCATTGTTAACGATGTGATGGAACAACGTATAGGCCCCGGTACACGCTTAAGTGAAAAGTCTCTTTGTGAGCGTTTTGGTGTCAGTAGAATGTACGTAAGGAGGGCCTTACTAACCTTAGCTAATAAGGGCGTGGTAGATCTGCAGGCCAACAAAGGCGCACGTATTCGTAAGCCAACTTTACAGCAATCTATTGCCTTGTTTGAAACCAGAAGGGTAATAGAATCGATTATTATTAAAGACGTTGTACTACAAAGAAGTGAAATTGATATCGCTGATCTCAATGCTCACATGGCATTGGAAGAGCAAGCCTTTGTTAACAACGATCGCCATGAATTGATTCGGTTGTCTGGTGAATTCCACCTATTGATTGCCAGTTTTCAAACGAACCATTTACTCACGGGCTTTATGCAAACCTTAGTCACAGAATCAAGCTTAATTACCGGCATGCATGGCCAACACAGCTTTTCTAACTGCCCACCCAGTGAACATAGACACTTGGTGGAGGCCATAAAAAATCAAGACCAACCATTGGCGTTAAGATTGATGATGGCTCATTTAAAGCATATAGAAGCCGATTTAGCACTTAACAACAAGCCAGATTTAGATGTATCTAAAGGGTAAGGAGGTGCATGATGTCACTCGAATACACTTATATGGAATCCCCAGTAGGGCAGCTGTTGTTAGCGGGTAAGGGTGAAGTATTGCATTACTTGAGTTTTCCGACTGGTAAAATGTGTTTCAAGCCAGAACCAGATTGGAACTATCATGCGGCGGCCTTTAGACAAGCTAGGCACCAAATAGACGCTTATTTTGCTGGCCAACTTAAGCAATTTGATGTGGAGATAGCTCCCCACGGTACCGAGTTTCAAATGCAGGTGTTGGCTGCACTACAAGAAATTCCTTTTGGACAAGTGCGTAGTTACAAAGACATTGCGCAGGCCATTGAGCGCCCTAAGGCTATGCGTGCCGTGGGCGCTGCTAATGGGCGTAATCCCATTCCGCTTATTATTCCATGTCACCGTGTGGTAGGTGCTGACGGAAGCCTTACCGGCTTTGGTGGCGGTGTAGCCACCAAAGAGTTTCTTCTGCGTTTAGAAGGTGCAATAAGCTAGGAGTTGCTCAAGCTAATAGCTAACGGGCAGTTTGATTGAACAGCACTTTACGGGATGCCTCGTCGGTAATGCTGGTTCTGCGCTCGTCGCCTAAGCTTTCGCCTCTGGCCGCGGCAGGCCTGGTTTGTATAGTATCTAACCAGCGTTTGATATGTGGGAACTTAGCTATATCTTGGCCTTGGCGTTCATGCAATAAAACCCATGGCCAGCAGGCCATATCGGCAATGCTGTAATCTCCAGCAATAAACTCCCTATCTGCTAATCTACCATTTAACACTCCGTACAAACGGTTACATTCGTTAGTGTAACGTTCTATACCGTAAGGTACTTGTTCTGGCGCATACTGGCGAAAATGATGGGCTTGACCTGCCATAGGGCCTAAGCCACCCATCTGCCAAAACAACCATTGGTTTATTTCTTGTTGTTGGCGCACATGATCACTGTAAAACTGGCCGTACTTTTGAGCCAAATAAAGCAGTATCGCACCAGACTCAAACATACTGACGGGCGCACCGCCGTCAAGTGGCGCATGATCAACCATTGCAGGGATTCTGTTGTTAGGTGAAATATCTAGGAACTCAGGTTTAAATTGATCCCCTTTACCCATATCAACCCACATTACTTGGTAGGGTACACCTAGCTCTTCTAATAAAATGGATATTTTTTTACCGTTAGGGGTAGGCCAATAGTGTAGGTCGATCATGCCGTTACGCTCCGTTTATGTTTTTGTTGCCGTCCGCCGATTATAGCGCCAATTGTAACTCCCTTTATAGAGCAGATATGGCTTCTTGTGCGGTAGTTAACGCAGCGTCTTTATCCATAGCGGTTCCGGCTGCTGTGATCACGTGTACATCGGTTATACCCATAAAACCAAGCATACGCTTTACATAGGGAGTCACAAAGTCGCTAGCTTGGCCCCTGTGATCTCCACCGGAGCTAACCACTAGATAAGCTGTTTTGTTCTCTAACAAGCCCTTTGGTCCAGTGTTGGTATATTGGAAGGTTAAGCCGGCACGGGCCACTAGATCAAAATAAGTTTTTAACTGGGTGGGGATAGTGAAGTTGTACATAGGTGCACCGATAACGATAACGTCTGCCGCTTTAAGTTGCGTTATAAGGTTGTCTGATATGGTGGCAATCGCTTGTTGTTCGGCATTACGATGTTCTTCGGGGGTAAAAAAGCTACCCGCGGTGAAGCCATCAAGTATAGGCAATTGTTGTTGCGCTAAGTCAATGTAAGTGGCGGCTTTTTGGCCTTGGTTAATGTGTTTAACGACTTGTGCAGTTAATTGGCGGCTAACAGAATTGTCGCCCATGATGCTGCTGTCTAAGTGGATAATGTTATTCATGATGGTGGTCTCGTGGAGTTTTAGCTTAGGTTTAACTTAAGGGATTATTATAGTCTTGTAATTTTGATTAAAAAGCGCAAAATATAGCGACTATTAATCATATTATTAGATATATAACTATGGCTAAAACTCACTTAAGTCAATGGTCTGCTCTGCAGGCTGTAGTGGATGAAGGTTCGTTTCAAAAGGCGGCTAGCAAGTTACATCGCAGCCAGTCGTCTGTATCTTATGCGGTTCAAACTTTACAAGATGGTTTAGGCGTTAAATTACTTGAAGTTCAGGGTCGCAAAGCCCAATTAACCGAAGCAGGTGAGGCGCTGTTACGCCGATCAAGGTCTTTGACCTCTATGGCACAAGATATTGAGCAGTATGCGATTAATTTGAAACAAGGTTGGGAGGCAGAAGTGCATCTGTCATTTGAAGCTATTTATCCGTTTACCGACTTAATGCAGATAATGGCTAAGTTTGAGTCTCAAAGTCGTGGAACCCGAGTACAGCTACATGAAACGGTTTTGTCTGGAAGTAGTGAGGTGATTATTCAGAAAAAAGTGGACTTAGCCATTACACCCATGATTCCACAAGGTTTTTTGGGGCATGAACTTGGGTCTATGCAGCTTATTTTGGTGGCTCATCCACTACACCCGCTAGTTGAAACAGGAAACCAAACAGAAAATAAAATAGAAGGCAAAGTAGAAGAGGATGAGTTGGTTCAGCATTTGCAGATAGTAATAAGGGATTCAGGTACTGGAGAACACACCAAGGGCGGTTGGCTCAAGGCCGAAAAGCGCTGGACAGTGGGGCACTTTGCCACTGCCGTGGCATTGCTTAAAGGTGGAACGGGCTTTGCGTGGATACCTAAAAATCTGATAGAGGAAGAACTTAAGTTGGGCGTGTTAAAGCCCATCAATCTAGCGCATAGGGCTAGTTTTGAACTGCCGTTCCACTTGGTGGTGCCCAACCCTAGTAGTCTTGGCCCAGCAGCCCAGTTATTGCTGCAGATTATTCAACAACACCATCTGTAATCGGTTTATCAGGTTTGCGTTGTTTGAAATATACATACACGCCTGTAAGGGTGACAGAACTTCCTATCAGTTGCCAAAATGTAAGGGTTTCCCCCAAAATCAGGTAGCCAAAAGTAAAGGTAAATACGGGTTGAAGTAATACGAAGCCAGCCACACGGCTCATGCCGTGGCGATGAATTAGGCCATACCAAAGGCTATAGGACAAGATAGACGAACACAGCACTACGTACATTAAGGTTAAAATAGTGCTGGTGGTGAATTGTGGCAGTATCGGCGTAGTATCTGCTTGTAATAGGTAGGCTGAAAAACACAAAGGTGCAGTGATGATAGCAATCCAAAATTGAATTGAAAGTACTGGCAACTCTTTAAGTTTGCGGATTTGAATGTTACCAATAGCCCACATAAACGTACTTAGTATAACGATTAACATGCCCCACTGAAGATCGCTTTGGCCTGATAATAAGGTAGGTAGCATGGCGCCTAAGGTCGCTATTATAATGGCTAGGGTTTGTGATGGGGTGATGCGTTCGTTAAGAAATAAGTAGCTCAATAACGCAGAGAAGGGAGCCGCTAATAAAAAACAAACACTCGCCATCACACCTGAGACCATAGAAAGGCCTACCGCTAAAAGATAAAAGTGGCCAAGGCCCATCACTAGGGCAATAGGCAGCAATGGACGTAATTGTGCTGCGGATATTTTTACAAAGGGTAACAGTACTATTGCCAGTAATAAAAACCGTGCTGAGGTGAATAACAAGGGGTCCATATTAGTAAGGACGGCTTTCATGCCGACCATATTAAAACCCCATACGGCAGTCACTAAGACGGCACCCAAGGCCGGTTTTCCTAACCAATCAATTTGTCTCATGCCTGTTTTTTTCATACCCTTGCCCGTAGCAAAATTGCAGGCGCCATTATGCGTTAAATAACGGCCACAAAAAAGCCCTGATCAACAGGGCTTTTTTAGCTTGGTGCGCTTACAAAGTAAGGCTTATTGTCATTATGACCAAGGGAATGGGCTGCTAGATACAGGGTGTAACTTACCCTCTTCGTAGCGGCCTAGGCGGAATGGCTCAAGCAAACGGTTGCTTTGACCAGTAGCAATTTCATTCGCTACTAATTTGCCTACGCCCAACATTTTGTAGCCGTGGTTTGAGTCAGCAATGAAGTATGCATTGTTATGGAATACATCAAAGATTGGGAAAGAGTCTGGTGTGAAACAACCGATACCACCACTTGGCTCATCTTTGAATTTAGCCATTGTGCCTTCAAAACGCTTTTGACAATGAGCCAAAGCAGACACCCACATATGTGCGAATTCTGGACCAACTATAAACTCTGGAGAGTCTGCACCATATG
>Ga0307994_1002474_pt1 | contig 10323 bp, 5 predicted proteins | sample EllFjometagen261_FD_203171 | JGI IMG/M metagenome (GOLD analysis project Ga0307994, IMG submission 203171) | Marine microbial communities from Ellis Fjord, Antarctic Ocean - #261 | ecosystem: Environmental > Aquatic > Marine > Unclassified | place: Southern Ocean | collected 2014-11-02
CCTCTTTCGAAAAGGTGAAAATTCTGAACCATATTATATTTGACGTACACGGTTTTAAGGGCGATACTGAAAATTATCATCACAGTAGAAATTCCTTTTTAAGTTCCGTACTAGAACGCAAAATGGGGAACCCAGTATCTTTAGCTATCATTTACTCTTTAGTGGCCCAGCGTTTGAATATTCCTGTGTATGGTGTCAATCTGCCTCAACATTTTATTTTAGGATACGTGAGAGATTTTGATTTTGGCCCATTGCTGCGTTTCAATGATGAACCAGACTTGCCAGGAACTGCTGGCAGCGATATTTTGTTTTATATCAACCCCTTCAATAACGGATTAATATTTAATCATGATAATATTCATAAATTCCTAACTCAGTTAAAACTGGAGCCGAAACAGGATTATTTCAAAGCTTGTACCAATAAGGATATTTTATTAAGAGTACTTATAAATCTTGAAGTATCATTCTCCAAAGAAAAAAAACAACACAAGCTTGAGCAGGTAGTTCAGCTACTACAGGTTTTGAAAACCGCAATCTAAGGTTTGATTCTGATGGTGTAGTTGTGTTGTAAACCGTCCACATTTTTGGTGATTATCTCTATATGACGGTCAGACTCTATGTAATTAGAGGCTCGGCTTATGACATCGCGAGTGTGAAAATTAAACCTTACTAGAAGTGCAAATGCCTTGTAAACTAGAGGAAGAAAACATTCTAGTTTTATGTGTTGAAAAGTGAGAATGAGGATCGGCCTTTAAAAAAAAGAGTCGGTATGCCCATTATTTCTTACCACCCTAATATCTTAGCAAATACGAGTGGAGCTACTATTGTGGCATCACTTTCTATTATGTATTTTGGTGTATCTGCAGCTAACTTACCCCACGTAATTTTTTCATTGGGTACAGCTCCAGAATAAGATCCATAGCTAGTAGTACTATCACTTATTTGGCAGAAATAGCTCCAAAGTGGAGTGCTTCTTTCTAGGTCTTGTTCTAGCATAGGCACTACGCATATCGGGAAATCTCCTGCTATGCCACCGCCTATTTGAAAAAATCCGAGTCCTTTGTCCTTAGTGTAGTCTGTGTACCAATCTGCTAAGAAAGTCATATACTCTATCCCACTTTTCACAGTGCTAGGTTTCAGATTGCCTAATATGCAATTTCCTGCAAAGATGTTGCCCATAGTACTGTCTTCCCATCCAGGAACCACCATAGGTAGGTTTTTTTCTGCTGCAGCTAGTAGCCAGCTGTCTTTTGGGTCTATCTGGTAGTGCTCTTCTAAGCAGCCATCTAGCAGCATTTGGTACATGTACTCGTGAGGTAGGAAACGCTCACCTTTAGCCTCGGCTTCTTTCCAAAATCGTTCTATATTACCTTGTAGTCTTCTAAAAGCTTCTTCCTCTGGGATACACGTATCTGTAACTCTATTGAGGTGTCTGTCTAATAAGTCTTGCTCTTGCTGAGGTGTAAGGTCTCTGTAATTTGGAATACGCTCGTAGTGGTCGTGTGCTACTAGGTTCATTACATCTTCTTCTAGATTAGCACCCGTGCAACTTATTATATGAACCTTGTCTTGGCGTATCATTTCGGCCAAAATCTTTCCCATTTCTGCAGTACTCATAGCACCTGCCAGAGTAATCATCATTTTGTTTCCTTTGGCTAGTTGAGCATTGTACTCATCTGCCGCGTCTACTAATGCCGCCGCGTTAAAGTGTAGGAAATACTTATCTATGAAATCACTGATTGGTTTACTCATCTTCTTTTTAGCTTATAATTTTGTTACTCAAACTTAATACCCGAGTATTTTCATCATACTCTCTACGTTTTGTTCTTCTGCAAATAGCTCATCTACTATGTTGCCTTCTGCGTCTTTGTATAATAAAATTTTCTTTGGACTTGGGATCAGACAGTGCTTTATCCCTCCTTGCCCACTAAGGCTCTCTTGATAGGCTCCGGTATTAAAGAATCCAATGTATAAAGGTTCTTCGTCGTCGTCTTCTATAGTAGGTAAGTAGATAGCATTTACGTGCTGCTCACTATTATAGTAGTCATCGCTATCGCACGTTAGGCCACCTAGCAACACTCGTTCGTAGCTTTCGTTCCACTTGTTTAGTGGGAGTAAAATAAATCGCTCACTTATAGCCCAAGCGTCGGGTAGCGTGGTCATGAATGAGCCGTCTATCATATTCCACCGCTCTCTATCATTTTGTCTTTTTTGGTGAAGTATTTTATACACTGTACCACCACTCTCACCTACTGTGTAGCTGCCAAATTCTGTAAAAATATGTGGCTCTCTTACGTTTTTCTCAGTACACTCTTGTTTTATTTGGCCTACTATTTCTCTAATCATATAGGCATAGTCGTAGCTAAAGGTTAGGCTCCGTTTGATGGGAAATCCTCCCCCTATGTTGAGTGAATCTACGGTGTCGCATACGGCTTTTAGTTTGGCGTATACATTTAAGCATTTACGTAACTCATTCCAGTAGTAGGCGGTATCACGTATGCCTGTATTGATAAAGAAGTGAAGCATTTTGAGCTCCATATTAGGCTCGTTTTTGATAAGATCTTCATAGAACGGTACAATGTATTTATACCCTATTCCTAGTCTAGAGGTGTAAAACTCAAATTTCGGTTCCTCTTCGGCAGCTATGCGTATGCCAAGGTTTATCTTTTTCTCTGTGCGTCCTTTTAGTAAATGAAACTCACGTGTATTGTCTAGCACTACATGCAGATTATCAAATCCCATGTCTATGAGCTCAATTATTTTATCAATGTATAAATCTGTTTTGAACCCATTGCAAATGATAAATCTATCCTTGGGGAGGAGCCCTTCGCTATGTAGTTTTTTTATGAGATCTAGATCAAAAGCAGATGAGGTTTCTAGGTGAATGTCATTCTTTAATCCTTCTTCTATAACATACTTATAGTGAGAGCTTTTTGTACAGTAGCAATAGTTATAAGTACCGTTGTAGTTATGCTCTGCAAATGCATCTGCAAACCAGAACTTAGCTTTCTGAATATTCTCAGATATCTTAGGTAAATAGCTGAAGCGAAAAGGTGTTCCATACTTTTTTGCCAAGTCCATTAGCGGAATGTCTCGGTACTGGAGTTCGCCTTCTGTATTGGTATGAAACTCCTCCGTAGGGAAGTTAAATGTTTGATCTATTAGGTCTGAATATTTGTTTTTCAAGGTAGAATGTAATGCAGTACAAATTAAAAGATAAAATGCAGTTAATTTTCTTGATTTTTATTTGAAACTATAAGGACGATAAACGTGTTACACTGAGGTACTATTCATAGTCTACTTATGACTGATTTAAGTACCTTTGCAAACTTCAAATAATTTCAATTATCAACGAGCAAGATACCATAAAAATAATAGGTGCTAGAGAGCACAATCTTAAGAATATAGACCTTGAAATACCAAGACATAAACTAGTGGTATTCACTGGCTTAAGTGGTAGCGGAAAGTCTAGTCTTGCGTTTGATACTCTTTTTGCCGAAGGCCAAAGAAGATACATGGATACCTTCTCTGCATATGCACGCCAGTTCGTAGGTGATATGAAGAGGCCAGATGTAGATAAAATAGAAGGCCTAAGTCCTGTAATAGCTATAGAGCAAAAAACAGTAAGTAAAAATCCTAGAAGTACGGTAGGTACTATCACAGAGGTGTATGATTTTCTTAGACTACTCTTTGCTAGAGCGGGCGATGCGTACTCATACTTGAGTGGCAATAAAATGAAAAGCTATACTGAGCAGGAGATTATCGACTCGGTAAATAATAAATTTAGTCTACAAAAGATGGTGATTCTAGCACCGTTGGTCAAAGGTAGAAAGGGCCATTACAGAGAGCTTTTTGAGCAATACAGAAAGCGTGGGTATACCAAAGTATGGGTAGACGGCAAACTAACGGATATAGAACCGGGGATGCAGCTAGACCGTTACAAGATACACGACATTGATCTAGTAATAGATCGTATAACACCCGAAGATGCAGGAAGTCTGAGAGTGACAGACTCTATACGCTCTGCCATAAAAATGGGAAAAGGTGTAGTGAGCATTCTTAATCCAGAGACTAAAGATCTTACTCATTTCAGTAAGTATCTGATGGATGTAGAGACCGGATTATCTTATAATGAGCCACAGCCTAATCTCTTTTCCTTTAACTCACCCTATGGTGCATGCCCTACCTGTGATGGACTCGGGACTAGCTCGGATATTTTACAAGAGGATTTAGTCCCAAATCCTAAGCTAAGTATCAATAAAGGGGGATTTGCTCCACTTGGAGATATAAAAGATAATTGGACTTTTACGCAGCTAAAGGCTATGAGTAAAACGCTAAAATTTAGTATGTCTAAGCCTATTGCTGACCTATCTGATGATGTTTTAGAATTAATATTACACGGTTCAGATGAGAGATTTGAGGTGGAATATCGTGGAAGCTCAGGACATAGTCAAACCTACGAGACCAAGTGGAAAGGTCTAGTGCCTTCACTTATGGAGGCGTATCATGAGAAAAGTTTCGGTACGCTTAGCCGCTGGGCAGATGAGTTTATGACAGTGATCCCATGTCCTACCTGTGCAGGAGGAAGGCTAAATAAGGAAGCTCTATCGTATCGCATAGGTGAGATCAATATTGCAGATCTAAGTAACAAGAGTATAGGCGAGCTGCATGAATGGCTGCAGACAGCGAGTGAGACTATGACGGACCGTCAGCTCACTATAGCTACGGAGGTTATCAAAGAAATAAGCGAACGTGTAAAGTTTTTAGTAGATGTGGGTCTTTCGTATTTATCTCTGAATAATAGTGCCAAAACTCTAAGTGGAGGTGAAGCTCAGCGTATCAGATTGGCTACGCAAATAGGTTCTCAACTAGAAGAAGTACTGTATATCTTAGATGAGCCTAGTATAGGATTGCATCAACGAGATAATAAGCGACTGATTAACTCTCTCAAAGAATTACGAGACATAGGTAACTCTGTGATAGTAGTGGAGCACGACCGCGATATGATAATAGAGAGTGACTATGTGGTAGATATAGGTCCCAAAGCGGGTAAGAAGGGCGGTGAGATAGTGGCCGCAGGTAAGTGGGAAGACATAAAAAATAATGGGACAGTTACATCTGACTACCTCGGTGGTCAGCGAAAGATAGAAGTACCCAAAAAGCGTAGAAAAGGCAACGGTAATAAACTAACGCTCAGTGGCTGCACCGGTCACAATCTAAAAAATATAACCGTGGATTTTCCTTTGGGTAAATTCATAGCAGTAACTGGAGTCAGTGGAAGTGGTAAGAGTAGTCTGATAAACGAAACACTGCACCCTATACTATCTGAATACATATACAACAGTAAGAAAAAACCTTTGCCGTATGAAAAGGTGAAGGGGCTAGAGCATCTAGATAAGGTGATCACTATAGACCAGTCACCGATTGGGCGTACTCCACGAAGTAATCCTGCTACTTATGTAGGCTTTTTCTCAGATATAAGAAACCTGTATTCTGAGATAGGAGAAAGTAAGATACGTGGGTACAAACCGGGTAGATTTAGTTTTAATGTAAAAGGAGGAAGGTGTGAGACGTGTAGAGGCGGAGGTCAGAAGGTCATAGAAATGAACTTCTTGCCAGATGTACTAGTAGAGTGCGAAACCTGCTCAGGTAGACGATACAACAGAGAGACACTAGAGATACGATACAAGAATAAGAGCATCAGTGATGTGCTCAATATGACGGTGGAAGAAGCCGTAGTCTTCTTTGAAGCAGTACCTAGTATTTACCGAAAAATAAAAGCCCTAAACGATGTAGGTCTAGGCTACATTACTTTAGGACAAAGTAGTACGACTATATCTGGAGGAGAAGCACAGCGAGTAAAACTGGCTAGTGAGCTGGGGAAAATAAGTACCGGGCAAACATTCTACATACTAGATGAGCCTACCACAGGACTACATTTTGAGGATATAAATGTACTACTAGAAGTGCTACAAAACTTAGTAGAACTAGGGAACACAGTATTGGTGATAGAGCATAATCTGGACGTAGTAAAAGTAGCTGACTATATGATAGATATAGGTCCTGAGGGTGGCCACGGTGGAGGTGAAGTGCTCATTACCGGCACCCCAGAAGAAGTAGTAAAATCTAAAGTGGGTTATACCGCTGAGTTTTTAGCTCTAGAAATGTAAGCAGGGATTAGCCCTTCTCTTTCTTCCTGAGATAGCTCGGTTTTACCATACTGGGGATTTAGGTCTAGTCCCATAAACCTTTAGGTACTTCCTGTGCCAGATTGCGTGCCATCTTAGCGATAGGGTCAGTGAGGTTATTACCATATACAGCTTGGTTTTCTAGCACCATGTTATGATGGGTGCTCGCTATTATTTCTGTAGCAAGTGCTTTGGCTCTCTTATTTATGAGGGCATCTAGGCTGCCATCTCTCGGCACAAAACCATATACAAGCTGCATATCCATAGCGGCAGCTACTTCCTTTAGTGTATTTATAGTAATGCCTCCTTCTGTTTCACGCTCTTCTATTTTTTTGGCACCTTGCTGTGTCATGCTTAGTCGCTTGCCTAGCTGTGCTAGTGTCATATTAAGAGACGTGCGTATGCTGTGTATCCATCCTCTGGTAGGATTGATCGCATTTTTTAAATGTGCAAATGGCTGTAGTTTAGCATCCATTTGCTCTATTATTAGTCTTCTCTTATCTCTCATAACACCACAAAAATAAACAAATACATTGAGTTTACACAATATATTTAAACATATACGTTTATTTAAGAAAAGAATAATAAACAAATACGTTGATTTAAGTAAAGAATAAATGATAGTAATATCATTATAAGATGGATTTTAACAATGAAAATACACTGCTGATTATCCTAAGTAAGCTGCTATCTCCGGATTCTTTTCTTGAATACAAAAGTCCTTAAGTTTTTGTAAGGTATAGATTTCGTGCCTCAAAAAGTTTTCATTTTGAATGGAGAATTAAGCATTTAATACTGCCGATAAGTCACCCTTTTGCTTTGGCTTGCTTTTAGCAATTAATGCACTATGAGTAAGAAAAAAGTGTCTCTCAAATGGGCCTTAAAAGAATACGTATGGCCAAGGCGTAAAATGTTGAGTATAGGATTAGTGTTTATAGTAATCCGTAGTTTGTCAGGACTTGTATTGCCTTACGAAACTAAAAACCTCTTAGACGTAGTAGTACCAAGTGGAGATATGGCAGAACTATGGAAGCTTATCTTTTTGGTAGCAGGAGCTATATTGATACAAGCTGCTACTTCATTTATACTCACCAGACTACTCAGCGTAGAAGCTCAACTGCTCATAGCTCAACTGCGTGCTCAGGTACAAAAAAAGCTACTCACGTTACCTATTTCTTTCTTTGACAATAATAAAAGCGGAGCACTAGTAAGCCGTGTGATGAATGATGTAGAAGGTGTGAGAAACCTAGTAGGTACTGGATTAGTGCAGCTGATAGGCGGCACGGTGACAGCTATAGTAGCATTTGTATTTCTGATTAAGATAAATGCCTTGATGACGCTCTTTGTCTTCTTACCTGTAGGACTATTCGGGTTCATAGCTTTAAAAGCCTTTGGATATATACGCCCTATCTTTCGCGAACGCGGAAAAATAAACGCAGAAGTAACCGGTAGACTGACCGAGACACTAAACGGTGTGCGTGTCATCAAAGGTTTCAATGCAGAGGATCAAGAGAATAAAACCTTCGAAGGAGGAGTAGATAGACTCTACCAAAATGTAAAAAAGAGTTTGACAGCTACAGCACTTATGACCAGCTCCAGTACCTTCTTACTCGGTATGGCTACGGTAGGCATTATGGGAATGGGTGGTTACTTCATTATGATGGGGAGTATGACGGCGGGAGATTTAATCTCATTTTTATTATTCCTAGGATTTATGGTAGCACCTATAGTGCAGATGAGTAACATCGGTAGTCAACTTACCGAAGCTCTAGCAGGACTAGACCGTACGCAGGAATTGATGAATATGACGGAAGAAGATGATCCTGAAGTGCGTAACGTGGTACTCGAAAAGATAAAAGGGAACATCCATTTTAATGATGTGAGTTTCTCTTACGAAGAAGAGAAAGAAGTATTGCATAATATCTCTTTTGAAGCCAATGCCGGTAGTGTCACTGCACTCGTAGGAAGTAGTGGTAGCGGTAAGTCTACCATAGCAGGGCTTGCGGCTACATTTCTAAATCCATCAGAAGGCCAGGTAACAATAGATGGGCAAGATCTCGCTCATGTCAATCTAAATAGCTTTAGAAGAAATCTAGGTGTGGTGCTTCAAGATGATTTCTTGTACGAAGGCACTATCAGAGAAAATATCCTTTTTCCAAGACCAGATGCTACAGAAGAGCAAGTACAAGCTGCGGTAAAAGGTGCGTATGTAGATGAGTTTACAGATAGATTTGATGATGGTCTAGAGACTGTGATAGGGGAGCGTGGTGTGAAACTAAGCGGCGGTCAGCGACAACGTATCTCTATAGCCAGAGCATTACTAGCAGATCCTAAAGTGATCATCCTAGATGAGGCTACCTCTAATCTAGATACGGAGAGCGAAAGCTACATCCAAAAAAGTCTAAACATACTCATGAAGGATAGAACCACCTTTGTGATAGCACACAGACTCAGTACTATACAGCAAGCAGATCAGATACTCGTGATAGAAGATGGTCAAATAGCTGAACGAGGAAAGCACCAAGAGCTGCTAGATGCTAAAGGACGCTACTACGAGCTGTATACGTATCAAAGTAGGATATAGTTCTCCCTGCCTGCCGCAGGCAGGGGTAAAATTTTGCTGGTGTTCTCTCTGCCTGCCAAAGGCAGGGAGAAATGAACAAGAAATTATAAATCGCATATCAGGGACGGTTGTCAGACTGAGTGTTCTTCGACATTGGGAGAAGAATGTATCGAAGGATCGTAATCAGACTTCGATACTCTCCTCGTTACTCGAATAACTCCGAAAAAAAAACGCTGCGTCACTGCGAGAGCAAAGAAACTATGGTGGCCTGTCATTCTGCAATGACAAGACTTCTAACCAGCTTAAATAGTGAATTCTATTTTTATTTTTTTCTGTTTTTTCCTTTTTGTCTTGACACAAAAAGAAAGAAAAAGGTCAAGGCTTAATAGTATTTTTTGAATTTTGCTACGTTGACTCCGCTAAAAATTAAAAGGTGCTAGATTCTACTTATAGCCAAACTAGGAGGCTTTATGAAAAGTAGAGCAAATGCCAAATACTCAATAACCGAGCACTACATAATTTTTGTAGCTTCATCTTCCTTGAAAATTTAAAAATGCTATTAGGCCACTTATTAAACGAGATAGCTACGTTTAAAATCTTAGTGGCTTAGTATTTTATATCTACCCAAATACCTGCTTTAGTATTATTTCTGTAATTAGTCTTCGGTACTCTCCTCGTTACTCGAATAACTCCGAAAAAAAAACGCTGCATCGCTGCGAGAGCAAAACAAACTAAATCGCATATCAGAGACGGTTGTCAGACTGAGTGTTCTTCGACATTGGGAGAAGAATGTATCGAAGGATCGTAATTAGACTTTGATACTCTCCTCGTGCCTCGTCGAACTCAGTCTGACAACGGACTTTCAATTTACTTTATATTGAATATCTGCTTTAGTATTATTTCCGTAATTAAGTAGGTAGGTTTCACGCCGGTAGTACCCAGACCACCGCTGGCCAGTGTGCTTCCTGTCTCTAGCGGATTATCACTTGCATAGTACGCATAGTTCACACATACATCGGTGCGAATACTCTTCCGTATTTTAGCGTGAGCTTGTATCGCTTTTTGGTAGTGAGCACCTTCCATCTCTAGGCCTACTACACCCCAGGTACTTGTATTGAAGTAGCGAAGAAGATCTTTGTTTTGTAGTGATGTGCCCAGCACAGATATCATAGCACCATCGTACACACCTATATCGTGTCCTTCCAGATCTGCTATTTTTAGTCCATTTTCAAAAGGATAATTATCCGCAGTACCCTCAAATATGTGAGAAGAAGGAATCATTATATCTCCCTTGCCACCTGTGAGTATTCCTGCCTTACCCATTATAGAGATAGACGATACATTGAGGTATATAGCCTCATCTCCATTCGATTTATACGGTTTTAGCAGCTCATCCATAGTTTCATACGCTTGCTCACCAAAGGCGTAATCCATCACTACTATGACAGGCTTATCTGCGTTATCTAGGTTTTTTATTTTAGCAGCATAGTCACCAGAAGAGTATTTAGCCGTATCAAAAATCTGTACGTCTATATTGGTGCCGCTTTTATCTTTTATGAAAGTCATCCCTTC
>Ga0307994_1002478_pt1 | contig 10316 bp, 7 predicted proteins | sample EllFjometagen261_FD_203171 | JGI IMG/M metagenome (GOLD analysis project Ga0307994, IMG submission 203171) | Marine microbial communities from Ellis Fjord, Antarctic Ocean - #261 | ecosystem: Environmental > Aquatic > Marine > Unclassified | place: Southern Ocean | collected 2014-11-02
TGATTTCACTCCGGATGCCCAGGTGAACGGATCCTGCGGACGCAATTCAACTGCTCCAATGTCCAATAAATGCTTGGCTGTTTCCCTTTTCATCAATGACCACTCCATTCCGCAGAAATTTCACGATAGCTGTCTTTCGGATCTGCCGCTTTTGTAATGGCGCGTCCCACTACGATATGTGTGGACCCTTGTGCTCGCGCTTCAGCCGGAGTCGCAACTCTCCTTTGGTCATCCACAGAAACATCTGAAGGACGGATACCCGGAGTCACCCGCAAAAATTCTTCTCCGCACGCGTCGCCAATGGCCTCAGCTTCATGAACCGAGCAGACCACACCATGGAGCCCCGCCTCGTCTGCCAATCTGGCATAATGGACAACGGATTCTTCTAATCTTACAGGGATTAATTGTTCCTTTTGCATTTGTTCCTCACTCGTAGAAGTCAGTTGCGTCACCGCAATCAATTGCGTCTTGCTGCCTGCGAGTCCGCGCTTTGCTGCCTTCATCATTTCCAGGCCGCCTGCTGCATGCACATTAACCATCGCCACATCCAATTTCGCAATGCCACGCATTGCGGATTCAACAGTATTCGGAATATCGTGGAGCTTCAAGTCCAGGAAGACGTCATGGCCGCGTTTATTAATCTCACGAACAAGCTCTGGCCCTTCCTGATAAAACAATTCCATTCCGATTTTCACGAATAAACTTTCTTCAAACTTCGAAAGGAAATTCTCTACTTGCTCTTTCGAAGCAAAATCCAATGCGATGATCGGTCTGTCGTTTTTCATAGTCTGTGGCTCCTTCCGATAAGTTCCTGTACCGAGTTGTAACCGAGTTCGTGGAGCCGCTCCGGCAGTTTGCCGATGATTTCGGGGCACACAAACGGATTGACGAAATTGGCTGTGCCGACTGCCACTGCACTGGCTCCTGCCGACAGAAAGTCGATGACATCATCCACATCCGTGACGCCGCCCATGCCGATGATCGGCAGGTTTGTTTGTTTGCTGACTTCATAGACCATGCGGAGCGCCACCGGTTTGATGGCAGGCCCCGACAAGCCGCCGGTGATATTGGCGATGACCGGACGTCCTGTTTTCGGATCGAGCCGCATGCCGAGCAACGTGTTGATCATTGTGATACCGTCTGCTCCGCCTTCTTCGACCGCTTTGGCAATCGATACGATGTTCGTTACGTTCGGTGATAATTTGACATAGACCGGGACTGATGAAACTTCTTTCACCGCTCTCGTCAATTCCCGGGCGACTGCCGGATCGGTTCCGAACGTGATGCCGCCTTTTTTGACATTCGGACAAGAGATGTTGATTTCAAGCGCATGGACATTCTTTGCTTTGGAAATGACGCGCGCCACTTCGACGTAATCCTCTGTTTCGGTTCCTGCAACATTGGCAATGATTGGCACATCAAATTGCTCGAGCCACGGCAATTCTTCGCCGGTAACTTTCTCCAGCCCCGGATTTTGCAGTCCGATGGCATTCAGCATTCCCGCGGCGGTTTCGGCCACCCGCGGCGTCGGATTGCCAAGCCGTGTTTCCACAGTTGTCGCTTTGATCATGATGGCGCCGAGCTGGGACAAGTCATACAGCTGAGCATATTCTTTGCCGAATCCGAAACAGCCGGATGCCGGCATGATTGGATTTTTTAATTCGAGTCCGGGTATCTTTATTGTCATATCAATCATGTAATCACCACTCCCGCCGGGAATACAGGTCCGTCCGAGCAGACTTTGATGTAATCCATTTCTGATTTTGTCGTGCGGCAGACACAGGCAAAGCATGCGCCGATGCCGCAGCCCATCCGCTGCTCGTAAGACAGAAAGCCTCTTTTTTGCGGATACGCCCATTGCACCGCTTCAAGCATTGCCGTCGGACCGCAGCTGAAATACGTATCAAAATCATGCGGCAATTCGTTCAGGATATGCGTGACGAAGCCTTCGGTTCCATGTGAACCGTCCACTGTCGCAATATGCGTTTCGCCGAGCGCCTTGAATTTGTCCTCATAAAATATCGCTTCTTTGCTTTCAAATCCCAGGATATGCACCGTTTCGATGCCCCGGCTGTTCAGTTGTTTTGCCAGTTCATAAAGCGGAGGCACACCGATGCCGCCGCCGATCAGATAAGCCTTTTTCTCCGCTTCTTCCACTGGAAAACCATGGCCGAGCGGGCCGAGGACATCAATTTCGTCCCCGGCTCTCTTGTCAGCTAAAATTTGTGTGCCACGCCCTTCTGAGCGGTAGATCATGGTGAAGCGGTTGTTTTCCTTATCAATTGAAGCAATGGAAATCGGGCGACGCAGCAGCGGTTCAAAGCTGTCTGCCACACGGATGTGGACGAATTGTCCGGGTTCGGCCATGTCCTCGACCAAACTTCCTTCAACCGTCAGCTCAAAAATATGCTTCGCAATCGACTGCTGGGCAATCACTGTCATACGCTGTTGTCTGATCATCTGCCAGCCCCCATTTCTTCCGCCGAAAATGTCATCGATTCAATGACGCGCAGCATCGCAGCGGCGGTATCCAGTGAAGTCAGGCAAGGGACGCCATTTTCCACTGATTCGCGGCGTATTCTGAAACCGTCGCGTTCCGGCTGCTTACCTTTTGTCAGCGTGTTGATGACGATCTGGGCATCTCCGCTTTGGATTACATCAAGCAACGTTCTGCCTTCTGCCCCGATTTTGCCGATCGGTGCAACAGCAATTCCCGCTTCTTCGAAAGCCGCCGCGGTACCGCCTGTCGCCATGATCTGGTAGCCGATCGATTTAAAACGCTTGGCAAGATCGACTGCCTCCGTCTTATCTTTATCCGCTACGGTTAAGAGCACTGTGCCGTGGTCTTTAATTTCCATTCCGGCAGCAGCGAGCCCTTTATAGAGTGCTTTTTCCAACGTGGTGTCTTTGCCCATGACTTCGCCGGTCGATTTCATTTCCGGTCCGAGTGTAATATCCACACGGCGCAGCTTCGCGAATGAAAATACTGGAACTTTTACGTAGACGCCTTTGACTTTCGGCGCCAGTCCCGGTGTATAGCCCTGTTCCACAATGCTTTGCCCAAGAATGGCTTTGGTCGCGATATCGGCCATCGGAATCGACATGATCTTGCTCATGAAAGGCACCGTTCTGCTCGAGCGTGGGTTGACTTCGATGACAAACACATCACCTTTAGAAATAACGTACTGGATATTCAGCAAACCGACAATATTAAAGCCTTTTGCCAGACGCGTTGTGTAATCCACCAGTGTTTCGAGTAATTCATCTGAAATGTTTTGCGTCGGGTATACGGCAATCGAGTCGCCGGAATGCACCCCTGCGCGTTCAATATGTTCCATGATGCCGGGAATCAGCACGTTTTCACCGTCTGAAATGGCGTCCACTTCTACCTCGATGCCGGTCAGGTAACGGTCGACCAGCACCGGATGCTCCGGGCTTGCCTCAACCGCGTGCTCCATATAATAGTTCAAGTCATGTTCGTTGTAGACGATTTCCATCGCGCGTCCGCCGAGCACGTACGATGGGCGCACTAATACCGGATAACCGATGTTATTGGCAATGACAACCGCTTCTTCTTTCGATACCGCTGTTTTGCCGAGTGGCTGCGGGATGCCGATTTCATTCAGCGCCGCCTCGAATTTATTACGGTTCTCTGCACGGTCCGTATCTTCCAGACTCGTACCGAGGATTTTGACGCCGTTCTGCTGCAGCTTATCAGCCAAGTTGATGGCTGTCTGTCCGCCAAACTGTACCACGACGCCTTTTGGCTGTTCCAGGTCGACGATGTGCATCACGTCTTCAATTGTCAGCGGTTCGAAATACAATTTGTCCGAAATCGAGAAGTCGGTGCTGACTGTTTCCGGGTTGTTGTTGATGATAATCGCTTCGTAGCCCGCTTCCTTGATGGCCCAGACCGAATGCACTGTGGCGTAATCAAATTCCACGCCCTGCCCGATGCGGATTGGACCCGAACCAAGGACGATGACACTTTCCTTATCCGTGCGGATCGATTCGTTTTCGTCTTCATAGGTTCCATAGAAATAAGGTGTCTCGGATTCAAACTCCGCCGCGCATGTATCGACCATTTTATAGACCGGCATCAATTTCTGTTCCTTGCGCCAGTTATAAACCTGCTGCTCTGTGGTATTCCACAGTTTCGCGATTGTGCGGTCTGCAAAGCCCATTCGCTTCGCCTTTTTCGCAGTTTCATATTCGTATGGATTTTCAGCCAGAACCGCTTCGTACTGGACGATATTCTGGAATTTCATCAAGAAGAACAGGTCGATCTGGCTCCAGTCGTGAATCGTTTCAATCGTTACGCCACGGCGCAGCGCTTCGCCAATAAAGAACAGACGCTCGTCTCCTGCGCGGCGAATGCGTTTTTCAATCCATTCATCGCTCATCGCATCGGCATTTTTCAAGTCCAGATGGAATTGGCCGGTCTCGAGTGAGCGAACCGCTTTCAGGATTGACTCTTCGAACGTCCTGCCCATCGCCATGACTTCGCCGGTCGCTTTCATTTGCGTGCCCAAGTTGCGTTTTGCCGCTTCGAATTTATCAAACGGCCAGCGCGGAATTTTTGTCACCACATAATCGAGTGCCGGTTCAAATGCAGCATATGTGCGTCCTGTCACCGGGTTCATCATTTCGTCCAATGTCAGGCCGACGGCAATTTTCGCTGCCAGTTTGGCAATCGGGTAGCCCGTCGCTTTGGAAGCAAGCGCCGATGACCGGCTGACACGCGGATTCACTTCGATGATGAAGTAATTGAAGCTGTCCGGATCAAGCGCCAGCTGCACGTTGCAACCGCCTTCGATTTTAAGAGCACGGATGATTTTTAAAGAGACATTGCGCAGCATCTGGTACTCGCGGTCCGACAAGGTCTGGCTCGGTGCCACGACAATGGAATCTCCGGTATGGATACCGACCGGATCGATGTTTTCCATGTTGCAGACCACAATCGCCGTGTCGTTGGCGTCGCGCATCACTTCGTATTCGATTTCCTTGAAGCCGGCAATTGATTTTTCCAGCAGACATTGCGTCACGGGGCTGTATTTTAATCCGCTGTTGACGATTTCTTTCAATTGTTCATCGTTGTGGCAGATCCCGCCGCCTGTCCCACCCATTGTAAATGCGGGGCGGACGATTACCGGATAACCGATCCGTTCCACAAAGGTTTTCGCTTCGTCCAGATTGTGGATGATGTCCGAATCCGGCACCGGTTCGCCGAGTTCATTCATTAAGGTCCTGAACAAATCGCGGTCTTCCGCTTTGTGGATCGCTTCCAGTTTTGTGCCGAGAATTTCGATTCCGAGTTCGTCCAGAATGCCGGATTCGTCCAGTTCGATTGCCATATTCAATCCTGTCTGGCCGCCGAGTGTCGCAAGGAGAGCATCCGGACGTTCTTTGCGCAGAATGCGGCTGACAAATTCCAAGGTGATTGGTTCAATATAAACCTTGTCTGCAATTTCCGTATCTGTCATGATGGTTGCCGGATTCGAATTGATCAGGATAACGCGGTAGCCTTCTTCTCTCAAGGCCAGGCAAGCCTGCGTGCCTGCATAGTCGAACTCTGCAGCTTGTCCAATGACGATCGGGCCGGACCCGATTACGAGAATACTTTGGATGTCTTGTCTTTTAGGCATTTTGCTGCTCCTTTCGATTTGCGCTCATCATGTCGATAAAACGGTCAAACAGGTAATTGGAATCTTCCGGTCCTGGTGAGGATTCCGGGTGGTATTGCACGGTGAAAGCAGGATAATCCAGATGCGAAAGGCCTTCGTTTGTGCCGTCGTTCAATGCCTGATGCGTCACTTTCAACCGTGTTCCCTGCAATGTATCTTCATTTACGGCGTAGCCGTGGTTCTGTGAAGTAATTTCGATTTTTCCGGTTTCCAGGTTACGGACCGGATGGTTGCCGCCGCGGTGGCCGAACTTCAGTTTGAATGTGTCTGCACCACATGCGCGGGCGAATAATTGGTGGCCGAGGCAAATTCCGAATACCGGCACCTGGCCGAGCAACTCGCCGACCACCGTGACGCATTCTTCCACGTCTTTCGGGTCTCCCGGACCGTTCGACAGCATGACGCCGTCCGGTCCCCAGGCAAGAATGTCCCGTGAGCTTGTGTTATACGGCACTACAATAACATCGCAATCACGGTTATTGAGTTCGCGCAGGATGCCGTGCTTCATTCCGTAATCGATCAGTACGACGCGCTTGCCGCGTCCTGGACTTGGATATGGGCGTGCAGTGGAAACCTGGGCAACCTGATCTGTCGGCAATGGCGTTTCTTTAAGCTTGCTTACGACTTCTTCTATTTGGACCTCTTCACCTGCAGCTGTCAGTATGCCTTTGATCGCCCCTTTTGAACGGATCAGACGCGTCAGTTTGCGCGTATCGATTCCCGTAATGCCCGGAATCCCTTTGGTCTTGAACAATTCGCACAGCGTCGATTTGCTTCTGAAATTCGATGGATACTCCGCCAGTTCGCGGACCACCATTCCCTTGACTGCCGGTTCGATCGATTCAAAATCATCGCTGTTGATGCCGTAGTTGCCGATCAACGGATACGTCATCGTGACAATCTGTCCGCAGTATGAAGGGTCCGATAAGATTTCCTGGTAGCCCGTCATGCTTGTGTTGAAAACGATTTCCCCGACCGATGCATCGTCGCTGCCAAAAGCTGTTCCTTCAAATACCGTGCCATCCTCTAATATTAAATAACGTTTCATTGATGAGCCTCCTCCTGCCAAACGATTTCTCCGCCGAACACGGTCATAACCGGCCAGCCTTTGCAATTCCAACCGCCAAACGGTGTGTTTTTTCCTTTCGATGCAAATGTTTCCACATCGATGGCTTGTTCTTTTTCAAGGTCGAGCAGTACCAGATCCGCCGTCTGCCCTGTTTCGATTGTGCCGTATGGCAAGCCGAACACTGCCGCCGGTTTTTTCGTCAGCCAGTCGATCAATTGCTCGAGCGTCCAGATACCTGTCTCGACAAATTTTGTATGCAGCAGTGGAAACGCTGTTTCAAAGCCGACGATGCCAAACGGCGCTTTGTCCATGCCGTTCGCTTTTTCTTCCGCTGTATGTGGTGCGTGATCCGTGGCAATAAAATCAAGCGTGCCATCGAGCAGCCCCTCGTGCAACGCGTCGTAATCTGCTTTCGCGCGAAGCGGCGGGTTCATCTTGTAATTGGCGTCGTCTCCAGGTATGTCATCTTCCGTCAGCAGCAAATGATGTGGCGTCACTTCAGCCGTCACCTTCACGCCTGCGCGTTTCGCATCCCGTATGACCCGCACCGATTCTTTCGTTGACACGTGGCAAACGTGGTAATGCGCCCCTGCCGCTTCGGCCAGCAGAATATCGCGTGCGATATGCACCGATTCCGCGATAGCCGGTATGCCTTTCAACCCAAGTTCGCGGCTGCGTTTGCCGTCGTGCATCACGCCGCCGTAGATCAGGCTATTGTCTTCGCAATGCGCCACAATCGCCATGTCGAGAGCAGCGGCACCTTTCATGGCTTCGAACATCATGCCCGCCTCCTGGATGCCGACTCCGTCATCGGTAAACGCGAATGCGCCGTTCTCTTTCAGTTCTTTCAAGTTGGTCCGTTCTTTGCCCGCTTCTCTAATGGTGATGGAAGCATACGGCAAAACCCGGATGAGCGCATTCTTTTCGATCAACCCGTTGACAAGCTGGAGGTTTTCTTTCGTGTCCGGCACCGGCCGCGTATTTGGCATTGCACAAATAGTTGTGTAGCCGCCTCTTGCCGCGGATTTCGTCCCGCTGTCGATCGTTTCTTTCTGTTCGCCGCCCGGTTCACGCAAATGAACATGGACATCGACAAACCCTGGTGCGATCATCCGGCCTTTGCCGTCAATTTCTTTTTCCCCTTGTGCTGAAAGTTCTTGTCCCATTTCCTGAATTTTTCCACCGGCGATGCGGATGTTGACCGGAGCCAATTCGCCCTCCTGCAGCATGTTTACATTTTTAATGAATAAATTCATAATCAACCTCTCCCTTTCAGTGCGTATTCCAGAACGGCCATCCGGATGAAAACTCCGTTGGCCATTTGTTTGAAAATTCGTGAGCGTTCGCATTCGACCAGGCTGTCCGCGATTTCGACGCCTCTGTTGATCGGCGCCGGATGCATGATGATGGCCGACTTCTTCATTTTCATTTCGCGTTCGACGGTTAGCCCATATCGCTCATGATATTGATTTTTCGTCAGCAGCTCACTGATTGCGTGGCGTTTATGCTGAACCCGCAGCATTTCACTGTCTGCGTGGCGTTCGTGCTGAACCCGTAGCATCATGACAACATCAGTTGTTTCTATATAATCATCCAGCTGTTCCGAACTTTCAAAATCGCCACTCCATTCCGGGGGACAAACAAATTTTACTTTAGCACCCAACTGGGCAAGAGCTGCGGCATTGGATTTCGCGACCCGGCTATGTGCAATATCTCCAGCAATCGTTACGTGTATCCCTTCAAATCGACCGAATTCCTGCCAGATCGTATACAAGTCCAGCAACGATTGTGTCGGATGCTGTCCAGAGCCGTCGCCGCCGTTTATTACTGCCAATTTGATTCCTTCAAGTTGACGATAATATCCTTCTTCACTATGGCGGACGACAATCGCATCCACACCAATTGCTTCCAAAGTTTTTACAGTATCGTAGAGCGTTTCTCCTTTTAGGACACTGGAAAATCCTGTTTCAAACGGCAATGCGTTAATACCCAATTTATGTTCCGCCATTTCGAAACTCAATTTGGTGCGGGTACTCGGTTCGAAAAACAGATTGACGACCGTCCCTCCGAGTGCAAGCTGCTCACCTTTCTCAAAAGCTGTGGCCCGCTCAATCAACCTCATGATAGTGTCATTCGGTAAACTGTTCATGGTTAACAGATTCGGCATACATTTGTCTCCTTCCATAAAAAACACCTTCCTGAGGGCAGGAAGGTGTGGGGAAACAAGGCAGAACTCACCCTGTCTTCAACCCTTTCCATGCCTCTCGGGACATTCGTTAAAAGGTGTTTATTCAGTTCCATCGTCCACTTCTTTTTTATCCAGACCCGGCAGCACCAGGTTGAGAATCACACCGATGATTGCTGCGAGAGCCATGCCTTCGATGACGAAGGTTTCGCTGAACTCCAGTCTTGCGCCGCCAATTCCGATAACCAGGATGACAGATGAAATGACCAGATTGCGTTTATTGCCGAAATCGATATTATTGTCGACCAGCATGCGCAAGCCTGATGAAGCGATGATCCCGAACAGCAGAATCGAGATGCCGCCAAGAACGGCGGTCGGTATCGTTTCGATGGCCGCCATCAGTTTTCCGGCAAAGGAAAAGACGATGGCAAAGACGGCTGCACCGAAAATGACGTAAACACTGAACACGCGGGTAATGGCCAGAACGCCAATGTTTTCGCCGTATGTCGTTTTCGGCGGTCCGCCGATAAGTGAAGATATAAAGGTTCCAAGACCATCGCCCAAAATCGAGCGGTGCAGACCCGGATCTTTTATGTAATTCCGGTCGACAATCTTGCCGAGTACCAGCTGATGCCCAATGTGTTCAGAGATGGTGACAATCGCAATCGGCACCATGATGAACAGCAATGTCGGCGTCACCTGGAAAGAATAATCAACGCCCGGAATCAAAAAGTCCGGTACTGCAAACCAGCTTGCATCGCCGATTTTCGTAAAATCGATGATGCCGATTGCCGCCGAGTAGGCATAGCCGACCAGCAGGCCGATCAGGATCGGCATCAATGAAATGATGTTTTTAAAGTAAATCGTGCAGATGATAGCTGTCAGCAAGGTGACAATTGCTGCTGAAAAGTGCAGCAGGCTGTATTCCGAGGTGTTGCCTGCTGCAGGAATTGTCATGGCCATATTGACTGCAGTACCTGCCAAAGCCAACCCGATGACGATGATGACCGGGCCGACTACGATTGGCGGTAAAATTTTCATAAGCCATTGATAGCCTGTTTTCCAGATGATCAGTGACACGAGCGCATAGACTGCGGAGACGAACATCGCACCGATCATTGCTGACCCGATGCCGCCCGATAATGTTGCAACCTGTATCGGCACGATAAAGGCGAAGGATGATCCCAGGTATGCCGGCACTTTGAATTGGGTGATCAATAAGAAAATGATGGTCGCGATGCCGCTTGTCAATAAGGCGATCGCTGGACTTAAGCCAACCAGTTGCGGCACGAGAATCGTTGCGCCGAACATGGCGAACATATGCTGGAGGCTCAGTGAGATCCACTGGCCAGTTTTAGGTTTGTCGTGTATATCGAGT
>Ga0307994_1002490_pt1 | contig 10299 bp, 9 predicted proteins | sample EllFjometagen261_FD_203171 | JGI IMG/M metagenome (GOLD analysis project Ga0307994, IMG submission 203171) | Marine microbial communities from Ellis Fjord, Antarctic Ocean - #261 | ecosystem: Environmental > Aquatic > Marine > Unclassified | place: Southern Ocean | collected 2014-11-02
TGGTAGCTTTGATAATGGCTTGCCGTTCTCATTATCCATGGGTTGTGGTACTTGGGGTGGTAATGTGACGGATCAAAACGTGCATTATCGACACTTTATGAACGTGACTAAAGTGGTTCAAACTATCCCTTCTAGAGAAGTTTCAGTTGAGGACATGTTTGCTGACTACCAACGCAGGTATTTGTCGTGAACCTACCTAAATATGCTCCACCTGCCCATACTGTAAGGGAGCTTATCTCCCAGCATGCTCGGCTGCAACCTCATGCGATATACGCGGTTTTTCCAGAGACACAAAGTGTCTTAACCTATAAGAACTTAGAGCAAGAAGCTCAGGAATATGCAGCTCAGTTTCATGCCTTAGGCTTGGTTCAGGGTGACACTATTTCCTTTATGATGGGAAATGGCAAGACAGCTTTGGTGTTATTTTTAAGTGCCCTATATACAGGCCTGATTATTTCACCTCTTAACCCCGCGGCAGGCCCTGATCAAATTGCCTATGTTTTGCAACATTCAGACACTAAAGTAGTATTTATATCTGCAGCATCTAAGTCTGAGGTATTGAACTTAGGCGACAAGCTACCTAAAGCAATCCAGTTGATTGATGCTCACGAGGACCATGGTCCCAGTTGGGCTAAGGGTTCTGCCAGTGCTATTAAGTTGGCGCCTATCACAGCCCAAAGTGATGCGCTTTTAATGTATACATCGGGGACTACAGGCCGACCTAAAGGCGTAGTTTTAACCCATGAGAATTTGATAGCTGGAGGTATGAATACTTCAGTAGCACACGGATTAACCAGCACCGATCGGGGTTTGTGCGTGCTGCCTTTGTGCCATATTAATGCACAATGTGTGTCTGTTATGGCATGCCTTGTTAGCGGCAGCAGCCTGGTATTACCCCATAGTTTTAGTGCATCTCGTTTTTGGACTTGGGTGATGGAGTCTAGGTGCAGTTGGTTTAGTGTGGTGCCCACTATTATTTCCTACTTGATGCATCAAGACAATGAAGGGCAGCTAGAACGGTTACAACTTGCACCCACAAAAGTGCGTTTTGGACGGTCGGCGTCTGCAGCATTGCCTCCTGCATTACATTCAGGATTTGAAGAAAAATTCGGTGTTCCTATTGTTGAAACTATGGGCCTTACAGAAACTTCTGCACAAATATTGTCTAACCCATTACCTCCACTAGCTAATAAATATGGTTCACCTGGGATCGCTTTTGGTACTCAGGTAAAGGTAATAGATCGGTCTGGACAAGAAGTGGCGCGAGGGATTGAAGGGGAATTATTGGTAAAAGGCAAATGTGTAATGCGCTGCTATTACAAAAATCCTAAGGTAACAAAAGAGACTATTGACGATCAAGGTTGGTTGCACACGGGTGATTTGGCAATCATGGACGAGGACAATTTCTGCTTTATCACTGGGCGTATAAAAGAATTGATTATAAAAGGTGGAGAAAATATTGCCCCACGTGAAATAGACGATGTGCTTTACACTCACCCTGCCGTAATGGAGGCAGCAGCAATTGGTATTGAAGACCTTCACTATGGCCAGGAAGTGGTGGCCTGTGTCGTGTTGGCCAAGGGCAAAGAAACGACTGAATTAGAGCTGATTGCATTTTGTCAGAATAAACTGGGTCAAGTGAAGACGCCAAAACAGATTCACTTCCTACACGATTTACCAAAGGGGCCCTCAGGAAAAGTGCAGCGGTTAAAGTTGGTTGAGCAAGTGGAAAATTCACCTAGCTAATTGTGTTAGAAAGAACACACTACCTCTGTAACCTAATCAAACCACTCGCAAAGCTGGGCAGTGGAGTAGTGCAGGGGATCAACTCAGGTCAATGTTAGTGCTTATTTACCATTGCCTGTCGCAGAAGTTCCAAATTTAGACGGTTGCCTGCTTTTGTTGCGCTCACGCTTACTGCATAATGTGCCATTAACGATTTATAGTATTGCACGGCATGAGGATTAATAAGTGATTTCAAGCGACAAAACATTAGAACACGATTTTATGCATTGGCAGTGCTTAAGCCGCCTATTTGCAGCACGCCAAGCGGCTGGATTCCCATTAGAAGAAGCCAAACCTTTAGTGTGTTACGGCGCAGATGGCGATATAGGTGTTGAGTTAACTATTTTAATTCTTAAGCGTGAGCTGGATCATTTGGTAGCCCAATATAAGCACAACGCCATAAAAACAGTTGATCCAATTGAACGGTTTGAATGGGTAGTGAAACAGTTGTCTTCTGACTATTATCAGAAAGCAAATAGCTTTCAATCCACCATGACCGCACTTTGCCCAATAGATGCACCCCATGCTGAAAAGTTATTGGACGCAGGTGAGTGCCGTATGGTGTTCCGTGCCCGTGCTGATGGTTACCTTGTGCCCGCTAAGGTGATCCAATTAGCCGCAGACGATATTCGTGCGCAATTTACCCAACTCCATAACTACCACTTTAATCACAAGCAACCACAGCCCCATATAATTTTAGGTTTTGAGCCGGATTGGGAAAGAGCCTACAAGGTTGCGCCTTAAACCACAGAGGATTAAAGCGAGACTAAGCAAAAGTACAGGCCAGTTGAGGCCTGTATTGTAGGGTGTTTTACCTTCCATCAAAGTCACCTTGCCAGTTAGCTGTGCCTGCTGATACATAGGGGCTATCTGAATGATTTCTCCGGCCGCATTGATTAACGCAGAAACTCCACTATTAGTGGCTCGAGCAACCGGTTTGCCGTTTTCTAAGGCGCGCATTTGTGCTATTTGTAAGTGCTGCCATGGCGCTAATGAGTGTTCGAACCAAGTGTCGTTACTTACGGTAACGATAATTTGAGCCTGTGCGGCTTGCTGGGCTACAAGTTGTGGATAAGCAATTTCATAACAAATGTTGCCAGCGATGGCTATGTTGTTGGTTAGTAGCCCTTGGTTGTGTAGTGGCAGTTTAAATGCCGACATAGGTAAATTAAAGAAGTCTATTACTCCTCTGAGCCACGATTCTAGTGGTATGTACTCACCAAACGGCACCAAACGCTGTTTATAATACTCTCCATCTTCTGCACCAAAAGCGATTAATCCGTTGTAATAGTTTGCTCCAGTGCCTGCGCTTTCTCGTATTACTGTGCCACTTATTATTTGTGTATTTTGTTCTTTAGCCTGCGCTTTAAGGGGTTCGAATGCTGGAGCTATATGATCCCAATAAGTGGCAATGGCTGTTTCTGGCCAAATGATTAAGTCACTGTCTAAATGTAGGTAAGATTGTTTAAAGTAATAGTTTAATGTGGGGGCTAGGGTTGGTGGAGACCACTTTGTTTCTAAACTAACGTCAGCTTGTAATAATGTGACTGTGATGGGGTCTTGTTGGCTGGGTTGAGTCCAAGAGATAGTGCCTAGGCCTAAACCCGCTAGCCATAACCCAGTGAGCAACGCCAAGCGTAAAGGCAATTTCACTTTCGCCCCAAAGGCTAATAAGGCGCTGGCCAGTAGTAATAAAGTAACGCCATGCACGCCTAAGATAGGTGCATAACCATCGATATAGGTGCCTAAGCCACCGTAACCTAAGTACAGCCATGGAAAGCCTGTAAGTAACCAGCCGCGCAGCAAGTCTAGACTAATCCAAAGTCCTATAAATAATAAAGTAGGGTATTGGTGATGTGGTTTAAAACGATAAAATAGGCCGGCAAAAAGCGCGTAAAACAGCGCCAAACCACCACAAAACAAAAATGTAAGAACTGCGGCTAGCAGCCAGTGAGCGTTGCCGTAGTTAACCATGCTCACAAACACCCAGCTTACACCTACGCCAAAATACCCTAAGCCATAGGCAAGGCCTGTATAGATAGCTTGTTTGGTGTGCTTGCTTTGATTAAGGCTGTACCAAAATAGCGCTACACTTAATAGCGCTAGGGGCCATAAATTGATTGGGGCAAGTGCAAGTGGGGCCAGGGCACCGGCAATTATACTGGTGGCTAAGTTAGTTTTTAGGTGATGACTCATTAGCGTCGGTACTAATAGGGTTCACTTGCATAAGCCGAATTCGGCGGTTATCTGCAGCTAAAATAAGGAAGTTTAAATCACCTACTTGAATGCTTTCATCTTTGGCTGGTAAGTGACCAAATTGTTGAGTGATAATGCCGCCAATGGTGTCGAATTCGGTTTCGTCGTAATAAGTACCAAAGTGTTCGTTAAAATCATCAATAGTGGTGAGTGCTTTGACTAAGAAACCGTTGTCAGCGAAAGGCCTAATGTTGCCATCATCTTCCTCAGAATCAGTTTCGTCTTCAATTTCCCCAACGATTTGTTCTAATACGTCTTCGATCGTTACAAGACCCGCAACGCCACCGTACTCATCTAATACAATGGCCATATGATAACGGTTGGTACGGAATTCGTTGAGTAAAATGGAAAGGCGTTTACTCTCGGGCACAAAGATAGGCTTGCGCAACATGGCGCTAAGATCAAAGTTGTCCATTTGCTTAGCAAACGCCAGGGGTAGCAAATCTTTGGCTAATAAAATGCCTAACACTTCGTCAGGAGATTCACCAATAACAGGGAAGCGTGAGTGAGACGTTTCGGTGATGGTTTGCATGAACTCTTGGGTGCTTTGGTCGGCTTTCACTACAGCCATTTGTGGACGTGGAACCATAATGTCGCGCACTTGCATGTGTGACATTTGTAGGGCGCCTTCGATAGTATCGAGGGATTCGCGGTCGAGTATTTGGTCTTCTTCAGCTTGGCGGATTCGTTCTAGTAACTCTTCTTTGGTGCTAGGCCTGTCACTGAGAAAAAATGAAAGTCTATCCAGCCAGGAGCGTTTGTCCTGACCGTTGGTCGACGCGTCGTCGTTCATGAGGGGTGTATTTTCCTAAAAGTTAATGAAATCAATTTATACGCCTAGTCGCTTTGTATAGCAATATAAGGGTTGGCGACGTTAAGTGTTGCTAATAGTTGCCCCTCAAGGGCTTCCATGGCTTCAGCTTCTTCGTCTTGTATGTGGTCGAAACCCTGTAAATGCAAGGTGCCGTGAATAACTAGATGGGCCCAATGGTCTTCAATGCGTTTATCTTGTTGTGCGGCTTCTTGAACCACCAATTGGGCATTGATGACGAGGTCACCCAAATAATTCACATCGCCTAATTCAGCAGCCATCTGCGCAGCTAATTCAGGATCGTCAAACTCTGGCTGTTCAAAAGGAAAAGACAGCACATTAGTCGGTTTGTCTTTGCCACGATACTGTAAGTTTAATTCATGACTTTCCGCATCATCAACCATACGAATGGTTATTTCGGCCGCAGTATCAGGTGTTTGTAGTGCAAGCTGAGCCCATTGCTCTAGTTGCGCTAGTGCTGGTATTTCTTTGCTCTCACTAGCAATTTGTAAATCGATGATCATGGGTGTTTTTTTTCAAAAGCGTCATAAGCATCTACGATACGCTGGACTAGGCGGTGACGGACAATGTCGCCAGACAAAAAGTGGGTAAAACCAATGTCATCTACGCCATCTAATACTTCAATAGCATGCTTAAGACCAGAGGCAGTGCCTTTTGGCAAATCAATTTGTGTCACGTCGCCAGTAATAACTGCGGTAGAACCAAAACCAATGCGGGTGAGGAACATTTTCATTTGTTCGCGAGTGGTGTTTTGGCTTTCATCTAAAATCACAAAACTACCATTAAGTGTTCTGCCGCGCATGTAAGCCAAAGGTGCAATTTCTATAACGTTCTTTTCTATCATGCGAGCAACTGCTTCAAAACCAACCATTTCATACAGAGCATCGTATAGGGGGCGTAAGTAGGGGTCGATTTTTTGCGCTAAGTCACCGGGTAAAAAACCAAGTTTTTCACCTGCTTCTACGGCGGGGCGAACTAGCAATATACGACTTACTTCTTCGCGCTCAAGGGCTTCCACCGCACAAGCGACAGCAAGGTAGGTTTTACCAGTGCCTGCAGGCCCAATGCCAAAGTTAATGTCATGCTTACGGATAGAGCGAATATAGCTTTGCTGGGTATCGCCACGAGGTTTAATCGTGGTGCGTTTTGTACGAATGCTAAGCCCAGTATCTTGTGGTTGGTTAGCTTTTGGGGAGACTATATTATTGGCGCTGGTTTCTGTCATGGTTTGTCGGGCTTCCACTAAGGCGAGGTGAACCATTTCTGGAGTCACTTCGCTGTTCTGTTGGGCTTCACGGTAGAGTTGTTGTAATACGTTTTCACCAGTGATGCAGGCTGCAGGAGAACCTGCTATATGAAAACGATTACCGCGATTGCTGATGGTTAATTGCAGGCGCTGTTCAATAATACGCAGGTTGCCATCCAACTGACCTTGTAGGCTTGCAAGGTGTTGAGTGTTGTCTGGTAACAAGCTGAAAATGGAGCCAGTGTTGTTAGTGCCAGAGGTTTTTGAGCTATTGGTAGAATTTGTCATACAAGTCTATTGCAGCACAATAGGGCCAACAGGCGCAAGCCCATCTAATTCAGACGCTACAAGCTCGCCACGTAAAGAATGGGGGAATGCTTCCAAAATATGAATTTGGGCGAACTTTCCGATTAAGTCCGCATTGTTGCTAGCAAAGTTAACCGAACGGTTGTTTTCTGAGCGGCCAGTCAATTTTCCAGGGTCTTTCTTGGAGTAACCATTCACTAAAACGCGCTGCAGGCTACCAACCATGGCTTTACTAATATCAAACGATTGGCTATCAATACGCCGCTGTAACTGAGTTAAGCGCTGCTTTTTGGTAGCGTCGTCAGTGTTGTCTGGTAAATCTGTAGCGGGTGTGCCCGGACGTTTGCTGTATATAAAGCTAAATGATAAATCAAAACCAATGTCGCTGATTAAATCCATTGTGGCTTGAAAATCAGCATCAGATTCACCAGGAAAGCCGATGATGAAGTCTGACGAAAAGCTAATGTCTGGGCGTTTTTTGCGGATACGGCGCATCTTAGATTTGTATTCTAGCGCAGTATGGCCACGTTTCATGGCCATTAATATTTTATCAGACCCAGATTGTACAGGCAGGTGTAAATGGCTAACCAGTTCTGGAATTTCACCAAAAGCGTCTATAAGGCTGTCGGAAAATTCAACGGGGTGGCTGGTGGTAAAACGAATGCGGTCGATGCCATCAATGTTGGCCACCAAGGCAATGAGTTCTGCTAAATCAACTGTGTCGCCATCATCGGTTTCACCTTGATAGGCGTTAACGTTTTGGCCTAGCAAGTTCACTTCGCGCACGCCTTGTTCTGCCAATTGCTCTACTTCTAGTAATACAGAGGCCAGTGGACGGCTTACTTCTTCGCCACGGGTGTAGGGTACTACGCAAAATGTGCAGTATTTTGAACAGCCTTCCATAATAGACACAAAGGCTTCTGCACCTTCTACTTTAGGCGCAGGCAAATTATCAAACTTTTCTATTTCTGGAAAACTAACATCCACAACGCCTTTGGCGCCTGCGTCTGTTGCATCGATCATCTCTGGCAAACGATGTAATGTTTGTGGGCCAAAGATCATATCGACGAAAGGAGCACGCTTAGAAATGGCTTTGCCTTCTTGGCTAGCAACACAGCCGCCAACGCCGATTTTAATATTTGGGTTGGCTTCTTTTAGTTTGCGCCATCGGCCTAGCTGATGATAAACCTTGTCTTGGGCTTTTTCACGAATAGAGCAGGTATTAAGTAATAGAACGTCGGCTTCTGCTTCGTTGAGAGTAATTTCCATGGCATGGCTATCGCCCAATAAGTCCGCCATACGTGAAGAATCATATTCATTCATCTGGCAACCATGGGTTTTAATAAATAGCTTTTTTGTCATGTGGCACACCTACATTAATTGAGGCAGTATTATACATTTAAGGCCACCATTAAACCTAGCTTCAAAGCGCTGTTTTTGGTGCTAATATAGCTACCCAGGCATAACTATGCTCACTAAAGCCCCTTAAATGAAGAAAACGACTAATAAGAGACAAGCAAGGTATGGATGACGTAACAAAACACGATGATGATCACTTTCAACTAGATGCTCGCCTAGAAGCAGACTGTGAGTTTGTCGCCAATTTGGGTGTGTGTCGTTTATTATTAATGAATAACGCCAGCGTACCGTGGTTTATTTTGGTGCCAACAGTGGTAGGGGCCACTGAGCTGACAAATTTGCCAATGGTTCAGCAGCAACAGGTACTGCACGAAATTAATCTGGTTGCTGCGATGGTGACTAGCCTATATGTGCCACATAAACTTAACATCGGCGCTTTGGGTAATGTGGTTAGTCAGTTGCATATACATGTGATTGGGCGCTTTACAGATGATCCTGCGTGGCCTAGTCCGGTGTGGGGGCAGTTACCATCAAATGATTATGATATTGGTCAGCTGGCAACATGTTTGGCCGACGTTAGAGCTTATTTAGCAGCCTAAACTGAAAGATTGATAGGCTGCTCTGCCACCACGATATTGTCCTCTATACGTACACCACCTAAAGGTCTCAATTGATCTATGGTGGTGTTGTTAAGCAAATGTCCAAAGCCATCATCACACCACTTTTGCAACAAGCTGTCGATCACATAAAGTCCAGGTTCTATGGTGACCACCATGTTTTTTTCTAGGGTTCGAGTGCAGCGTAAATACCGGTTATCTGCTGGCGGTTCTTGCATACTACCCAATTCATCCTGTTGCCAGCCTCCGATGTCATGAACTTGTAAGCCTAGCAAATGACCTAATCCGTGGGGAAAAAAGGCGCTACTAATGCGGCTTGCTGCTAACTCGTCTCTTGAACCTTTAACCAAGTTAAACGTTTCAAGTAGGTCTAATGCCAAGTGATGCATTTGGTGGTGCAGGTCGGTAAATTTCACCCCTGGTTTCACCATGGCACATACACTACGCTGTGCTGCAGTCATAGCGTCGATTAATTGTTGATAAAGATTGCTACCACGGCTATGACAGCGGGTAATGTCAGATGCATAACCGTTACATGGGGCTCCGGCATCAATCAAAAAACTTTGTGGATGGTGCATGTTTTGAGCACTGTAATCATAGTGCTGGTAATGTAATACGGCACTGTGGTGACCAAAAGCGATGATATTACGGTAAGGCATTTGAGTTTGCTCTTGTTTCACTGCCCCAAGGTAGGCAAGCTGAGTTTCAAACTCACTCTTACCTTCTAAAAAGGCTTGTTTTGCGGCCTCATGACCCACGAGAGCAGTCGCATTAGCTTGTGCTAAGCAGGCGATTTCATATTGGCTTTTAATGGCCCGGCTATAATGCAAACGATGCATTAAGCCTTGAGGGTTTTGTGTGTTTATACCTAGATGTTTAGCAACTTCAGTATCGTCTCCAATCCATGCCCTTTGAGTGCTTGTGGATTGATATCGACTTAGTTCTCGTTTGACGTGAGCCAAATCAGAACACAAATGAATGTCGAAATAATCGCACCAAAATCCAGTGGGTTCTTGTGGTGGTACATGCCAAAAATCATCAGCTAAATGGTAAAATAATACAGGCTTTTTGCCTGTTTGAATAAGTAGATAACAGTGCGGGCTTTGGGTTAGTGGCAGCCACCAAACAAAATGTGGGCTAGCCTTATATGGGCCGTGGTAGTCATCTAAAAAGTCTAGTTTTGGAGCGCCACTATAGATCAAAATACTATCGCATTGCTCAGCACTCATGGCTTTTTCTGTAATCTCAGTTAAGCGTTGTAGGTGGTCTGGGTATAAAGTGGCAAATGGGGTGAGCATGAAAGTTGATCCAAGCAAAGGTAGCGTAGTTTCATTATGATTATGTTCAGGGTAGTTGGCAAGGGCTGGCTTCGGATCTTATTTATGATTTATCTTATTGTTTTATATAGGTATTAAATTAATTCTTATAAAGTCTTAATTTTCTGGATAAACGTGCTTAGCAATTTTTATTGCTGCATCAAACCCTAAGGCGTACAGTAGAGAGGTCTTTATGACTTTTTTTATATGCAATCTCCTAGGAAATAATAATGAAAAAAACACTAATTGCACTTAGCCTCGGGCTAGGACTTGCGGTATCAGGGGCGGCGCAGGCCAAAACCTTGGTATTCTGCTCCGAGGGTAGCCCAGAGGGCTTTAACCCTTCGCTTTATTCTGCAGGCACCACTTTTGATGCTTCCTCACAAACCATATTTAACCGCTTAGTTCAGTTTGAACCAGGCTCAACTAAAGTTGTTCCTGGCTTAGCCGAATCTTGGACTGCGTCCGCAGATGGCTTGGAATATACCTTTAACCTCCGTAAGGGTGTTAAATATCATACGACTAAAGACTTCACGCCTACACGTGATTTTAATGCCGATGATATTTTGTTCACCTTTAACC
>Ga0307994_1002491_pt1 | contig 10299 bp, 9 predicted proteins | sample EllFjometagen261_FD_203171 | JGI IMG/M metagenome (GOLD analysis project Ga0307994, IMG submission 203171) | Marine microbial communities from Ellis Fjord, Antarctic Ocean - #261 | ecosystem: Environmental > Aquatic > Marine > Unclassified | place: Southern Ocean | collected 2014-11-02
CTTGCAGATAGTCTGGTAATTCTTCAAAATCTTTTTTGTTTTCAAACGGCAGTATTAATTCTTTAATACCAATACGTTTTGACGCAATGACCTTTTCACGAATGCCGCCCACAGGCAGAACCAACCCCGTCAAACTTAATTCGCCAGTCATAGCCAGGGGTGTTTTAATCGCTTCATTACGTGCCAATGACAGTAACGACGTGGCCATGGTGACACCTGCACTTGGGCCATCTTTTGGGGTAGCGCCGTCTGGTACATGCAAATGCACAAATGCCTTATCAAAAAATTCTGGGTCGGCTTTGTACTTTTCTAAATTAGACGAGATAAAGCTGTAAGCGATGCCCGCAGACTCTTGCATCACTTCACCTAACTGTCCAGAGAGTTTAAAGCCCCGGTTTAAGGTGTGCACTCGGCTGGCTTCAATGGTTAAGGTGGCACCGCCCATTGATGTCCAAGCTAAACCGGTGACCGTTCCAATTTGCTGATTCATTTTTTCTGGCGTGAAACGCGGTTGCCCTAACATCTCTTCAAGTTCATTCACATGAATACGGGCTGAATCGATTTGACCCGTTACAAATTTTAAAGCCAGTTTACGAACCAGTTTTGCCATCTGTTTTTTAAGGTTACGCACACCGGCTTCTCGGGCATAGCCTTCAATAACATGGCGAATAGCGGGGACAGTAATTTGCACTTGCTCTTTTTTTAAGCCCGACTCTTCAAGCAGTTCAGGCCATAAATGGTGTTTGGCAATTTGAATCTTCTCCTCGGTAATGTATCCCGAAAGACGAATCACCTCCATGCGGTCTAGCAAGGGCCCCGGAATGGTATCGAGTGTATTGGCCGTGCACACAAATAGGGTTTTAGATAGATCAAAACGCACGTCCATAAAGTGGTCCATAAACTCGCTGTTCTGCTCAGGGTCTAACACTTCCAGTAAGGCAGAGGCCGGGTCGCCGTGGTAAGACGCACCAATTTTGTCGATTTCATCGAGCATAATCACCGGATTAGCGGTTTCGCAATCTTTTAACGCTTGCACAAACTTACCGGGCATAGCACCAATATAGGTGCGACGGTGGCCTTTAATCTCCGCTTCATCACGCATGCCTCCCACTGAAAAGCGATAAAACTTGCGTCCCAATGCATCGGCAATGGAACGACCAATCGAGGTTTTACCCACACCAGGTGGCCCTACTAAACAAATAATAGAACCCGACACTTCACCCTTAAGTGCACCGACAGCCAAAAACTCACTAATGCGGTCTTTAACGTCTTCTAAGCCATCATGGCCTTTGTCTAAGATTTTTCGAGCACGTTTTAAGTCAAGTAGGTCTTTGCTGTGTTTGCCCCAAGGTAGTAAGGTTAACCAATCTAACCAGTTACGTGCCACATTGTATTCGGGTGACTGTGGATCAAGCATAGAGAGTTTACTGAGCTCTTCTTCGGCTTTTTTGGTGGCTTCATCACTTAAGGTTAAGGCGGCCATACGTTCACGAAAACGGTCACTGTCTAAGGTTTGATCGTCTTTAACGATGCCCAGTTCTTTTTGAATTTCATTGAGTTGCTGACGTAAAAAGAAGTCACGCTGTTGGTCGTTTAAGTTCTCTTCAACGCGCTCACGAATATTAAACTGAAGTTTGGTGACCTCAATCTCTTGTTTAAAGAGCACCAACACTTTCTCTAAACGACTCACTAAGTCAAAGGTCTCTAACACCTCTTGCAACTTGGAGGGCTCTGCGGTGGTTAAACTGGCTGCAAAATCCGCAAGATGAGCGGGTTCATTAGGACTGTATCGATTTAAAAAGTATTTAAGTTCTTCACTGTAAAGTGGGTTGAGTGGCAACAGCTCTCTAAACGCATTCATAATCGCCAAACCGTAGGCTTTAAACTCTTTTTCGGTGCCGGTTTTGCGATCGGTGGGGTAGCTTACTAAGGCTTTGTAAGGGGCTGAACCCGATGTCCATTTGTCAATTTTAAAACGCTGCACCCCTTCAGCAATCAGCTGAATAAAATCATCACGTTCTTTTGGGTCGTGAATGCGCACTAATGTGCCAACCGGAGAGAATTCTTCGGGTGGTGCATTTTCATGGTCTTCGTGATTCACATACACCATTCCAACATATTTGTGACCGCCTTTTTTAATGGCGTCAAAGGTTGACTGCCAAGCCTCTTTATTTAGCAATACGGGAAGCTGTTGCCCCGGAAAGAAGGGTCGGTCTTTCATTGGCAATAAGAAGATACTGGTCGGTAACTCCAATTCAGGTTCCGTCACATCACCCTTAAACGCGGTTAGGCCACTCTCTTCAATAATCTCATTTTCTGGAAAGAGCTGCTCGTCATCAAACATAATGTGCTCATCAAAATCGGTTAAAGAATCATCTTCGATGAGAAGCTCGTCTGTGCTGTTTGCGTGGTCTTGTTCAGAATCTTTATTTAAAGGAAGTTCGTCAGGTTTGATTGTGTCAGTCATGATGGTCTTATTGGTGTTTAATCGATAAATTGAGTTATTATATGCGGTCAAAGAACCGCAAATTCAAGGACAAGCTATGCAAAAAGATGAAATTAAAATTGGTTTTGTAACCGTATCCGATCGTGCCAGTCGTGGCGAGTATGAAGACTTGGGCGGACCTGCGATGCAAGCTTGGATTAATGACGCCTTAAGCAATGAGTGGACAGCGGTGGCTAAGGTGATTGCCGATGAGCAAGATTTGATTGAAGCGGCCTTGATAGAGCTTGCAGACGAACATCAATGTGGGCTAATTTTAACCACCGGTGGCACGGGGCCTGCAAAACGTGACGTCACACCAGAAGCAACTAAAAATGTGTGCGATAAAATTTTGGACGGCTTTGCCGAGCAGATGCGTGCCGTGTCCTTGCAATATGTACCAACGGCTATTTTGTCTAGGCAAATTGCGGGCACCCGTGGTGCGAGTTTAATTATTAATTTGCCGGGCAAACCCTCGGCGATTGGCGAATGTTTAGAGGCGGTTTTTCCTGCCGTGCCGTATTGTGTCGATTTAATTGAAGGCCCGTACTTAGAAACCAATGAGTCGTTTGTAAAAGCGTTTCGTCCAAAACATGCTGTTAAAAAAGGATAACTTGTGACCAATATTAATTATCAACACGATGGTTTAGAGAACATTACTGACTTTGTGCGTTGGGGTGGGTCGCTGTTTAAATCGGCCAATCTATTTTTTGGACACGGCACCGATAACGCCTTTGATGACGCTCGTGTTTTGGTGTTTTTTGCGTTGTCCTTGCCAGACAATATTCCAGATAATTATTGGCAGGCTCGTTTAAGTCAGGCTGAGAAGCAGCGTGTGACTGAATTCTTTAAACAACGTATCGAAACCCGTAAACCCGCCGCGTATTTAACCGGCGAGGCTTGGTTTGCGGGCATGCGATTTATTGTCAATGAATCCACCTTGGTTCCTCGTTCACCGATTGCGGAACTGATTCATAACCAGTTTCAAAACTGGATTGAGACCGAAGAGGTGGGCACCGTTTTGGATATGTGCACAGGCAGTGGATGCATTGGTATTGCCACGTTGCAGGCCTGTCCAAATGCCAGTATTGATTTAGTGGATTTGTCGGTAGATGCACTCAAGGTCGCACAACAGAATATTAATCAGTATGATTTAAACGACTATGTTTCAGTCATTCAATCCGACTTATTTGCCAATCTTGAAGGTAAAAAGTACGATTTGATTGTTTCCAACCCTCCGTATGTCGACCAGATTGAGATGGACGCGTTGCCTGAAGAGTTTCAGCAAGAGCCACGTCTAGGGTTGGAGTCGGGTAAAGACGGGCTCGATTTAACCCGAAGAATGTTAGCCGAAGCCGCCAATTATTTGAACGATGACGGCGTATTGATTGTGGAGGTAGGGGTATCCCAATTCTATTTAGAGCAGGCCTACCCAGAACTGCCTTTTTATTGGTTTGAGTTTGAAAACGGCGGAGAGGGCGTGTTTGCCATTCATAAATCCGAACTTGAGGTGTATCAAGACATTTTAAATGCGCGTGTTCAGCCCTCTTAATCGTTAAAAGTGGGTATTTAGGCGTTATCGTTATGGATAATGCCCAACCAATATTATTAAAAGCCAACTCTGGCAAATTAATTGCTTAAACGACCCTAATTATAATGACTGTCATAAAATTGTCGGAGAATTCCCTATGAGACGTACCTTTTCATCGTCTTTTAAACACTATATTGTTTTGCCTCTATTGCTAATGCTTGCGGTAAGCTTTTTGTTTATGTCAGCAAATAATGCCGATGCGGCTGATAAAAAAGAAGCTCCCCTTATTGATTTAGGTGCCGAGCTAGAGAGCATTAAAGATAAAACACCAAAAACCAATCCAAATCTGCGAACAAGTCAACCGAGTGATGCTAGCGCGCAAGCCGATGCGCCAAGCCATTCGAATGGCTCTAGTGAGGCTTCTGAAGATAAGTCAGAGCATGGTTCTCATCATAGTAATTGGAGTTATGCGGGTGATACGGGACCTAAACATTGGGGCAAGTTGTCAGAAGCGTATTCAACGTGTAAAAGTGGGAATAACCAATCGCCGATTGATTTACGGGATGTGAAAGCACTCGGAACCCAAGGGTTAGCCAGTTTAGACATTGTGTACAAAGAAGTGCCGTTAAAAATAATTAACAATGGCCATTCAATTCAAGTTAATTACCCGTTAGGCAGCTACATCAAGGTGGGGGGGCATCGTTACGAGTTGTTGCAATACCATTTTCATACGCCAAGCGAACATTACAAAGAGGGCTTTGCTTACCCTATGGAGATGCATTTTGTGCATAAGGATGGCGACGGTCACTTAGCGGTTATGGGCGTGCTGTTTCAAGAGGGCGAAGCCAATCCGCATTTAAATGGCTTACTGAAGCGTCTACCCAAAGAGATGGGCAAGCAAGAAATTTACAATGACCTTAAATTAAATCCGGCCAATTTCCTCCCTGCTAATACAGAATTCTACAAATACAGCGGGTCGTTGACCACGCCACCGTGTTCGGAAGGGGTGTATTGGATGGTGTTTAAACAACCGATTGAAGCCTCCGCGGAACAGATTATTAAAATGAACGAATTAATGGGCGAAAATGCCCGACCAGTTCAGCCGATGTTTTCTAGAGATGTTCTAAAGTCTTGGATGGCGCCTGACGAGAATACTCAGTTGTATGAGTTTTATTAATCATTTCGATTCGATTCTTATCGATTTGGTAAGGGTCGTTCTACTTTCATAATGTCCTAATCTTGTTTCAACTCAAAGTCAGCAGGCCTGGTATCGTTCGCGTTACCAGGCCTGCTTGTTTTTAAATCCACTCGTTTTCCAAACTAGTCATATCTCATAAAGTATTGTTCTTTTAATGGCAACAGTGTTTTATGTTTTGACCGCTTTTTTGCATAGATTAATCTCACTATACTAATCACACGTTTTAAAGAACCTGTATGAGAGTGATGCGATGCAACTCAAAAATCAAAATCAAACCTACGGATGGATTTCCATCGTTTTGCACTGGACCGTTGCGATTGTGGTGTTGGGTACCTTTGCGTTGGGTTTTTGGATGGTTGATTTAGATTACTATTCGACTTGGTATCAAGATGCCCCCAACATTCATAAGTCTGTTGGGGTTTTGTTGATTATTGCGATGCTCGCCCGTTTTCTCTGGAATCAGATAAACACCAAACCGTCCCCTTTAGCAGAATCCGCCTTGCAGAATTCGGTGGCAGTCAATGTGCATTTTATTCTGTATCTATTGGTTTTCTCGATTGGTGTGAGTGGGTATTTGATTTCAACTGCCGAATCCCAACCTATTGGCGTGTTTAATTGGTTTGAAGTACCTGCTTGGTTTACACCTTTTGAAGACCAAGCCGATATCGCCGGTGACGTTCATGAGTGGTTAGGCTATGGATTAATGGGATTAGTGGCACTGCATGCACTGGCCGCTTTAAAACACCACTTTTTTAACAAAGACAACACGCTTAAACGAATGCTTAAACCGATTTCAAAAAAACGCAATTAACAAACCCAATTAGTTTTAACTCAGGAGAGACTATCATGACTAAAATCAACACCTTATTCTTATCAGCCGCCTTACTATCGGTTTCCAGTGCCGCAATGTCTGCACCCGTCAGTTATGCGATTGACACCCCGGGCATGCACGCATCCATTAACTTCAAAGTGAATCATTTGGGTTACAGTTGGTTAACCGGACGCTTTAATAGTTTCTCTGGTGATTATCAATACGATCCAGACAACCTTAGTAACAGTAAAATAAACGTGATTATTGATACCAAAAGTGTCAATACCAACCACGCAGAACGCGATAAGCATTTACGCAGTGATGATTTTTTAAATGTTAAAAAACACCCAGAATCGAGTTTTGTGAGCACCTCTATTACCGGAACCGATGCCGATATGCAGATTAAAGGCAACTTTACTTTAAATGGCGTGACCAAGCCGATTGTGATTAAAGGCTCAAAAGTCGGCGAGGGTAAAGATCCATGGGGGGGGTATCGCTCAGGTTTTATGGGCACAACGGAATTTAAATTAGCGGATTATAAAATCAGCAAAGATTTAGGGCCGGCCTCTGGAACCGTGTATTTAGAGTTACATATTGAAGGGACTAAAAAATAAGGGCTAGCCGACTTTTGAATATCGTTTTATGTATTTTTTTAATGCGTAAAGCTTTATTGTAAAATTACACAATCCAAGTTTGCCTTTAAGGGCAGGCTTGGATTTTTATTTTATTCAGAACTAATTTATTTTTTCAGAAAAAAAGAGTATCAAACCCTATGTTTCACGCTAAATACCAAGCCGTTTTATTTGCTTTTTTTATGGCTTTCTTTATGTCTTTTCTAATGTCAGCCATTATCAGTTTCTTCAATGTCGGCTTACCAGATGACTTTTTTATGATTTGGATGAAAGCGTGGTTTATGGCGTTTATTGTCGCGTTTCCGATTGTGGTGTTTGTCGCACCTGCGGTGCGAAAGTTGGTGGGGCGCTTGGTTAAAATAGCCTAGTTTAAATAGAGTCTAAACACGACCTAAGTACGGTCTAAATAGGGTCTAAATAGGGTGCACTAAATTGTTTTGGAATACGTTTTGGTTTATGGTTTTTTAAGTCAATACACACATACGTCCCCTGCGCGGTAAACACGGTTTTTAAATCACGCTTACGAATAATCTGAAAAGGGCGGGTTCTTAAGCAACAGCCTTGTTGTTCGCCCACCCAAGTTGCAATCAACAGTTCATCGCCTAAATAACAACTGGCTTTGTACTGCATGCAGTTTTCATACACGGCCATAATCCGGTTCAGTTCACGCTGCTTCTCATGCGTAATGCCCACCGATTTTGCGTGCGCCCACGCGACCTGTTCCATCCAGTTTAGGTAGGTTTTATTATTAACGTGGCCTAAAAAGTCCAATTCGTTTTCTACAACCGTGTGTTCATAGATAAACGGGTTGGGATATTGCCAGTTAATTTTGCTTAAATTATTCATTTTCATTCGGTTTCATTTATTTCAACTCGGCTCAATTTGGCACTTTGGTCATTACTTTTAGGGGGTTTTTTCGGTTCTTTTTAGGTAGAATACCCGTATTATAAATTTATTGAGAATAGATTATGTCAGGCAATACCATTGGTCAAAATTTTAAAGTCACTACCTTTGGCGAAAGTCACGGAATTGCATTGGGCTGTATTGTAGATGGTTGCCCTCCAGGCATGGATTTGTGTGAAGCGGACATTCAGGCTGAACTTGACCGCCGTAAACCGGGCACGTCAAAGCATGCCACAGCCCGTCGTGAAGACGATGAAGTGCAAATTTTATCGGGTGTGTTTGAAGGTAAAACCACCGGCACACCGATTGGCATGATTATTCACAATAAAGATCAGCGTTCTAAAGATTACTCCAAGGTTGCAGAAACGTTTCGTCCTGCCCACGCCGATTACACCTACACCCAAAAATACGGCTTACGTGATTACCGTGGTGGCGGTCGTTCTTCGGCACGTGAAACCGCGATGCGTGTGGCGGCAGGTGCGATTGCTAAAAAGTATTTAAAAGAGCGATTGGGGGTTGAGGTGAAGGGTTACTTATCTCAACTTGGGCCAATTAAAGTTGAAAACGTCACGTGGCCATTTGATAACAGCAATGAATACTTTTGCCCAAGCCCAGAGAAAAGCGAAGAGATTCGTGTGTATATGGATAACTTGTTAAAACAGAAGAATTCGGTGGGTGCCAAAATAACCATTGTGGCCAAAAACGTACCAGTTGGATTAGGTGAACCGGTATTTGATCGTTTAGATGCGGACTTAGCGCACGCCCTAATGAGCATTAACGCTGTTAAAGGCGTAGAGATTGGTGATGGCTTTGCCGTCGCGTCTCAATTGGGCACCGAGCATCGCGATGAGATGAGCTCTAAAGGGTTTGAATCCAATCATTCGGGTGGTGTGTTGGGGGGTATTTCAACCGGCCAAGACATTGTGGCGCACATTGCCTTAAAACCGACCTCGAGCATTATGACACCTGGTAAAAGTATTAATGCGTTGGGTGAAAATGTAGAGATGGTCACTAAAGGCCGTCATGATCCGTGTGTTGGAATTCGAGCCACCCCAATTGCCGAAGCTAAAATGGCCATTGTTTTGTTAGATCACTTTATGCGTAATCGTGCGCAAAATGGTGACGTGGTTGCACCGATTATGGATTTAGCTCACGCCAGTGAGTAGCAAAAAAACCGTTTCAGATTGTACCTATAAGACAGCCTATTCTCGGCTGTCTATTCACTATTTTTTCTATTTTGCCGTTTTAGGCGCCTTACTGCCTTACTTAGGTCTGTATTTCAAATCGTTGTCGTTTACGCCCATTGAAATAGGGCAGTTGATGGGCGTGTTGTTGGCCACGAAAGTGATTGCCCCCAATCTGTGGGGGTGGCTTGCTGATCGTTCAGGCCTGTCGATTAAGTGGGTGCGTTTGGCCACCGGTTTAACCGCCGTTGCTGGGGTTGGGTTAATTGTCTTTGAAAGCTATTGGGCACTGTTTTTTACCATTCTGTTTTTTAGTTTTTTCTGGCACGCCTCGTTGCCGCAGTTTGAATCTTTTACCTTTGGTTGTTTGGGCGATGAAAAACACAAATACGGACAAATTCGTTTGTGGGGTTCGGTTGGGTTTATCGCCGCGGTGTTGGCCATTGGTTGGCAAATAGAGCAGTTTGGAGTAAGGGTTCTACCTTGGGATTTACTTGGGTTAATGATTTTAGTTTGGTTGACCGCCTATTTGGTGAGTGACGGAAAGCCCAAACAACATAATGAAAACACCGAAGGTTTCCGCAGTATTCTAAAGCAACCGGAAGTTTGGTCTTTGTTGGTGGTGAGCTTTTTAGTGCAGCTTTCTCACGGGGTTTATTACGCCTTCTTCACAATTCAGTTGAGTGAATTGGGGTACGACAAAACCACCATTGCTTGGCTTTGGGCGCTAGGGGTGATTGCCGAGGTGGCCGTGTTCTTCTTTATGGCGGCGCTGTTTAAATCATTCACCGTGCGTTTTCTTATTTTATTAAGCATTGTCTTAACCCTGATTCGTTGGCTACTGAACGGTTACTTAGCGGAGTATTTAGGGTGGATGTTGGTTGCACAGTTATTGCATGCCGCCAGTTTTGGATTGTTTCATGCCGCAGGTATTTATTTGATTGACCGTTATTTTCAAGGCCGACATCATGGCAAAGGCCAGGCGGTGTTTGCGGCCAGTAGTCATGGTTTAGGTGGCGCTTTAGGCATGTTAATGGCCGGGTATGCTTGGGCGTGGGGGCACGCCGAGTTAGCTTATGGCATCAGTGCGTTTGTGGTGTTGATTGCATTGGGTTTGGCGTATCGAGGCGTGCGCTGAGCAAGAATTAGGTATGGTTTTATATCGGCTTATTTGTATTTGACAGGCCTTTTAATTCCTACTAGCATGGTGGGTCAAATAAGGCTTGGTCAATTGATACCAAAATAATCAAAAGATATTTAGTTTCAACAACTCCTCAGGAGTTACATCGACGTTATAAAAACATTACAAAAACGTTATAAACGTTCAAATTAACACCCCAAAAATAACAACTATATTATAAAACCTAGACCCTAAAAAACAGAGGATAACGAATGAAGCTTGAATCCATTGCACTCCACCACGGTTATAAGTCCGATCCGACCACAAAATCAGCCGCCGTTCCGATCTATCAAACCACCTCGTTTACATTTGATGACACCCAGCACGGTGCAGACCTGTTTGACTTAAAAGTCGCTGGAAACATTTACAGCCGTATTA
>Ga0307994_1002493_pt1 | contig 10292 bp, 6 predicted proteins | sample EllFjometagen261_FD_203171 | JGI IMG/M metagenome (GOLD analysis project Ga0307994, IMG submission 203171) | Marine microbial communities from Ellis Fjord, Antarctic Ocean - #261 | ecosystem: Environmental > Aquatic > Marine > Unclassified | place: Southern Ocean | collected 2014-11-02
AAGTCTTCCCAGTGCTTCCAGGGGTATTGACAAGTTAACTGCCTAAATCGAGAAAAAGTCCAATTAGACATTCCTATATCGCCACTGCCCTTTCCCAAGACGCAAAGGCACGCAGTCGAAAATACCGATAGGTTTCTGCTGACACCAAATGCCGGCCCAGATTGAACAAGTTACAAACTGCGGCGTGAGTTCCTAAAAACCGCTGTGCTTGCTCTATCGATTTAAACTTCCTCATGCCCCGCTCCCTCACCCGCGTAGGCTCGTGCGACAGCTCACATCGATTGTTGGCGTATTGGGTAGTGTCGTGAATCGTCGATGGAATCAGTTCTCTATGAGCCACGTTGTAGCTTCTCAATTTATCCGTGACTATCTTCCTGGGCTCTCCTCGATGTTTACGCAATAGCCGCTTAAAGAAGCGCTTTGCGGCCTTTCCGTCACGCCTCTTCTGCAGGAACACATCAACCACTTCGCCATCCTGGTCAACGGCTCTCCACAAATAATGCTGTTTCCCTTGAATCTTAATGAACACCTCATCAATGAAGAAGGTGTCACCATATCCCTGATGCTTCCTTCTCAATCTTTGGGCATATATCGATCCAAACTTATTACTCCAAAGGCGGATAGCCTCATAACTGACCTTGATGCCCCTCTCGGCCATCAAGTCTTCGACGTCGCGGTGACTCAAGTTGAAACGATGGTACAGCCACACGGCATATTGAATGATTTCGGGTGGGAATCTGTGGCGCTTATACATTTTGGATTGTGTCATGAGATAGATCCTGACAGATTGGCGCTTAACTTGTCAGTACCCTTATTTCTCATGGAATCAGTGAGTTATAACTAGATGTACAGAGGCTAATCGATTCATGATATGAACGCGCCTAAGCCTGCTACATTTCTACTTTGTAGGTCGAGGTTTAGTTGTGAAAAACTCGTGGACTTAAGTTGAGAGACCCTTTACTCTTTTTCTATTCGCGACCAGCGCCCGCGAATGTCTTATATGGCGAACGGGCCTTGTTTGGTCCGGAATAGGAGGTCTGGTGAACCCACCGCGCGCTCCTCCTTCGCGTCAATTTTAACTTGATGTACTAGGAGGACTCACATGCGTAATTTAACCAGCTTGGTTTTAGGTTTGAGCATCAGCTGTAGCTTTATTCTCGCCACGGCAAGCGCACAAGCCCAAGATAGCGTGATTGAAGAAATCACCGTAACAGCCCAGCAGCGGGAGCAATCAATACTGGACGTACCAGTAACCATGGATGTGGTTTCGGGGGACTTTCTCGACCGAACCGGTACTACGGAGCTGGATGATCTTTCCAGATTCCTCCCCAACGTAGTTATTCAGGAACAGGGTGTCAGCCTGCCTTCGTTTAATATCCGCGGCATTACCGACGACTCAGCGAGCGTCACAACCACGCCGCGTATCTCCGTCTATCAGGACGGCATCGATATCAGTAAGAAAACAGTATCCAGTGTGGGGCTTTTCGATGTTGAACGCATCGAGGTTTTGAAAGGCGCGCAACCGACGTTGTTCGGTGCCGCCGCCGCCAACGGCGCGGTAAGTATTATCTCTGCTCTACCGGATGGGGAGTTTGACGCGAGTGCACGGGTTTCAGTGAACAGCCTTGAAGGGCAGGAATTCAGAGGCATGGTCAATGTACCAATCAACGATATCTTTGCTTTCCGGCTGGCGGGCATGGTTCGTGAACAGGATGGCGCTATTGATAACCTTGCCTGCGGCCCAGGCTCTTACAACCCCTCCGGTTTCATTACAGACCACACTGGCGCAAGCAGGGCCTGCGCGGGCGGGGATTTAAACGGAGTGTCGGTGGAGTCTTTTCGCGCCACCTTAAAAGCCACCTTCGATAATACTAGCGTCGTGTTGCGTGCGGCCACGGAGACTAACAATCAACCAGGCATCTCTTTCAAGAGCGGGTCGATAGCACCCCTTAGTGGCAATACCAATCCCTTTTCTAGTGCTGAGCTTGGACTAGGCTCATTGGTCGGTATTGATCGGGATCTCGAATCATTGGATTTTGCCGTGGTGCATAGCTTCAACGATAGTTTGGAATTAACGGTCAATGGCTTTGTCAAAGATGTCGAACTCTCTGAATACTTTGATGCGGACGGCACAGGGCTGCGAATTCAGGACGCGTTTTTTGAAAACAACGCGCAACTTTCCGGATATGGTGCTCGCCTTGTGTTCACACCTACTGAAAAGTTCGAAGGCTTCATTGGATATTCATCCACACAGGACGAATCCATTCTGCCTTATGTACAAATGGTAGATCCTGTTTTGAATGGCGCTTTCAACGCGCGCAGGGCGGAGCTGGAAGTGCAGTTTCCTAATGTTCCTCTGGACAACGATGTGCGAACCTCAGCATCGATTGCGGAAACTCAGGCAGTACGTCAGATGCTGGTGGATTCTTTGTTCAATGCCGATGGCACCCCAATCAGCGATCCCGCTACAGCAGCAACGACTATTAACGGTCCGTTTACGTTTGAGGGAGACCTTGAAATTAACTCCTACGTGGCCGAGGGGTCTTATTTGCTGACCGATCAATTGACCTTGACCGCCGGAGTTCGTTACATCGATGAAACGCGGTTCTCTAAAGACACCTTCTACGGTATATACACAGCTTCCGCCGAACGGGACTTTTCCGCCACACTGCCGCGCGTAGCGTTGAATTACGCTTATAACGACAATCTTTCACTGTATTTCAACTACGCAGAAGGAAGGCGTTCTCCGGTAGTGGATGCCAACCCGTTTGGTGCCACTTCTGTCGTGGACCCTGAAACTGTTGATAGCTATGATATCGGTCTTAAATATTATGGCAGTCAGCTTTCCTTTACCGCCGCCCTGTTTGCCTATACCTATCAGGATTTTCAGGAAAGTTTTACTAACTTCGATACCTTTGAAAGCGTCACGGTAACTGTAGGCGATTCCGATATGTACGGTTTTGAATCCACTGTCGATTATATCTTTGATGACAGCTTACGGTTGGGTGCCAATATTGGCCTGCTAGATGCCGAGTTTGCCGATAACACACAAACCGGCTCGCGTTTCGACTATGGGGGCAATACCTTTCGCTTGGCGCCGGAAGTCAGTGGCGCATTATTCCTCAATAAGTCATTCACTTTAAATGGCTATGATTTGGAACTTGAATTGATCAGCTCCTACCAGTCGGACATTTTCTTCGATAGTAGTAACCGCCCGGAATTAGCGCAGGATGCTTATTGGATTACCGATCTTGCTCTCAAACTTGGCGACAACAATAGCTTCTGGCGAGTGGAGCTTTATGCTGACAATATATTTGATGAGGAATACCTAATTGATGCTGGCAACACGGGTGGTGGCTTCGGTATTCCGACTTTCGTCGCAGGCATGCCATTTATTGCTGGTGTCCGTTTGTATGCAGACTACTAAGAGAAGTAGCTTGTTGATACTTTGAACAAGAAGATGGAGGGGTTACCTGTTAATCCTTTCATCTTCTATAGACATTAAGTCGTTCCCTGAATTTGATTGTATCAACTTTTCCGCATTACTCATGCCAAAGAAACCGAATAGTAATTACTGGGCCCGAGTAAATCTCCATTGGTTTTAATGTCCGCTATTGGCCGGAAGCTGCCCCTCGCATAGCTGAATTTCAGCGATAACTGAATGACCGGTAGCGAGCCGAAAGCGGACACCTGCCCTTCCCGCAGAAATTCAGTTTCTCAGGTTTTCAGTTCTGCAGAATTTCAGATCCCCCACCCGGCTCCGGTTCAGCTGGCTCGGTTTCGGATGCAGTTTGGTGTTCGGTCACTGAAACCCGTTTGGATTCTTCCACTTGCCAAGTTCGGTGAACCTACCGACCCCAATCAAGTTCGGAAGAGGTTCGGTTTCGGTCGGCCTTGGTGGCTAGGAAGAAGAAAAGCGGTTAGAATTCTTCAAGTTACTTTATTCAGCCGGGCCCGGTTGGACTGCCTCATAATCCGTTTGTCCGGGGTTCGAGTCCCTGTGGGCCCACCAATTAAATCAATGAGTTAGAGCTTGCCACTCTGCTCAGCATCCAACATCGAATATACGATGTAACGGCGGATGTAAGCACTATTTTACCATATAGGCCAGGTAACCAATACTAGCTTCGCGGTTCGAGCACTGCAATCTCGCTCTCTGTTTCTGCTTCTCGAAACCATACCCCCACCCCTAAAACCTCAAAATGACCATATCCAGCCTCCACCCCAGGGGCACACCCCGATAAGTCAGGATGGTTCCATTGCACCCCGATACATATTATTGTGGACGAACAGTTAGGTATCTCCGAGAACAAGGCTATGAAACTACTCATCTCTACATTTATCTCGCTACTGCTTATTGGTTTTGCAGGGGGTTCTTATTGTCAAGACTTTGAGGAAACCAAGCTCTTGGCTGAACAAGGTGGTGCAGAGGACCAGTTAAACCTAGGAATTAGGTACGCCAACGGAGAAGGTGTTCCTGAGGATGATGCTGAAGCAGTTAAGTGGTACCGGTTAGCGGCTAAACAAGGTCTCGCTCGTGCTCAGAATTATCTCGGAATTATGCATGCCAATGGAGACGGTGTTCCTGAGAATTATGCAGAAGCGGTTAAGTGGTTTCGATTAGCTGCTGTACAAGATTATGCTGGTGCTCAGTACAATTTAGGACTTATGCACAACTATGGACTAGGTGTTACTGAGAATCATGCAGAAGCGGTTAAGTTGTACCGGTTAGCAGCTAAACAAGGTGATGCCGATGCCCAGAACAATCTCGGAATCATGTATGCCAATGGAGACGGTGTGCCACAGAACAATGTTAGAGGTTATATCTGGTGGTCAGTTGCAGCAGCACAAGGCCAAGAAGACGCAAAACGCAATAGAGGACTAGTTACCGAAAGGCTAACTCCTGATCAACTAACTCAAGCTCAACAAATAGCAACAAGGTGCATTGAATCTGACTATCAGGATTGCGAATAGATGAATAGGTATCGACAAGTTAACTGTCTAAATCCAAGAAAATCTCCGTAAAACCATTTCTATATCGCGGCTGCCTTTTCCCAAGATGAAAAAGCACGCAGCCGGAAATATCGGTAATTTCCTGCTGATATCAAATGTCTGCCCAGGTTAACTAAGTTATAGACAGCTGCAAGCGCACCCAAGAAACGCTGTGCCTGCTGCATTGATTTAAACTTCCTCATGCCCCGCTCCCTCACTCGTGTAGGCTCGTGCGACAGTTCACATCGATTGTTAGCGTATTGCAACGTATCGTGAATCGCCTCTGGAATAAGCTCTTTATGAGCTACACCATAGCTTCTCAATTTATCCGTGACGATCTTCCTGGGCTCGCCTTTGTGTTTGCGCAATAGCCGCCTAAAGAAGCGCTTTGCGGCCTTGCCATCCCGCCTCTTCGGCAAGAATACATCAACTACTTCGCCATCCTGGTCCACTGCTCGCCATAGGTAATGCTGCCTACCTTGGATCTTAACGAACACCTCATCAATGAAGAAAGTGTCACCGTAACCTTGGTGTTTTCTTCTTAACCTTTGAGCATATTTCGAACCAAACTTATTGCACCAAAGGCGAATGGCCTCATAGCTGACAACCACGCCCCGCTCGGCCAGTAGGTCCTCGACGTCACGATGACTCAGATTGAAACGATGGTAGAGGCAGACGGCGTACTGGATGATTTCAGGTGGGAAACGGTGGCGCTTGTATAATTTTGGTTGAGTCATGAGCTGAATACTGGCAGATTGGGAGTTAACTTGTCAGTACCCTAATTGGGGGTACTTTTGGCGGTACCTCGATGCTCTCACGGACCGCCTAGAAAGTATTTTCTATCATCCCCCTTAATTTTTTATAATCCTCACCACTCCATTACTCCCATCTACCTCAAGTAGATCGCCGTCTTTGATTAGCTTGGTTGCTTGGCCGATACTACTCACACAGGGTAGGCCGTATTCGCGAGCTATGATCCCTCCGTGTTGGAGTGGGCCACCGATTTCCATCACCACCCCAGCAGCATTTATAAAGATTGGCGTCCAACTCGGCTCGCTGGCGCGACAGATAAGGATCTCGCCTTTTTCGACAGGCTTGTCGTATGGAGACTCAAGCACCTTGGCCTTTCCTTGTACGACGCCGGGAGCAATTCCTTCGCCCAAGAGCTCACCTTCTCTCGTTTGTCTTTTAGCACGATGGATTTTACCCCGACTATCGATGATACGTGGCCAGTCTTTAATATGTGCCACTGGTCGGTAAGGAGCAGTATTTTCTTCAGCTAGGGCTCGCAAATCCAGCGCTGAATCTTGTTCGGCTTGGCCGATTTGCCCTGTCTTCAGATCAAAAATCTGATTCTGATTATCGAGACGTCCAGCTTTTACAAACTGCTCTCCCAGCACCAGTGCTCGCTCGCGCAGGATGCCGATAGATACTATAAATATATATTTTGGCTGTTCTCGTAAGCCCATCATACTTCGAAAATTTTTTGCATGCTTGATGAACTTCTTTTCTTTATCCATATCCTTAGCTATGTGGCGTAATTTTTCATAGGCTTCTTTACTTCTTCTTTCAACATTCAAAATAGCGTTGTCTTCGGTGTTGATTTGTTGTAGTTGAAAGAATACTCGGTCAAGATTTTCGTACAGACGTGGCGTAGCCATATCAATTTCCATCATTCCTCTGACGCCAAATCTTCTGATGTACTCATCGTACAACATCTGAAATTCCTCTCCGTACTTTTTGGTTTCTAGCTTTTCAATAAATTCTTTGCTTGACTTGGTGGCTTTAAATTCTAGATGTGACGCAATCTTGAGCATCAAGTGTCCCATTTCTGACGTTGGGTTCCATGGCAAGTCCATAGAGAGCCCTATTAGCGAGTCCTCGGCTTCTTTGTTGCCTTTGAACATTTTCTTGAGCCGCATATCCGCTAACATAGATGCCGCATATCCTCCTAGATTCTTTGTCATCGCTCCGAACATATCGAGCGCACGCTCTGCTTGAACATCAAAAGTCTCTTCACTACGAGATAAATCCTCTTTCAAATACTTCCAGATTTTAGCGTCGGACTTCATATATTCCTGTTGAGCTTTCTCAACATTAAACAGAGCAGGGATCATCTTTCTGACTATTGGCAAAGCGGTCACAATCGCCTTCCAGGTGTAGCCCTTGAGTGGCTCTGGAATCTCATCAGGTATATATTCGTCATCCGCTTCTAGCTCTGCAAGAATTTGTTTCGTTGGGGCATCATAACTACTAAATGATTTTGTAACTATTCCACCTATCTTAATCATGTTTGAAATATTCAAGTACTGCCGACCATGCAGTTCCCAGACAATCGCATCTTTACCTCGCGGCATTGTGCTTCCTTTTGCGACCTTTAGCATATTTGCCCAATAGTCCATACCGAGCACAGACATAGAATCCGAAAAGCCTTGCGTCATCACAATCATGTCTATGTAGGCTTTTTTCTTTTCACTTGGTTTGGTAAGTAGTTCAGGAAAGAGTGGGAGGTGGGTAGTGATTGGACGGGCTTGGAGTAAATAGAGCTTGCCTTCGTAGATAGCCCACTCGATGTCCATAGGTACCTTATAGTGTGTCTCAACATCAGTCACGAGCTTGGCAACTTCGAGCACTTGTTCGTCAGTCAGTGAGGAAGCTTTCGGGTCTGAGATTTTTTGTTCTTCAATCCCACCATCTGGTTTGCCGACCAACATCAGCTGCTTCTCGTTTATTACTTTCTCAGTAATTTTGTTGGTAATTTTGTTTACAACAAAATGATCTGGTGTGACTTGGCCGGACGCGACACTTTCGCCTAGGCCAAAATTACTGTTGATGACGGCTTCATCGTAATAGTTGTTTTGGATGTTTAGTGAAAAAGCGATACCGCTGATGTCTGAGTTGATTTGTTTTTGTACTACAGCAGCAAGACTTACATCTTCTGGAGCGATCCCTTGTTTGATTCGGTACGTGATAGCGCGCGCAGTCCACAAACTCGCCCAACATTTCTTGACGGCTTCTAGAAGCTGATCTTTACCTTGAACATGCAAGTATGATTCTTGTTGCCCCGCAAAACTAGCATCAGGCAGATCTTCAGCAGTAGCAGAAGAGCGGACAGCCACAACAGTATTTTCTCCGTCCAAACTAGCGTAGCTACTTACAATCGCTTCTTCGATATCAGCTGGAATTTGAACATTAACGAAGAGTTTCTTGATTTCTTCGGAGGCCGATTCACTTGTTTCTGGATTGTCTCCCAAGACGGCCGAAGCGATGGATAGTACTTTATCTTGAAGATTATTAGCTTTAACAAACGCATCATATGAGCCGGTATTTACCACAATACCTGAAGGCACAGCAAATCCAGCTTGAGTCATTTCGCCAAGGTTAGCCCCCTTCCCTCCAGCGACCAAAATTGAAGTTTTTGAGAGTTCTGATAATTTATTTGTGTATGATTCGTCTTTTACCATAAATCACCAATTTGAATTTAATGTCTAGAATTTTCATAGCATGGTTCTCAGGAATACCTAACCGTTCGTACACAATAGTATGTATACGGGTGCAATGGAACCATTCTGGCTTATCGGGGTGTGCCCCTGGGGGTGGGGTTAGTCTAACTTCATGGGACACTCATGGGACACTGCGCGACAACTCGATACAACCTAAGCCAATTGACTACAATCTACAAAGTTATACTATATAGCGGCTTATCTTTTGTAGGTAGTTGTGGAGTATTGGGATAGTTAGTGAGCGTAGGACTCATAATCCGTTTGTCCGGGGTTCGAGTCCCTGTGGGCCCACCAAATAAAAAGCCCGATCACTAGTGAGTGGTCGGGCTTTTCTTGTCATGTGGCTTAGCGCCAAATCGCAACGCTCCAAACTACTGTATATTTACTCTGACCCCATTTATTACTGACCCCATTTATTAACTCGGTTTTCATCGAAGAACTAGTAGACTTAGATGGAGGCAGCCTCTATATTTCCTGTGCACAGAAATCTGATTAACAGGAATAGATGCCATGCTCACATACCTTCGATCCCGAATAATTCTCACTATCGCAGTCATCATTGCTTTGACGATAGGAGCTGCCTCCGCGGCTGAATTACAGTATCAAGGTCCAGTCACTCTCGAAGGCACCGAGCAATTTACCCTCACTGCGCAAGCCATTGATCAGGTATTTCGCATTGATGTAGCCCTACCGTCCAGTTATGGGCAAACAGACCAAAACTACCCCGTGGTCTATATGATGGACAGCAATTTAATGTTTACGGGCGTGATGAACGGAGCGTGGGGCCTACAGTTTGGACAGGAAGTTCCCGAAGTCATTATTATCGGCATCGGCTACGCCGTCGAAAATCTTTTAGAAGTTGTTACCCTTCGCAATCGAGATCTACTGCCAACCAATGATCCGGAATTTGAAGTCCAGAATGGTATGCCGGATGATCTCAGCACCGGAGGTGCGGAGGCGTTTTTGGCATTCATTAACGAAGAAGTTAAGCCAGCCATGAACGCGCGTTATCGTATCAATACCGACAGTCAGTCCTTAGTGGGTTATTCATTTGGTGGAGAATTCTCACTGTTTACTTTATTCACTCACCCCGATGCATTCGATAACTATGTCATTGGCAGTCCCTCCATCTGGTGGCACGATACGGTGATCTTCGACTACGAAACGCGCTATGCCGATGCTCACGATGATCTGCCGAAGAATGTCTACATATCTTCCGGCGCGCTGGAAGAGGCGCCGGACGGCGACGATTTCATGATGGTTAGCAACGCCAGGAAAATGACAGAGTTACTACAGTCACGCAACTATCCCAACCTAAAAGTCAGCTACAAAAATTTCGCAGACGATACACATGCTACGTCCTATTTGCCTTCGGCGATACAGGGCCTTCGATTCGTATTGGGAGATTGAGTTCATCTTTCTCAGCCACATCTTGCCTATTTAAACGTGCTTTTCATCTAGAATTGGAAAGCCCCATACGATAATTAGGTAACGGGGTTGTTGGATGAAAACTCGCTCCGAGAGCAGCCTTGTAACTGGAACTAGTGCGGTGATCAATGTGTGTGTTCAATTTAGATCGGTGACCGCTTCTGGCCGAAAGCGGACATTTTAAAACGTGGTCTGTCCCCGCTTATACCTACCGTTTATACCGTTTATACAATTAATCAGGAATCAACGCGCATGTTTAAATCACAACTTAAAGCTCTTTCCTTAATCGTCTTTTCTTCGTTAGTTGTCAGCCAGAGTTATTCGGCTGACGACAGCAAGAAACTCGAAGTCTCAGAATCCGCCTTCAAA
>Ga0307994_1002494_pt1 | contig 10290 bp, 17 predicted proteins | sample EllFjometagen261_FD_203171 | JGI IMG/M metagenome (GOLD analysis project Ga0307994, IMG submission 203171) | Marine microbial communities from Ellis Fjord, Antarctic Ocean - #261 | ecosystem: Environmental > Aquatic > Marine > Unclassified | place: Southern Ocean | collected 2014-11-02
CAGTCTACGCGGTCGCTGTCGCTATACTGAGCGTAGTATTCTCCCTTGCTGTTATACTCGCTGAACTCGCAGCACAACGCAATTACGTCTAGCTCGTATTCTTCGTCTGTGTCGTCAAACGCTTCTTCTAGATACTCATAGAGGCCGTCTAAACCCTCGTTGCTAAATTGACTACCTCGATTAAAGTCTATAAAGGCGCGTTGGAAATCGTTGATACTTATTTCTGATTGTGTAATTTTCATAATTATAGTTCCTTAGATTAGTTTACCGTTAATTAGTTCAGCTGCATACTCTTCTGGACACCCTTCAATATCATCCATCTCAAAAAAGTCTGTATCACATGCTACCATAGCGCCGTGATGTACTGCAATGATTGTACCCCAAAACTCGTCATTAGGACACCAGTATTCTACGCCGTTAATGGGCGCTCCAGCTGAGAAGTAGTCTGCTTCAGTACACTCCTCAGTGTACGTGTATTTCATCAGATTAGTATAATTAATTTTTTGATTGGTAGTAAATAATGGTGGTTTTTCGGTGTAGTTCATTGTGTTAACCCCGTTGCGATACATACAAGTATTAATGTGATTAAGATAAGTGATAATAAGTAGATCATTATACTACGCTCCAGTCTATAGGTGTTCTAGTGACTTTAAAGCCTCTCAGCTCGTTATAGCGATTGATTAACGCATTACCATAGTCCTCTGCCGCCTTCTGTGTGTCGTGGCTCTGGACGTATTCAGAGACACCTTGTGTGTCAATAACTTCTAATTCCCAGTGTACTGTTTGCGTTAATGGATTGCTCATATTATGCCGCTCCTAAATGGAATACTTCAACAATAGCCCCATACTTCTCTTGCTCTTCTTTGTACTCTTCCCAAGTAGTATTCTCAGCGCCTATAAAGTTTTTAGGGTTAATTGACAGTGTTATTTTAGAACCGTTGTCTAACGCTACCATGTAGGCATCCCAAGAATTAGAACGCACATATATTGTAACTGTTATAACTTTACCGTCTGCATAGTTCATTATATTATTACTCCTTATTTTCTAACGTCTACGAGAATTTGTTTGTTATGAGTTGCTGACAATTCAGACAACAGCGGCACAATATGTTTTTTGTAATATTCGGCATAGGTTAGCTTAGTGAATCCAGTAATAATATCCAGCACCGAATAGCCTCCATTGTCACATAGTTCGTATAGGTATGAATTCATTATATTACCCCTTGTGATGCGATTGTGTTTGCTGATATTGCTAGTAAGCCACCAATTATAATTAAGGTGTATACAACTAGCCAGAATGTTTCTCTTGTTGGATTGCTCATATTTCAAATTCCCCTATGTTAGTAAACACACCTGCGCTGTTAAATATATAGTATCTGTCTGTCTTACCAACTAGCACACCTACTTCTGGCCGACTTGCTAACCAAGCCGCTATTTCTTCTCTATGTGCCTTGTCGGCTTCCTTATAGAGCCTATCATCATCTCTCTGAGATATACGCCTTATTGCTATCATTGTTGGATTGCTCATAGTTTAGCCCTTGTTTCTCTGAGTGATCTAATGAGGTGTGATGAATCATTCTTATAAGACGCATCTCCTTTACGCTTTCTGATGTCTCTTTCGGCTAGTATGTGACTCGCTAATACCGCTTCGAAATATACTCTATCGTCTAATGTCTTCATTGTTGGGTTGCTCATAATTTACACCTTCTCTATTTTATAGATGGATTCGACTCTGTATAGTTTTCTGCGTCCGAATTCGTTATTGCTCCAATCCTCGCATACCCCATCCTTGATACATGTTACGTGGCCACCTGTATAGATGAAGTATGTCCCTTTTGTGCTTTGTAAAGCCCTCTGAGCCGTCACAAGCGTTTTAGCTGAATCAAGCTGTAAGTATCTAGCTTTATAACCCATCGCCTGCAAGGCTGTCAGATGGCCTATAACGCTCATGCCGTGTCTGTCTTTCCGTCCTGAGATTCTATACATTGCCGAACGTGCCTTGCCAAATGAGCAATCCATCGCTAATGCCGCTGCTATCACACAGCAATATCCGTTTTCTTTTGGGTAATATTTATCTGCTACCGTTTTAAGTTTTAAGTATTTATTCATCGTGTGTGCCTCTCTGTGTTGTTCTGTGTTTGTAGATTGATTTTCATAGCCTCTATAAAGAAGCTATAAAGATCAACCCACGATCCCTCACTAACTACCTCACTTAATCAATATGCTGTACACCGTCCGCTTGCGCGTCCCTCTAAGCTGACTAGGCTCGGTAGTTAGTAATAAGAAGGCTAGTGTGTTTGTTCAGCTCTTAATCATTGCGGCCATGCCCGCGACTAAGGAACCTAGAACGCTATTCCTTCACTCAGTTTATCATCTGTTAGTAGCGGATAAGCGGTGATCGTCCCCGTTGCTAACTGGCAAGGCCATTAGGCGGGCTGCTTATCTACGTGTCTACGACTACTAACTCAGACTCCGAGATGCTAGTTTGTTTCCCTTGTCGTTCAGAGGAGGTTTAGCGTCCCCCTGTACTGACAAAGCCGCAATTAAGCGGCTATGTCGTAGTTGTGTGTGTTACCACCCTCTGCTGGCTTCGTAGTCGCGTCTATAACTACCTATCAAGCGAATAAGGAAAGAATTTGCCATCATTTCAGTACCTACTGCCTGCTGAGTTTCAAACAATCTCTCTGCAGTCATCATTACCTCTAATGGGTTGTTGTCGGCTTCAAAGTCTATTTCTAAGAAGGCCATGTAAGCTACTGCTAAACTACGTGCTGCTGCTGTTTGCTCTTTAGTGAATGTTTTCATAATCTTGCTTCCTGTGTGTTATTGAGAATGATTCTTGTTTACGTTTAGCTGCCGTGTACTCTTGAGGTCTTTCAAGATATAGACTTCCTATAGGATTGCAAGTTTATTTTCATTTATTTTTATCGACTATATATCCAACTAAAATACACCTCTATTTTCTACCTATATAAGGTGGTCTAACAGCCTGAGCCGTGTCATGCCTAGGCCTCGCTGTCGGCTCTCTGAGCGCCTCTGTCTGAACGATCTCGTTCGCGTGAATACGATACCTATTCTGACAGCGTCTCAAGAAGCCCTACGAGAAGCCCCACAGAACGTCAACGATCTCTCTTTTTTTGATTGCGCGTGAGGATAAACGGCTATCGTTCAATGGTGAGCTTCTCAGGAGCTTAGGAGCAGTTGTTACCTTTAGTAACTGTACGAACTATGTAGTGTGTATAACCTGTGCATAAGTTATCCACAGGTATAGATGTCTGTGTGGATAATTATCTGTATAGGTACGCGCACAGACACTCGCACTTGTCAAGTCTTAATTGACTATGCAACATCTATGCCAACTCTATAGCCATGCAAGAACTGTGCCAACTCCACAGCAGCGCAGCCTATGCAATATCTGTGCCAACTCTGTAGCCTATGCAACATCTGTGCCAACTCTGGCGGGGTCGTCTGCGAAGACGGGGGGCTATATTGGCTGAACTGTAATTATAACGGTTGCCCCTCAGACACAAAATAGACCAATTTAACTAATTAAATGACAACAGGTTGCTATCCTGGATATAGTGTCCTATGTCGTTGTATTAATTGAGAAAACATTCGCGTCTGCGGAGACTTTGTCACAACACGAAATCCGCACCGATAACTAAATAGCTATTAATGTAAATAATGCTTGACTTTTGCCTAAAAGTATGGTATAAATACTACCCAGTTAACAATGCTTCTATAGTATAATGTCTTTATACTATATAGCCCCTGCTTCCTCCAACCTTTATACTTTTATATAATGTTCCCAATAAGGATAAAACATAGTGAGTAAAGAAATAATTGACATTAAAGAAACAGAAGTAGTTAAAACCAAGAGAGGTCGTCCTCGTAAGAACAAGGTTAATGCTTTAAAGAAAGGTAATAGGGGTAAGGTGGGTCGCCCTAAAGGTGACGCTTCAGCAATTGAAGAGTATAAAGCTAGGATGTTAGCTAGTCCTAAGAGTAGAGAGGTAATGGACTCTATATTCACTGCCGCCCTTAATGACGACCATAAGAACCAATCTGCTGCATGGAAACTAATTGTTGATAGAATTATGCCTCTCAGTTACTTTGAGAAGGATAAGTTAAGTAATGGTAGAGCCGCTGTTAGTATCACTATTAATGGCATAGATAATAATGATCCTATAACGATTGGAGAAACTATTGACGGACAAGCAGATGACGTTTAAGTATTTCAAGTTAGAAGAGTTTGCCTGTAAGCACACAGGAAAGAACGCTATAGAAGAGGAGTTTGTACACAGGTTAGACGCTTTGCGTGAAGAATGTGGTTTCCCCTTTACTATAACCAGCGGTTATCGTCATCATACGCACCCTGTAGAGTCTCGTAAGAGTACTATAGGAACTCACTGTAGGGGTATTGCAGCAGACATTGCGGTGGGTAATGGAATTGAAAGAGCCACTCTTGTAGCTAACGCCTTTAAGCTAGGATTTACTGGTATAGGGGTTGCTAAAGGTTTTATACATGTAGACATACGAGAGTCTGACTCAGTATTATGGGTTTATTGATTTGTCTAACGCCACTCAAGAACTAAATATTTCCTTATTACCTTGGCAAGAGGAGGTGTGGAGAGATAAGTCTAGGTTTAAAGTAGTTGCTGCTGGACGTAGAACAGGCAAAACTAGGCTGGCTGCTTCATTGTTGCTAGTTAAAGCGTTATCGTCTAAGAACGGTAAAGTCTTCTACGTTGCACCTACTCAGGGGCAGGCTAGAGACGTTATATGGGACATGCTGCTTGAGTTAGGACAGGGTGTTATCGTACACAGCCACGTCAACAACCTAACTCTAAAGCTCGTTAATGGCGCTACTATCTCATTAAAGGGTAGCGACAGGCCAGAAACAATGCGTGGTGTTAGTTTAGGCTATGTAGTGTTAGATGAGTTTGCAGACTTTAAGCCAGAAGTGTGGGAACTGATACTACGTCCTGCTCTAGCTGACTTAAAAGGTAGTGCGCTGTTCATTGGTACGCCTATGGGCAGGAACCACTTCTATGATCTGTACTCAGAAGCATTAGCAGGTAAGCTAGAAGACTATAACGCATGGCACTTTACAAGCTACGACAACCCACTAATAGACCCTACAGAGATAGATAGTGCTAAAAGGACACTATCAAGCTACGCCTTCAGACAAGAGTTTATGGCTTCATTTGAGGCTAGAGGCTCTGAGATGTTTAAGGAAGAGTGGGTTAAGTTTGATGAAGAAGAACCTACAGGCGGTGATTACTACATAGCCTGTGACTTAGCTGGCTTTGTAGAAGTAGGTAAGAAAAGTAATAAAAGACTTGACAACAGTTCTATAGCGGTGGTTAAAGTTAATGAGGACGGTTGGTGGGTTAAAGATATAATAATAGGTAGGTGGACGCTTGACGAGACTGCTGAGCGCATCTTTGACGCTGTTAGAGAGTATTACCCTATAGCTGTAGGAATTGAGAAGGGTATCAGCAGACAGGCTGTAATGTCTCCTATCACTGACTTAATGGGTAGGTATAACAAATACTTTAGAGTTGAGGAGTTAAGCCACGGCAATACAAAGAAAACTGACAGGATCATGTGGGCGTTACAGGGACGGTTTGAAAAGGGCAGGATAACGCTTAACAAGGGTGAATGGAACATACAGTTTATGGACGAGTTGTTTCAGTTTCCTAATCACTTAGTACATGACGATACTGTAGACTCACTTGCGTATATTGACCAGTTAGCTAACGTGGCCTACGACTACGGATACGAGATGGACAACTACGATGAACCCCTAGACTCTTACACAGGATATTAAAATGGACGATTATAACGAAGACACGGTAGAAATGCTAGACGAGACTTTAGAAGAATGGATTATGTATAAAGTTAATGACTGGCGCAGTTACTATGAAAGTAATTATAACGCTAAGTTTGACGAATACTACCGTATGTGGCGAGGTATATGGGACAGTGATGATAAGACGCGAGAGAGTGAGCGTAGCAGGATCGTATCTCCTGCACTGTTACAAGCAGTAGAGAACAATGTAGCTGACATTGAAGAGGCTACGTTTGGTCGTGGTAAGTTCTTTGATATAGAAGACGATGCTGGAGACACTGACAACGGAGATGTTCGTTTCTTGCGAGAAGCCCTGTCTAATGAATTCACTAAGAATAAGGTTAGAAAAGCTGTAGGAGAGTGTTTAATAAACGCTGCTGTCTACGGCACAGGCATTGGTGAGATTGTATTAGAGAAGAAAAAGGAAATGGTTCCAGCCACTGAGCCTGTAATGGAAGGAGCTATGACAGCTGTTGGGGTTAATATCCGAGATCGTACAGTGGTTAAGCTGCGTCCTATACAGCCTCAAAACTTCCTTATAGACCCTGTAGCAACAGACATTGAGAGTGCTGTAGGTGTAGCTATTGATGAATTTGTATCTACACACTCTGTAGATCAACTACAGGAAGAGGGTGTATACAAGAAAGCCCACATAGGAACCGCTTACTCTGATTTAGAAATAGAACCAGACGCAGAGCTATCTCAGCAGCCAGATAACAAGGTTAGGCTGACTAAGTATTATGGTCTAGTTCCTAGACAGCTATTAGAGAATGCCTTTGACTCTGAGGACGAAGAGATTGTTAATTTTGATAGTGAAGAGGACGACGAGGGCAGAGATTCTTACTATGTAGAGGCTATTGTTGTTATTGCTAATGGCGGTACTCTGCTAAAAGCTGAAGCAACCCCCTACATGATGCAAGACCGCCCTGTTGTAGCATTCCCTTGGGATGTCGTGCCTAATCGTTTCTGGGGCATGGGCGTGTGTGAGAAGGGCTATAACAGCCAGAAAGCGCTCGATGCTGAGCTTCGCGCTCGTATTGATGCCCTAGCCCTAACAGTGCATCCAATGATGGCTATGGACGCTACAAGGATGCCTCGTGGGTCTAAGCCAGAAGTAAAGGCAGGTAAACTCCTTCTAACTAACGGAAACCCTGCCGAAGTGCTACACCCTTTTAACTTTGGACAGGTTAATCAGATCACCTTTGCTCAAGCAGACGCACTACAACGCATGGTACAGGCCGCTACGGGCAGTGTAGACACAGCTCAGCAGGCTATGAATGGTGGTGGTACAACGTCAGCAGGCAGCTCTATGAGCCTTGGAGGAGTAATTAAACGTCAAAAACGCACACTAGTCAACTTTCAAGAGTCATTTCTTATACCTTTTACTCAGAAGGCAGCGTGGCGTTACATGCAGTTTGAGCCAGAGTTGTTTCCTGTTAGTGATTATAAGTTTATAGCCACAAGTACGCTAGGTATTGTTGCTCGTGAGTATGAAGTAGCTCAGTTAGTACAACTGCTACAGACAATGCCACAAGACAGCCCTGTATACCCTATCATACTACAGTCAGTTATTGACAACATGAACATCACTAATCGAGAAGACCTTATAGAGACTATGGTTCAAGCTCAACAGCCAGACCCAGAGCAGCAAAAAATGCAGCAGGCTATTGCAGAAGAGGATAGGGCGTTTAAGAACAGTCAGACAGCAGCTCTTACAGCACAGGCTAACGAGTCTAACTCTAGGGCTAAGAAGATTGAGCTTGAGGGCAGAGGCATCCCTGTAGAACTTGAAACAGATCGTATTAAGGCTGTAGCATCCAGTGTATCAGCTACTGATGACGATAAAGACTTTGAGAAACGTATGAGACTAGCAACTTTTGCACTTGATGAGAAGAAACTAGGACTAGCAGCGTCTAAGGAGACTAATCGTGGTCAGTAACCAAGAGCTACAGAGTGTTATAGAGCAGGTTAATGAGTCTTATAGTACTATGGAAAAGCGTATACTAAGGCTTGAAGAGGCTTTAGCCGCTAAAGACTGTTGTGGCTCTAAGGCTGTAAAGAAAGAAAGATTAAAAAAGGCTTGACATTTAGCTCATACTGTGGTATAGTCCTGAGCTATATCACATTTGCTATGTGAAGTCAAGCAGTATTGTCCTAACAAGGGAAAACAATATGAATGAGGCAGATATATTACATTATGAGCAAATACAAGATATGTTGCTCACAGAAGGCTGGAAAAACGTCCATAAAGAGATAAGTATTCTAGCAGAAGCTATAGAGGGGTTAGATGCCGTTAAAGGCGTTGAAGACCTTTATTATAAGAAGGGACAGCTAAATATAGCAAATTTAATACTTAATCTGCCTAATTCAGTAGATCAAGCGTTAGATGTCCTAGAGGAAACACAAGATGACTAGACGTATCTACGAATTCCGCTGCTCCGCTGGACACGTCACTGAGGAATACATTGACGAGTTTATAGGAAAAACAGAGTGTTCAATGTGTGATAAAATAGCGACTAAGATGGTATCCGCTGTTCAAAGCTCTTTAAACCCGCTTTCGGGAGATTTTCCGAGATCGACTATGCAATGGGCAAAGAATAGAGATTATCAAATTAAGCGTGAACGCCGTGAGGAGAACTCGTAAGAGCCTCACAAGTCACTCAATCTCCATAATGATTTAATCACGGAGCTTTAATAATGGCTACACTGATAGACCAAGAAGATGACGTACAAGTAGAAGATGGCACTGTAGAAGATTTAGAACTAGCCTCGCAAGAGCAACCTAGTGAAGAAGATAACGTACCTGATAAGTATCGCAATAAAAGTCCTGCGGAACTTGTTCAAATGCACCAAGAGGCTGAGCGTATGCTGGGTCGTCAAAGTGGAGAGGTAGGTGAACTACGCAAGGTCGTTGATGAATTTGTAATGTCGCAATCCTCAACAAAAGAAACACCTGTAGACGAAGAGGTTGATTACTTTTCTGACCCTGAGAAGGCAATACAGAAAGCAATAGATAACCATCCCGCTGTCCGTGAAGCTCAAAGAACTTCTACGGATATGAAGAAGACAACTGCTCAAGCTATTTTAAAGGATAAACATCCAGACATAGCTGATGTACTGCAGGACGCTTCTTTTGTTAGTTGGGTAGGTGAGAGTCCATTTAGAACTAAACTATTGCAACAAGCAGATCGAGACTTTGATTATGAAGCAGCTGATGAAATATTTAGCCTGTGGAAAGATCGTAAAGCATTGATAGGCCAAACTGTAAACGCTGAAAAGTCTAGTAGAAATGCTTCAGTTAAGAACGCATCTACTGGAGGAGCTTCAGGATCACCAATGACTAGTAAGAAAGTCTTTAGACGTGCAGACATTATTAAACTAATGAAAACTGACCCTAATAGATACGAGGCGTTATCGGATGAGATAATGTTAGCTTATCAGGAGGGTCGTGTTAAATGATTAAATAAATTAAGGAAGAAATAAGATGACTACTTCAGTATATCCACTACAAGGCGGTGTTGTAAATAACACCAAAGCAGCAACATTTATACCAGAAATCTGGTCAGATGAAGTTAGAGCAGCATACGAAAAGAGTTTAGTTCTTGCTAACCTAGTTAAGAAAATGGGAATGCAAGGAAAGAAAGGCGATACTATCAACGTCCCTGCTCCTATTCGTGGCGCTGCAACAGCTAAAGCATCAGGAACTGCCGTTAGTATTCAAGGCAACACTGAAGCAAACGTAGCTGTGTTGATTGACAAGCACTTTGAGTATTCACGTCTTATTGAAGACATCACTGAAACTCAAGCACTAAGCTCACTACGTCAGTTCTACACAGGCGATGCGGGTTATGCACTGGCTCGTCAAGTAGACTCAGACCTACATGGTCTAGCAACATCGCTAGGTAACAACACTGGCAACTATGTCAATACAGCTTCTTTTTACGTTGACGCAACAACAGGCTTAACAGCTTACGCTGTTGATACTGTAACAACAACTGATGTATTTACAGACGCTGCGTTTCGTGACTTGATTCAAAAGATGGACGATGCAGACGTTCCTTTTGACAATCGTTGCTTTGTAATACCACCTTCGTTGCGTAATGCAATTATGGGTGTTGAGCGTTATGTATCTTCTGACTTCGTAGGCGGTCAGCCTGTACAGAATGGTAAGATTGGTAACTTGTACGGCATTGACGTATTTGTATCTACCAATTGCACTGTTTCTGAAACAGCTGCCAATAACGCTGCTGGCGGTGCATTAAAAGCTGCTCTACTTATCCACAAAGATACTTTTGTGTTAGCAGAGCAAATGGGTGTTCGTTCGCAGACACAGTATAAGCAAGAATGGCTTGCTAACCTGTATACTGCTGACCAACTGTACGGAGTTAAGACAATGCGTCCTGATTCTGCTTTTATCTTAAACGTAAACGCCTAAA
>Ga0307994_1002502_pt1 | contig 10260 bp, 7 predicted proteins | sample EllFjometagen261_FD_203171 | JGI IMG/M metagenome (GOLD analysis project Ga0307994, IMG submission 203171) | Marine microbial communities from Ellis Fjord, Antarctic Ocean - #261 | ecosystem: Environmental > Aquatic > Marine > Unclassified | place: Southern Ocean | collected 2014-11-02
CGTGGCTATGCGCAATACGCCGTGGTGGGCGGCTGAAAGGCTCCCAAAACCGACGTCATTCCCGCGAACGCTGCTAAGTGATCAGAGCCCGTAGCGTCTGCACCGTGTCCGCCTCTGCGGCAGGCTTGTCGCGCCGCAGCCTCGAGATCCGCGGGAAGCGCATCGCGATGCCCGATTTGTGGCGCTTGGATTCGTGGATCGAATCGAAGGCGACTTCGAGCACCAGCGACTTTTCGACCTCGCGCACCGGGCCGAAGCGATTGACGGTGTTCTGCCGGACGAACTTGTCGAGCCATTTGAGCTCGGTGTCGGAGAAACCCGAATAGGCCTTGCCCACCGGGACCAGTTCGCCGTCCTCGGTCCAGCAGCCGAAGGTATAGTCCGAATAGAAGGACGAGCGCTTGCCGCTGCCGCGTTGCGCATACATCATCACGCAATCGACGCTCAGCGGATCACGCTTCCATTTGTACCACAGCCCCACGCGGCGCCCGGGGACGTACAGGCTGTCGCGGCGCTTGAGCATCACGCCTTCGATCGCGGCATCGCGCGCGCCGTCCCGGATGCGGCCGAGCTCGTCGAAATCCTGCGCCATGATGATCTGCGACAGGTCGAACCGGTCGGCGGGAAGCGCGCCGATGCGCTGCTCGAGCCGGGCGCGCCGCAGGTGCCAGGGTTGCAGCCGCAGGTCCTCGCTACCGTCGATCAGCAGATCGTAGAGCCGCACGAATGCGGGCGCCTCGGCGAGCATCTTGGCCGAGACTGTCTTGCGCCCAAGCCGCTGCTGCAGTGCGTTGAAGCTCGCCGCCTCGCCCATCTGCGCATCGCCCCGCACCAGCAGTTCGCCATCGAACACACCCTCGACCGGCATGTGCCCGGCGATGTCGGGGAACGCCGCGGTAATGTCGTCGCCGCCGCGGCTGAACAGCCGCACGTGATCACCGACGCGGACGATCTGGATGCGGATGCCATCCCATTTCCACTCGGCAGCATAATCGGCCAGGTCGACCGTGCCGTCCTCGAGCGGGTGCGCGAGCATGAACGGGCGGAAATAGGGGGTGCCCTCGGGATCGGGCCGCGCGCCGCCTTCACCCCAGGCAAACAGGCTGGCATAAGGCGGCGACAGCGCGTGCCACACCTCTTCGACCGCATCGACATCCAGCCCGAAGGCTTGGGCAAAAGCGGTCTTGGCGAGCCGGGCGGAGATTCCGACGCGCATCGCGCCTGTCGCGAGCTTGATCAGCGCATAGCGGCCATCACTGTCTAGCCTGTCCATATATTCGGCGAGCAGGGTGGGCGCGCGGGCCCGGCTGACCCCGGCAAAGCTGTCCACCGCATCGGCAAGCCGCAGATCGTTGGCGGGCGGTACGGTCTCGGGCCAGATCAGCGCGACCGTTTCGGCGGTGTCGCCGACGAAATCGCGGCTGAGGCGGAACAGCTCGGGATCGACCCGTTCCATTGCCATGGTGCGGACGGACGAGGATTTCACCCCTGCAAAATCCGCCTCGCCGGTCAGCGCGGCCAGCGCCCAGCCGCGATCGGGATCGGGCGCAGCGCGCAGATAGTCCGCGATCAGCGCGACCTTGGCGTTGCGCGAGCGGGTATAGCCCAGCTGGGTGACGAGCGCAGCGAACGCGCGCATCAGCCCTCGTCCTCGTCTTCGCGTCCCACCAGCGCCAGCGCGCGCGCCTTGATCTGATGCAGCTCGCACCAGCGCAGCAGCGCTTCCTCGCGGCCATGGGTGACCCACACCTGCTTGGGCGCGACCTCGCGGATCGTGGTGGTCAGCTCGTCCCAGTCTGCATGGTCCGAGATGATCAGCGGCAGTTCGACGCCGCGCTGCTGCGCGCGGGCGCGCACCCGCATCCAGCCCGAGGCCATCGAGGTGACCGGATCGGGCAGGCGGCGGCTCCAGCGGTCGGCGAGCGCCGAGGGCGGGGCAAGCACGATGGTGCCCTTGAGGTCCGCCTTGTCGGCACCCGCCACCGGCAGCAGCGGACCCATCGCGACGCCATGATCGGCATAGAGCGCGCACATCTTCTCGAGCGCGCCGTGCAGATAGATCGGCTCGTCATAGCCCAGCGCGCGCAGTTCGGTGATCACCCGCTGCGCCTTGCCCAGCGCATAGGCGCCGACCAGCACACACCCTTCAGGGTGCGCCTCGCGCATGGCGAGCAGCTTGCCGATTTCCTCGGACGTTGGCGGGTGACGGAACACCGGCAGGCCGAAGGTCGCTTCGGTGATGAAGATGTCGCACGGCACCAGCTCGAAGGGTGCGCAGCTGGGATCGGGTCGCCGCTTGAAATCGCCGGTGACGACCACGGTCTCGCCCTGATATTCCATCCGGATCTGCGCCGAACCCAGCACATGGCCTGCCGGGTGGAACGACACCTTGACGCCATTGAGATCCAGCGTCGTGCCATAATCCACCGCTTTCTCGCCCGGATAACGGCCATAGCGCAGGTTGATGATCGCCAGCGTTTCGGGTGTCGCCCATACCGCGTCATGCCCGCCACGCGCGTGATCGGCATGGCCATGCGTGATCAGCGCGCGGGAGACCGGGCGCGAGGGATCGATCCAGGCATTGGCGGGGCGGACGAAGATGCCATGGGGATGGGGTTCGATCCAGTGGGGGGCGCTGCTCATTGCTAAAGCATATGGGAGTGCAGCGGGCAGCTTCAATCTTTGGCGGTCGCCGCAAAGTCGAAGCTGATCGCGACCGGGCCGGCGATCTCGGTGGTGCTGGCATACTCGCCCTGACCGACACCAAAGCTGGTGCGGTCGATCCGCGCGGTGCCACGCGCGCGGGCCTTGTCGCCGGTGATCGAGAGCGTGAACGCGAGCGGCACCGGTTTGCTGACGCCGCGTAGGGTCAGCGTGCCATCGGCGCGGTAGCGGTCGCCGCCCAGCGCGGTGAAGCGCGTCGCGCGATAGCTGGCTTTGGCAAAGCGCGATGTATCGAAGAAATCGGTATCGCTGAGCGTACCATCGCGCTGGCTGTCGCCGGTATCGACCGACGCCAGGTCGATGCTGACATCGACCTTGGACGCTTCCAGCGCATCGGGGGAAAACAGAATATTCGACGACCATTTGCCGAAGCTGCCGACCACCGGCTCGCCATTCCATTGCGCGGTAAAGCCCAGCCTGCCGCCGGGCGCCTGGGCCCAGGTGCGCGGCGCGCTGGCGACGTCGTCGGCTGGCTTGGCCTGTGCCTCTTCGGCCGCGAGCGGTTCATCGGCAGCAACCGACTCGGGGACGGCTGCGGGGGCCGCAGCCGGTTCGGCCTCGGTTTGCAACTTGGCTGCAGGCGCTGCGCTGGCGCCCTTGGGGTCGACGATCTTGCCCAGCACGATGCCGCCGAGCATGATCGCGGCGGCCAAAGCCACAGCGCCGATCGCCTTGCCACGTCCACCGGGGAGCATCCGCGCCAGGATCGGGGTTCCGAGCAGATACTGGTGCCTGAGCGCGCCTGCGACGTGCAGCACGAACAGCGCGATGCCGACCTTGGGCAGGATCTCGTGGATTTCCTCGGAGGGTTCGCCCATCCATTGCGGCACCGGCAGATTGGGCCAGGGGATCGATCCGAACAGCAGCGTGTCCACCTTGATGTCGGAGGTCGACACCAGGATCCACCCGGTTAGCGGCGCGCCGATCATGACGACATAAAAGCCCAGATGCACCAGCGAGGACAGAGTCATCGCCCATTTCGGTCCGGGAACAGGCGCGGGTCGCGGCGCGATCAGCCGCCAGCCGACCCGCAGCACGCTGAGCAGCAGGATGGTGATCCCGACCGATTTGTGCAGCTGGAACCGGGCGAACAGGTCGGGCCCGCGCGGCCCCTCAAGCGATTCTGCAAAAATGATCTGAAAGGCGAGCGCCGCGGCGATCAGCCAGTGGAGAACGATAGCGCCCAGGCTATAACGGGTTGGGGCCATGACATCAGGCTGCCTTGCGAAGCTCGAGCCTTTCCCAGATTTCCACCAAAGCCGATGTCAGATCACGCATCATGGCTTCATCATGGGACGGGCCCGGAGTGAAACGCAGCCTTTCGGTGCCGCGTGGCACGGTGGGAAAATTGATCGGCTGAACGTATACGCCGTATTCGGCGAGCAGCATATCGCTAATCCGCTTGGCCTTGACCGGATCGCCCACCATCAGCGGAACGATGTGCGTGGTGGTGTCCATCACCGGAAGCCCGGCTTCGGTGAACAGCTGCTTGAGCATCGCTGCTGCTGCCTGCTGGCCGTCGCGCTCCTCGCTCGACTGCTTGAGGTGCTTCACGCTCGCAAGCGCGCCTGCGACCAGCACGGGCGACAGCGACGTGGTGAAGATGAACCCGGGAGCATAGCTGCGGATGACATCGATGATCCGCTGGTCGGCGGCGATATAACCGCCCATCACGCCGAACGCCTTGCCCAATGTCCCCTCGATGATCGTCAGCCGGTGCGCTGCCTCGTCGCGCTCCGAAATGCCGCCGCCGCGCTTGCCATACATGCCCACCGCGTGCACTTCATCGAGATAGGTCAGCGCGTTGTACTTGTCGGCCAGGTCGCAGATCGCGTGGATCGGGGCGACATCGCCATCCATCGAATAGACGCTTTCGAACGCGATCAGCTTGGGCACGTCCGGGTCTTCGGCGGCGAGCAGCTCTTCGAGATGCTCGACATCGTTGTGCCGGAACACGCGCTTTTCGCAGCCCGAGTTGCGGATGCCCGCGATCATCGATGCGTGATTGAGTTCGTCTGAAAAGATGATGCAACCGGGCAGAATGCGCGCCAGCGTCGAGAGCGTCGCATCGTTCGAGACATAGCCCGAGGTGAACAGCAAGGCGCCCTGCTTGTCGTGCAGGTCGGACAGCTCGTGTTCCAGCTCGACGTGATAATGCGTGTTGCCGCCGATGTTGCGCGTGCCGCCCGAGCCCGCGCCGACATTGTGCAGCGCCTCTTCCATCGCCTCGATCACCTTGGGGTGCTGGCCCATGGTGAGATAATCGTTGGAGCACCACACGGTGATCGGCTTGGGGCCATTGTGGCCGTGAAAGCACCGCGCATTGGGATAGGCGCCCTTGTTGCGCAGGATGTCGATGAACACCCGGTAACGGCCTTCGGCGTGCAGCCGGTCAATCGCAGCTTCGAAAATCTGGTCGTAGTTCACGCGGCCACCTTAGTCCTGACGAGTGATAACCCATGCCGTTGCGCTGGTGTGAAGCGACCCATTGCTGACGCGTTGGCTGGCGATGTAATAGCAATTAAATCCCGCATTTCCAGCGATAACGGCTCGCAACTGCGGGGTTTGGGCCGGTTGCGGGGTGGACAAATTGTCCCACCCTGCAGCATTGCCGTGATCCTGAAGCCGCTCCGATACGTTGCGGGGGTAGGCCAGGACGAGGCCTGCGACCAACCGAAATTGCGCATCGTTATGATCGAACCAGTCGATCAGCAGACGCTCAAAGCGTGTCGAAGCTTGTAAATCCGCGCGCCTCGAGCACCGGCTTGTAGGGTACGATGTCGCCCGCGGGGCCGGTCGCCACGAAGCGCAGCCCGTTGCCGACAAAGCTCTGGCCGCGGGTGAGATAAGCGATTCGACGGGCGATTCCTTCTGCGCCGTGCACGAAGGTGACCGGCCTGCCAAAGGCACGCGCGAGCTCGTCCTGCACCAGCGGAAAGTGCGTGCAGGCCAGCACTACGGTATCGATCGCCACCGCGCGTTCCTGGCTGACCAGCCCGGCGACGGCGCGGTCGAAGATCGCAGGATCGGGCACTTCGCCGCGCAGCTTCATTTCGGCCGCGCGCACCAGTTCGGGCGCGCCGAAGCGCAGGATGGTGGCGTCGCTGGCGAACTCGCGCGCCAGGTTGGTGACATAAGGCTGGCGGACCGTCGCCTCGGTCCCCAGCACGCCGATGACGCGGCTGCGCGACTGTTCGGACGCGGGCTTGATCGCGGGCACGGTGCCGACGATCGGCAAATCGAGCGCGGCGCGCACCTGCGGCAGGGCAATGGTCGAGGCGGTGTTGCAGGCGATGGTGATCAGCCGCGGGCGATAGCGCTCCACCAGCCGCCCGAGCAGCGCAGGCACGCGCGCGGCAATCTCTGCCTCGCTTTTGGCACCATAAGGCAGACCGGCAAAATCGGCGGCGTAAACAATTGGCGCATCGGGCAGCAGTTTGCGCGCAGCATCGAGCACCGTCAGCCCGCCGACCCCGGAGTCGAAGAACAGCAAAGGTGCATCGGGCGCGATATCGGGCCGGGCTGGCAATGAAGGCGTCATCCTCCCCGCTTAGCATTGCCGCGCCCGCGATCAACCATGCTTGCCAAAAGCGCCGCTTTGCCTATGCACGCAGCGTGAGGGTTTGCGGCGCTGGAGCAAGGGTTGAGCTGTGATGAATGATCTGGCTGGTATCGCGATTGCGAGCCTGAGTGGCCTTTTCCTGATGGGCTATCTGCTGGGCTCGATCCCGTTCGGCATCATCCTCACCCGGATGGCAGGCGCGGGTGATCTGCGCTCAATCGGGTCGGGCAATATCGGTGCGACCAACGTGCTGCGCACAGGGCGCAAGGGGCTGGCTGCAGCGACCCTGCTGTTCGATCTGGGCAAGGGCGCGGTGGCGATCGCGATCGCCGAGGCCGTCGCTCCAGGCAGTGGACCGTTTGCCGGGCTGGGCGCCTTTTTCGGGCATTTGTATCCGATCTGGCTCAGGTTCAACGGCGGCAAGGGGGTTGCGACCTTGCTTGGTATCGCGATTGCGCTTTACTGGCCGCTGGGCATCGTTTTTGCCGTGGTGTGGCTGGCGGTGGCGTTTGCCACGCGGTTCTCTTCCCTCGGCGGGATCATGGCGGCAGCGGCGATGCCGGTGGCGGCATGGTGGTTTGGACGGGAGCAGGCTCTATGGGTGTTCGTGGTCATGCTGGGCTTTGTGCTCTGGAAGCACCGCGGCAACATCCAGCGGCTGATTGCCGGCACCGAGCCGAAGATCGGCAAGTCCCCCGCTTCCTGACCGCTGGCTTGGCGGGCCTGTCCCGTGCTTGATGCCGAGCATCTTGCGCGCATCCGCCTGCTGCGCAGTGATCGCATCGGCCCGATCAGTTTCGCCCAGCTCATGGCGCGCTTCGGCAGCGCCCAGGCGGCCATCGAGGCGCTGCCCGACCTGGTGCAACGCGCCGGGGGCAGGGCGATCCGGATCGCCACCGTCGCGCAGGTGACCGCCGAGGTCGCGCGTGTCGAGGCCGCTGGCGCGCGCTATCTGTTTGCCGACGATGATGCCTATCCCGCGCTGCTTGGGCATATCGACAATGCGCCGCCGGTGCTGACCGTCCGCGGCGATCTCGCGCTGCTGCAGCGGCCGTCGATTGCCATGGTCGGCGCGCGCAATGCCTCTGCCGCCGCGTGCCGCTTTGCTCGGCAGATCGCAGGAGAGCTCGCCGAAGCGGGTTATCTCGTCGTCTCCGGGCTTGCACGCGGGATCGACACCGCCGCGCATCAGGGCGCGTTGCGGATCGCAGGGGCGGGCGCTGCCAGTACCGCAGGCGTGATCGCATCGGGCATCGACATCAGCTACCCACCCGAGAACCACGCGCTGCAGGCCGAGATGGGCGCACGCGCGCTGGTGATCGCCGAGCAGCCGCCGGGCACCGAACCGCTGGCGCGGCACTTTCCCTATCGCAACCGGATCATCGCCGGGATGGCGCTGGGGACTCTGGTGGTGGAAGCCGCGCCAAAGTCGGGATCGCTGATCACCGCGCGGCTGGCAGCGGAGTCCGGGCGCGACGTCATGGCGATCCCCGGCTCGCCGCTCGACTCGCGCTCGCGCGGCTGCAACGAGCTGATCCGCGGCGGCGCGACATTGGTGCAGAGCGTCGCGGACATTCTGGAGCTGGTCGAGCCCTTTGCCGGATCCCGGACGCAGAAGGTCGCCACGCCCACGATCCTTTATGGTGCCTCAGCGCCCGTCGCCGAACCGGACGACCAGACGCGGGCAGACGTCATCAGCCTGCTCAGCCCGTCGCCTGTCGGGATGGACGAACTCGTGCGCCAGTCGGGGCTGGAGAGCGGGGCGGTTCAGATGATCCTGCTCGATCTAGAACTTGGCGGACTGATCGAGCGGCATGCTGCGGGAAAGGTGTCACTGATCTGACCTCGATTATGGCCTATGGACGCCCTTGACGAATGCGGATAACCGGCCCCAGCTTATACGCACACGCGAGAGCTTTCAGAAAGTCCAATCAATGCAACTGGTTATCGTCGAGTCGCCGGCCAAGGCCAAGACCATCGAAAAATACCTCGGCTCCGATTACCGGGTGCTCGCCTCGTATGGCCATATCCGCGACCTTGCGCCCAAGGATGGCTCGGTCGATCCGGACAATGATTTCGACATGGTCTGGGAAGCCTATGCCGACAAGACGCGGCAGCTCAAGGCGATCACCGACGAGGCCAAGAAGGCCGACCGTCTGATCCTCGCGACCGATCCGGATCGCGAGGGCGAAGCGATCAGCTGGCACGTGCTCGAGGTGCTGACCAAGCGCAAGGTGCTGCCCAAGGAGGTCGAGCGCGTGACCTTCAACGCCATCACCAAGAAAGCGGTGACCGAGGCGATGGCCGCACCGCGCCAGCTCGATACCGATCTGATCGATGCCTATCGCGCCCGGCGCGCGCTCGATTATCTCGTCGGCTTCACGCTCTCGCCGGTGCTGTGGCGCAAGCTGCCTGGCGCCAAGTCGGCAGGCCGCGTACAGTCGGTCGCACTGCGGTTGATCGTCGAGCGCGAGCGCGAGATCGAGGCGTTTACCGCTCAGGAATATTGGTCGGTCACCGCGCAGATGGAGCAGGGCGGCCAGCCCTTCACCGCGCGTCTGGTTCGGCTTGAGGGCGAGAAGCTCGACAAATTGTCGCTGGGCAACGCGGGCTCGGCCGAAGCCGCCAAGGCCAAGGTCGAGGCAGGGCATTTCACTGTTGAGACGGTCGAGACCAAGCCGCTGAAGCGCAACCCGCCGCCGCCGTTCACCACATCGACGCTGCAGCAGGAGGCCGCGCGCAAGCTCGGTTTCTCGGCCAGCCATACGATGCGGATCGCCCAATCGCTCTACGAGGACGGCGCGATCACCTATATGCGGACCGACGGTGTGCAGATGGACCCCGGCGCGATCCAGGAAGCGCGCAAGGCGATCTCGGATCGCTATTCGGGCCATTACCTCCCCGAAACCCCGCGCCAGTACCAGACCAAGGCCAAGAATGCGCAGGAAGCGCATGAGGCGATCCGGCCTACCGATTTTTCGCGCGACAGGGCAGGCTCGGGCGACCATGCCCGGTTGTACGACCTGATCTTCAAGCGCGCCTTGGCCAGCCAGATGGCGACCGCGCTGCTCGAGCGCACCGTGGTCGAACTGGTCGATGGCACCGGGCGTACCGCGCTGCGCGCCAACGGCCAAGTGGTGAAATTCCCCGGTTTCCTCGCGCTGTACGAAGAGGGGCTCGATGACTCCGACAGCGAGGATGGCGGCCTGCTGCCGATCATGTCCAAGGGCGACAGCCCGGCGAAGAAATCGGTCGACGCGGTCCAGCATTTCACCCAGCCCCCGCCCCGCTTTTCCGAAGCGTCGCTGGTCAAGCGCCTCGAGGAGCTCGGCATCGGGCGCCCGTCGACCTATGCCTCGATCATCCAGGTGCTCAAGGACCGCAGCTATGTGAAGGTGGAGAAGAACCGTTTCTTCGCAGAGGAATCGGGCCGGTTGCTGACAGGTTTTCTCGAACGGTTCTTCGAGCGCTATGTGGCCTATGACTTTACCGCCGGTCTCGAGGACCAGCTCGACGACGTCAGCGGCGGGCGCGCCGAATGGCGCAGCGTGCTCGAGGCGTTCTGGCGCGATTTCAAGCCCAAGACCGCCGAGGTCATGGAGCAGAAGCCTTCGGAAATTACCGCCGAACTCGACATCTTCCTCGAGCCGTACCTGTTCCCCAAAAAGGCCGATGGCGGCGATCCGCGGCTGTGTCCGAAGTGCGGCGAGGGCCGTCTCGCGCTGCGCGGCGGCAAGTTCGGCGCGTTCGTAGCCTGCTCGAATTACCCCGAGTGCAAATACACCCGCCGGTTCGCGCAGGGCGGCGGCGAGGGCGATGGCGGCGATAACGGTCCCGAGGAACTGGGCAAGGATCCTGTGACCGGCGAACCCGTCACCAAGCGCTCGGGCCGCTTTGGGCCCTATGTGCAGCTTGGCGAGGGCAAGGAAGCCAAGCGCTCTTCGATCCCCAAGGACGTTCCGGGTGAGGATTTC
>Ga0307994_1002503_pt1 | contig 10257 bp, 11 predicted proteins | sample EllFjometagen261_FD_203171 | JGI IMG/M metagenome (GOLD analysis project Ga0307994, IMG submission 203171) | Marine microbial communities from Ellis Fjord, Antarctic Ocean - #261 | ecosystem: Environmental > Aquatic > Marine > Unclassified | place: Southern Ocean | collected 2014-11-02
CCTGACAGATCAAATTGCAGATGGATCCATTCACGCTCTAGGTATCAAGGCCTATACGGCAGACCAATGGCAGCGTGTTAACGCTTAACTAAGCGGCTATACAGCCAAGACAACCAAGATATACAAATATTCGGCGAACAATATTATGGATAAATTAAGTATTATAGGTGGCAAGCGTCTCGATGGAGAGATCCGTATAGCGGGTGCGAAAAATGCAGCGCTGCCTATCTTAGCGGCAACTTTGCTAGCCAAGGAGCCGGTCACCATTCGTAACTTGCCTCACTTACATGACGTCACCACGATGATTGAATTGTTGGGCCGGATGGGCGTGTCTTTGTTAGTGGGAGATAAACTGAGTGTAGAGATAGATGCCACCACTTTAGACCACTGTATTGCGCCTTACGATTTGGTTAAAACCATGCGAGCCTCTATTCTTGTGTTGGGCCCTTTGGTTGCGCGTTTTGGCGAAGCAGAAGTGTCTTTGCCAGGTGGCTGTGCCATTGGCAGTCGCCCTGTAGATCTACACATTCGTGGTTTAGAAGCCATGGGAGCCACTATCACTGTGGAAGATGGTTATATTCGCGCCAAGGCAGACCGTCTTAAAGGTGCACATATCTTTTTTGACACGGTGACTGTAACTGGCACTGAAAATATTCTTATGGCGGCGACCTTGGCTGATGGAGAAACCGTATTAGACAATGCTGCACGCGAACCCGAGGTAGTGGATTTGGCAGAATGTTTGATTGCTATGGGTGCAAAAATCACTGGCCATGGCACTAGTACCATTCGTATACAAGGTGTAGAACATCTTCATGGTTGTCATTATCAGGTGCTACCAGACCGCATAGAGACAGGTACCTATTTGGTAGCGGCTGCGGTTACGGGTGGTCGTATTAAAGTAAAAGATACTCGCCCAGATACGATGGAAGCGATACTTGCTAAGTTGGAAGAGGCTGGTGCAGAAATCGTAACGGGTGAAGACTGGATTAGTTTAGATATGCACGGTAAACGGCCTAAAGCGGTTAATTTAAAAACAGCACCCTATCCTGGATTCCCCACAGACATGCAGGCTCAGTTCTCGGCTCTTAATGCGATCGCACTAGGCAGTGGCCGCATTACCGAAACTATTTTTGAAAACCGCTTTATGCACATTGATGAAATGGCCCGTATGGGGGCTCAAGTGGTGGTAGAAGGCAATACCGTAATTCAGCAAGGCGTTGAGCGGTTGAAAGCGGCACCCGTGATGGCAACAGATCTTAGAGCGTCTGCCAGCTTAGTGATTGCGGCGTTAGTAGCCGATGGCGAAACGGTGATTGATCGGATTTATCATATCGATCGTGGTTATGATTGTATTGAAGAAAAAATGGGCGCTTTAGGCGCTATCATCAAGCGCGTTGCTTAACTGAGAAATGACACCATGCCCAATAGCCTAACCATTGCATTGTCTAAAGGCCGTATTTTAAAAGAGACCTTGCCCTTGTTTGCGAGTGCCGGCATAGAGCCGTTGGAAGATGTTTTTACCAGTCGAAAACTGGTATTTGAAACCACCCAACCTGGGGTGAGGTTTTTAGTGATCCGGGCGACAGACGTTCCCACTTATGTATCTTACGGCGCTGCAGACATGGGTGTCGCAGGTAAAGATGTATTGTTAGAACATGGTGGCAGCGGCTTATATGAGCCCTTAGATTTACAAATCTCTAAGTGCCGATTGATGACTTGTGCGCCCATTGGTGCTGCACCAGCGGGCAGGCGTTTACGAGTGGCTTCCAAATTTGTCAATATCACTAAGGCTTATTTTGCCGAGCAAGGACAGCAAGTTGATATTATTAAGCTTTACGGTGCTATGGAACTAGCCCCTATACTAGGTTTAGCAGATCAAATTGTGGATATTGTTGATACAGGCAATACCCTTAGAGCCAATGGCTTAGAACCGCTGGAAGAGATTGCAACTATAAGCAGTAGGTTAGTGGTTGGCGAAGCTGCTATGAAGCTTAAACACGGCCGCATAGGCCCGATTATTGAACAGCTGTCTGCGGCGGTTAACGCCATTCAGGGACATTAACATGCAGTGGCTAAAAGTTAATCGACTAGATACTCAGCAAGTTAATTTTGAGGCTAAGCTTAGTCATTTGCTTGGTTGGGAAAGTGTGTCTGATCAGCGGGTACAGAAAACTGTTGCAGATATTATTGAGCGAGTAAGACTGCAGGGTGATACTGCCTTATTGCAGTTGACTAATCAGCTGGACCGCACGCCTTTTAAAACTGCTTCAGAGCTTGAAATACCTCAGCATAAACTCGAGCAAGCACTGGCTCAGATTACTGACGAAGAGCGTGAGGCCATAGAAATTGCTGCTGATCGTATTCGCTCCTATCATCAGCACCAAAAACAAGACTCGTGGCGCTATGTTGAGGCTGATGGCACCTTACTTGGTCAGCAAATTACTGCCATGGATCGGGTAGGCATATATGTGCCAGGTGGCAAGGCGAGTTACCCCTCATCAGTATTAATGAACGCCATACCAGCTAAGGTGGCTGGGGTGAAAGAAATCATCATGACCGTTCCGTTGCCCAACGGCAAGGTTAACCCGTTAGTGTTGGCTGCTGCTGCTATTGCAGGGGTAGATAGGGTATTTGCCATTGGTGGAGCACAGGCTATTGCAGCCCTTGCACATGGGACCTCTATGGTGCCAAAAGTAGACAAGATTGTTGGCCCGGGTAATATCTATGTAGCTACAGCAAAACGAGCGGTGTTTGGTACCTGCGGCATCGACATGATTGCTGGGCCATCAGAGATTTTAGTTATTTGTGACGGTCAAACCAACCCAGATTGGGTGGCGATGGACTTGTTCTCCCAAGCGGAGCACGATGAGCAAGCTCAATCTATTTTGCTGTGTCCAGATGAAGATTACTTGGATCAGGTGGAAGCAAGCTTTAAAACCCTACTGCCTACACTGGAACGTAGCAGTATTATCAAAACTTCAATTGAAAACCGCGGTGCCCTTATTCATGTGGCGGATATGCAAGAAGCCATTGATATTGCCAACCGTATTGCCCCAGAACACCTAGAGCTATCTGTCGCTGACCCAGAAGCTATGTTGCCTAAAATACGCCATGCGGGTGCCATTTTTATGGGACGGCACACAGCAGAAGCTTTAGGCGATTACTGTGCTGGGCCAAACCACGTATTGCCAACTTCTGGCACCGCACGTTTCTCGTCACCTTTAGGGGTGTACGACTTTCAAAAGCGTTCGTCTTTGATTATGTTTTCAGAGCAAGGAGCTAGCGAAATGGGTAAAGTGGCATCAGTATTGGCCCGAGGCGAAAGTCTAACGGCTCACGCGCGTTCGGCCGAATACCGCATCCTTGACTGATCTTGATGGCTTAGTTGCCGCTTAGATCTAAGCCTTGGTTGCTAGCTCTATGGCTTGGTAGCAACCAGGGTGGCTCTCAAAGGTGCGGGATGACCCTCAGCTGAAAGGCTGGGATCGTTCGGGTCTAGAAAATCCGCTAACGAATGAAAGGTCATCCAATCTGTGGCCCTTTGTTCTTCTGTGGTAGTTTGATTAACGTCCACCGTGCGCACGTCTTTCAAGCCTAGTTTACGCAGCATATTCTCTAAAGCCTTGGTGCTAGGCAAAAACCAAACGTTAGACATTTTTGCATAACGCTCTGGCGGGACTAAGATGGTGTCGACGTCTCCCGGCACTACCAGCGTTTCCAATACCAATTCACCGCCCGGACGCAGGTAAGACATGAGTTCTTGAATGTGATCGATGGGCGAGCGCCGGTGGTACAGAACACCTAAACAAAATACGGTATCAAAACTGCCAAAGGCAGGTAAGTGCTCGCTACGCAGGGGTAATAAATGAGCCCCGTTGGTGGGTAATAATCGTTGTGCTGCGTGGAACTGGTAAAGAAAAATACGGGTAGGATCTATGCCTAATGCAAGGCTAGCCCCGGCCCCCAGCATTCGGTACAAAAAGTAGCCGTTACCGGTGCCAATGTCGAGAACTCGCCTACCTTCTAGAGAACTGATGTGGGGAACAATACGCTGCCACTTCCAGTCTGAGTGCCACTCTGTATCTATCTCCACGCCCAGTAAGTTCCACGGACCCTTGCGCCAAGGCATGAAAGCTTTGAGTTGTTGGGTATAGGTCGAATGATCTAACTCGAGAGTATCGGGTTTTGAAATGCGGACACTGTTATCGTTAAAGGTGTAGTTGGCGTTGTCTAAGTGCGGCATCCCTTCAAGCGCAGTGTCCCATTCACCAGAACGACCGTGACTTTTCTGCTCATAATGTTGTTGCAGAGCTTGCCTTAACTGCGGATGGAACCGCTCTAAATCTGTGTTTGTGGTGTGCTCAAAAAAGGCCTCTAAATTTATGCCCATGATGGTCTCGCAAATGAAATAAGTTGAATTGGGTCGCAGAGCGTTATTTAAATGCCAGCAGGGCGCAAAAATTAAAACATTGCATGCAGGTTTCGACGCGACTAAAGCCTGCATCAAGCAAGCGTTGGCGATGTTGTTCTAGGGTGTTTGGTACCAATACGTTCTCTAAAGCAGCACGTTTTTGTGCAATTTCAAGGTCGCTATAACCTTGGTAGCGCTTAAAGTCGTGATATAGATCAACTTGTAAGTCTTGCTGTTGTGGGTCGTCAAAGCACACTTTTTCAGCCAATAATAATACGCCACCTGGGCGCATGCCATCGGCGATATTTTTGAGAATGCTAGGTCTCTCAATATCGGCAATAAACTGCAGAGTGAAATTGAGGATAACCATGGACGCATTTTCTATCTCAGTATCTTGCAGATTTTGATGACGAATTTCATAGCTGGCTTGGCTGTGGTCACGAGCCATGTTGTGCAGGCATCGGCTCACCATAGCGGCAGAGTTGTCTACTCCAATTACGTGGGCTTGGGCTGGGAGATTTTGGCGCAAGCGCAAGGTCATCGTACCAAGGGAGCAGCCTAGATCATAACAGTGGCTATGGGGCTGGCCGTAACGAGCGGCAAGAAGGCCGATTACATCTAACAAAAAATGATAACCGGGCACCGAGCGCTGAATCATATTTTCGAATACATCTGCTACTTGGGCGTTAAATTCAAACGGTGTAGGTGTTTCAAGGGGCTGAGCAAAAATGGTGTCGTGCACAGGTGGTTTCGTATTGTGAGTCATAATGAGCAGTTTACTTAGAGGGTTACTTGGCAGTTGGCCGAGTGCCAAGAGTGGCCGTGACGGTATACGTTTTATCGCTACGGCGATAAGTGATGCTGAGTTCACTACCTGGACTTAGACTGGTGACATAGGTTAACGATTCATTCCAATCTAGAATTAGATTGTTATCAAAATGAGTGATTAAATCGCCGGGTTTTAATCCAGCAATATGGGCTGGACTGTTGGCGTAAACGCCAGATAACATGATGCCAGTATCTTGCTCTGAGGCAAATACGTTCTGACTGTATTGGCGCTTAACGACGTTGAAATCGATACCCAGCCACCCGCGTACTACATAGCCTTGAGATACGATACTGTGTAGTACATCGGCAACAATGTTAATGGGTATCGCCAGACCTATACCTTGGCTTCTAGAGCTGGTAGACGAGTTGTAAAAATGAGCTGTATTGATGCCGACGAGTTCGCCGTGAGTATTAATCAGCGCGCCGCCTGAGTTGCCAGCGTTAATCGCAGCATCGGTTTGAATGAAGCTTTCAAAGGTGTTTAGGCCTAAACGGTTGCGCTTTTTACCACTGATAATACCCATAGAAACCGATTGACCTAAACCATGGGGATTGCCAATGGCAAATACGATATCGCCTACGCGCGAATCTAGGTTGGTAGGTACTTTGGCTGGAATTAAGTTGTCCAGTTCAATCTTGATGACAGCTAAGTCCGTAGCCGGGTCGGTACCTACCAATGAGGCTGGAGCAGAGCGGCCATCTGCTAGACCCACCAAAATACGCTCAGCATTTTCAATAACGTGATTGTTAGTGAGTATATGGCCTTCTAAACTGGCAATAACGCCAGATCCTAAATTCACTTCATTAGCGCTAGTATCAATTAACTGCCCATCCAATAAGCTGGCATAGTGCGGGTCTTGCAATAATGCGATACTGTCTGGTGGTGTTGCAGTCTGGCTATATATGCGTACCACAGAGCCCTTGGTAGCCTCAAGTAGGTCGGCATAGCTGTGTGATGTATTAAGTTGGGTACTAGAGACGGTCTCTGACCAAAGAGGAATGCCGGTTTTTTGCGACAGCCACTGTGGTACAGCGAAGATAAGAGTGATCGCCAGTACTATGCCTGCAAGGGCAAAGCGTAATAAATACTTGATAAATGAACGGGTCATGTCATGAAAACGTCGTTGATGGCATAAAAAAGGTTGGCAGATGGGTGTCTGTACTGCTTGGCTATAGTGTAAACTTTGGTGCAGTTAAAGGCAAAAAAGACTTGAGATATTTGGATGACTATAGATCGTCAGGAATTAATTACTTATTTGGATCGGTTGTTGCAGCCTGATCAATTCAACGACTATGCACCCAACGGTCTGCAAGTTGAAGGTGTGCAAAAAATACAACGAGTAGTGACTGGAGTCACCGCCAGCCAAGCTTTGATAGACCAAGCTATAGCGTGTGGGGCAGATGCGCTGTTGGTGCATCATGGGTATTTTTGGCGCAACGAAGCCAGCCCACTAGTAGGTATCAAAAAGCGCCGCGTTAAAGCGTTGATGGATCATGACATCAACTTAATAGCCTACCACTTGCCCTTAGACTGCCATCCTGACTTAGGTAACAACGCCCAGTTGGGTATGTTGATGGGTTGGGTGGCGGATGCACATATGCAATCTAGTGGGGTGACAGGGCTTGGTTTGCATGCCACGTTACCAGTGCCCTGTGCCGGTATTGAAGTACAGCAACATCTGGCTCGAGTATTGGGGCGTGAAATATTGCATATTGATATTCCATCCAAACCCATTAAACGTATTGGTTGGTGCACAGGAGGCGCACAAGGCATGATAGAGCAGGCGGTAGCCTTAGGGCTAGATGCATATGTGTCTGGTGAGATCTCCGAATCCACGGTGCATGTCGCACGGGAAAATGGTGTGCACTATTTCGCTGCAGGGCATCACGCTACGGAGCGTTATGGTGCTAAGGCCCTTGCTGCTCATTTACAGCAAGAGTTAGGGTTGGATTGTGAGTTTGTAGACCTGCCTAACCCCGCTTAACAGGGATTAAGCTATCTATTGCTTAGATGAGGGTGATACGGGTATATCGTAAGCTGGAGGGTCTTCGGGTTCTGGCTTGGATTTAAGGCCGTAGCGTTCGTCTAGGGTGCCGTGTTCTTTGGTGGCACTACTTGGTGCGTAGTCCATCGGAGGGCGGATTGTGGGCGCAGGCTCGGCCTGGTGCTCTATCGCGCTTTCGGTAGGGCCAGAAATAGTTTCTAAGCTGCTGGCCGCATCTGGGTCATCACATAAGCTTTGGGCCCCTTTTGCCAGATGTTCGTGCACGTTACGGTAGCTGTCGGTGAGTTGATTAACCGCAGCGGCAGTATCAGCAAAGTGCAGGTTAACCTGTTCTTTGTATTCGGCCATTTCAGTGTGAGCGTTTTGCAGTTGCTTACTGAGTTGGTTCTGTCGTTTGAGGTCGCCATTGTTGTTGCGGCCCAATAAAAACCCCATACCTAAACCAAGAAGTAACAGGACTAACCAAAAAAACCAATCGTTGCTGAGTAAATCCACCAGCAGCTCCTTTCAATAAAGTGTCTCAGAAGCTAGTATTGTAATGGAATTAGTTCATTAGTACATCTCAGATATTACCTAACTCGTTCATTTATTGACTATATCTACTATTTTGACTCATATATGCCTTCACCAATAGAGCAGTATCGTAACGACCAGCAGCAGCTAGGATTTTCTGTCGACCTCGCGCAAGCCAATGCTATTGAACATTTGCAGCGACTTTACGAGGATCTGTGTGCACCTGAAAGATCGACGTTCACCCCTCATCAGTGGCCCCAACGACTAACCGGATGGGTGGGCAGAAAGTCTAAAAAAGAATCGACTGTAAAGGGTTTGTACTTTTGGGGTGGAGTAGGGCGTGGCAAAACCTATCTTATGGATGTGTTCTATCAATGCCTGCCTTTTGAAAATAAACAGCGCACTCACTTCCATCGTTTTATGCGCCACGTGCATAGTCGCTTGGCAGTTCATAAAGGGGTAAAGAATCCTTTGTTACTGGTGGCGCAGGAATTAGCAGATGAGTCTAGGGTGATTTGTTTCGATGAGTTCTTTGTTGCAGACATTACTGATGCCATGATTTTGGCGCAATTGTTGGACAGTTTATTTGGCTTAGGTGTGGTGCTGGTGGCTACTTCTAATATAGAGCCCCAGGGTTTATATGAAAATGGTTTGCAAAGGCAGCGCTTTTTGCCGGCCATTGCGTTATTAGAGCAGTATACCGAAGTCGTCAATGTGGATGGAGGTGTAGACTATCGTTTACGTACATTGTCCCAGGCCGAGTTGTACCACTGGCCGCTAGACGAAGCAGCAGATGTGAGTTTGGCCTCAAGCTTTGCTGCTTTAGTGCCTATGCCTATGCCTGCTTTGGTAGACTCAGAAGCAGTAGTTAGTCATGGCGAAGGAAGTGAGGGTGGCGTGGTCATTATCAATGGGCGCGACTTCACCTATATAAGGCAAGGTGATGACATTATTTGGTTTACCTTTGACCAGTTATGCGTGCAACCACGTTCGCAGAACGATTATCTAGAACTGGCCTGTGAGTTTCATGGCCTAATTATTAGCAATGTACCGTGCTTAAGGGCGGGGATGGATGATCAGGCACGGCGATTTGTGAACCTGGTGGACGTTTGTTATGACGCAAATTTAAAGGTGATTATCTCTGCTGAGGTGCCATTGTTGGAGTTATATGCTGGTGGGCAGTTGGCCTTCGTATTTCGGCGTACCTTAAGCCGATTGCAAGAAATGCAGTCTCATGAATACCTAGCAAGGGGGCATGTTGCGAGCTAGTTACTGGTGAAACGTGTAAAAGACTTAAAAACATTTACTTTAAGGCTTAACAAGTGGTTGGTTTGTCCTGTATAATCTGGCCTCGCAGTTTCTGTGTTGGCTTTGGGTGTTTACATTTTAAAGTTGTTAGGGGCGCAGACTGCAAGGCACGTTATTGGCAGCACTTGTATGTTTTTGTATATTATTCTATACATTTTCTATTCACTGCCGCGCAATAACTCAATAATTATAGGTAGGCCTAATAAACGGGGCCATTAAATAGGTTATTCACATGAAAACCGTAAGTACTAAACCAGCTGACGTCACCCGTGACTGGTATGTTGTCGATGCTGAAGGTAAAACTTTAGGTCGTATGGCATCTGAGATCGCTCGTCGCCTACGCGGCAAGCATAAGCCAGAATACACGCCTCACGTTGATACTGGTGATTACATCATTGTTGTTAACGCTGAGAAAGTTCGCGTAACTGGCAACAAAGCAAGAGACAAAATGTATTACCGTCACACTGGTTACCCAGGTGGTTTGCGTTCTATGTCTTTCGAAAAGATGGTTGCACATGCTCCTGAGCGCACCGTTGAATTCGCTGTTAAAGGTATGTTGCCAAAAGGTCCTTTGGGCCGTGCTATGTACTCCAAGCTTAAAGTGTATGCCGGTACTGAGCATCCACATCAACCACAAGCATTGACCCTGTAAGGAGACGATCATGGCAGTTACTCAATATTATGGTACTGGTCGTCGTAAGACCTCTACCGCTCGTGTGTTCATGACTCCTGGCACTGGTGCCATTACTGTAAACAGCCGCGCGTTGGATGTTTACTTTGGTCGTGAAACGGCTCGTATGATTGTTCGTCAGCCACTAGAGCTAACAGAAACAGTTGAAAAATTCGACCTTTTCATTACCGTAGAAGGCGGTGGTGGTTTTGGTCAAGCTGGTGCGATTCGTCACGGCATTACCCGTGCATTGATGAACTTTGACGAAACATTGCGTCCTAGCTTACGTGCCGCCGGTTTTGTTACCCGCGATGCCCGTGAAGTTGAACGTAAGAAGGTTGGTTTACGCAAAGCGCGTAAGCGTCCTCAGTTCTCAAAGCGTTAAGCTTATTGCATCATTTTGGTGCATACTCAAAAAACCCAGCCATGTTGCTGGGTTTTTTTATGCTCTGTTTAAAAGGAAAGGCTTTTTTAGGGTCGTTTTGAGGCATTAAGCTTGCCTATTTAGCGCCTTTTAACCT
>Ga0307994_1002505_pt1 | contig 10253 bp, 5 predicted proteins | sample EllFjometagen261_FD_203171 | JGI IMG/M metagenome (GOLD analysis project Ga0307994, IMG submission 203171) | Marine microbial communities from Ellis Fjord, Antarctic Ocean - #261 | ecosystem: Environmental > Aquatic > Marine > Unclassified | place: Southern Ocean | collected 2014-11-02
TAAGCAAACATTATTTTTATGCAGTTCGAGAAGAAGATAATATTAATCACGCAGGTTTGCATCTTGATTCGATTTCTTTGAAGGCTGCAAGTTTGTGTCGTCCAGAAGGAAGTATTTTGCTCGAATCAATTAGCATTGAACACAGAGAGACACTTCAAAAACGTCTAGCAAAAGAAGGAATGATAGGATGGACAGAGCTTTTACGTATTCATGAGAAGGATGATAGTAAGCTTGTTTATCACTACCATCTTCCACCATTGAGTGGTGAAATAGCTGCAGCAACTCTTTATCTTAGCAGTGATGATATTAAGAGAAAGCGTTGCACAAAAATATCTGACATTTTTAGTGCAGTTAACGAAAAAATTTACGGTATCGACATTGATTGGAATGATTTTGAAATACAACTTCGTGAATTGATACATATTGGCGAATCATTGATGCATCTTCTTGTTGCTTATGAATCAAGTTTTTAGTTAATTAAGAGGTTGAACCTTCCCTGGGTAGGTAATGGAATCAAAGAAAAAATATAGCAGTGTACATCTCAGCAATCTAATGCATGTAGCATGTGTATGTATGTGTACACACAAGTAATGCTACTTTCGTTTTGACTTGTGTTATTTCGAATTCCACCTTTTCTTTTCTGGGCACCTCTGGGCAACACGAAAGTAAACAGACCACCAAAAAAAATAGTACAAAGGTGAAAAGCCACCTGCCAACCTGTCACCTGTTGTTAAAATTAACACATCAAAATACTTCCAGCTGTACGCGCTCTCCTCTCCCTCTCACCCACCGTGTCACAATGATCCGTAGCGCTGCCAATTTTTCCGCTTCATTTCTTCCAGCAGCTGCCACTACCACTACCTCGCATTCGTTCGTTTTCACCTCCCTTTTCTCAACTCAACCTCAACCACTCAACCGAGCACGAAGAGGTTTGTATGGTGGCAAGCGCGTCATCTTTGGTAACAACGTATCACATTCCAAGCGGAGGACGAGACGCAAATGGTCACCAAACGTGCAGACGAAAAAGTATCACAGTGAGCTGCTGGATGAAAAGTTTCAAATTAAAGTAACGACTTCGGTGATGAGAACTATTAAAAAGTATGGTGGTCTAGATGGCTACTTGCTGAATACATCAGAGAAAAAGTTGTACGACTCAGATTTCGGGCGCAAGTTAAAAGTTCGAGTAAGCAAGGCTGAAGCTACTTGTGGTAAGATTGTTTCTCTTTCTAAGGAACAGACGGTTGGTGAATAACCAGCAGAAGAGAGGCGAGAAACCAAAAGTTTTGAAACTGCTTCCACACAACAATAATAGTACACATGTATTAGGAATTAGGAACAGGCACGCAATTTGTTTATTTGTTATTAATATAAAATATTGAGTTATGACCGCAGTTTATTACACTTCATTGTTGATTCCCACGTTTCTTTGTTTGTATTCTTGTTTTTGTTGTTCTTAGAAGGTACAAATGCATTAATATTTATATTAAAAAATTTTTTTTGAGGCAAAGCGGACAGTACATGAATCCTGGGAATGTAACAATCGATGCCTCGATGCCCTTTCGACTTGTGGACTCTGGAGCTCAACAGAACGAACCACCAATCCATCACTATGGTCACTTGTTCACTCATCTTTAGATTTCGAATTTCCTGATGTAAAAATTAAATTCTTTAACAAACCAAACAGTCCAGATAAACGCTGCATGATACCATTTCCAAACGTCATGTACATTAAACCTTCGTGAAAACCAACCGAAGTCGCACCCACCGGGTAGTCCAAGACAGGTGGCATAATGGCAGCTGTTGTAATCCATGGTGTGACGTCTGATGTCATAGATTTAATGCAGCAGCACTCACGCAGTCCTTCAATCCCACCAAAACGTCCAAAACCAGAAAGTTTCACACCACCAAATGGAAGAGACTGGACAAGATAATTAACGCCATAATCATTAATGTTAGACATTCCAACTTGGAGCTGTGACGCAACGCGTCGTGCTTTTTTAGTGTCACTCGACCAGACGCTAGAGCACAAACCAAAGACGGAGTCATTTGCAAGATCCACAAGCTCCTTCTGCCAATGAGGTGAACAATTGTTGGAATAAAATAGAAGTTGATGAGAAAAAATATATATTTTGCGTTCAGTAATTTACAGCATTCCATCATTCCAAAGTGCAGAAAAATAAAAACACACACTCGACACGCCAAAACCAAAAATTAAATTAAAAGTGGGAAAGAAAAAAAAAGAAGGAAAAAGAAAAGCAACTCAATCCAAACTCACCTCGTCGTGAAATTTCATGACAACCATCACAGGACCAAAGACTTCCTCTTTTGCAATTCTCATCTCATGTGTCACATCTACGAGAATCGTTGGTTCGTAAAACAAACCTGGGGCCAATTCCATACGACGCTTGCCACCAACTACAACGCGTGCACCACACTTGACTGCGTCCGCGACTAATGACTCAATAATTGCGAGCTGGCCTGGCATTGTTGTGGCACCCAAGTCGCATGTTCCTTTTGAGAAAGGTTTGCCTTGGCGCAAATTCTTTATTTTCTCAGTCGCAAGAATCAGGAATTTTTCGTACAATTTTTCGTGAACGTAGACACGCTCCACGCCAATGCAATTCTGTCCACAATTTTGAAAAACACCACGCATTAAAAGTTTAAAGACAGAATTAAGATCAGCATCCTCCATAATAATGAATGGATCTTTTCCACCTAGCTCTAGAACACAGGGGGTTAATGTTTTTGCTTTGGCTGCACCCTGCATGACCATTCGACCAACTTGAGTGCTACCAGTAAAGATAATTTTGTCTACACCACTAGAGACTAACGCTGCACCTGACTCACCAAAACCTGTAATGACTTGAACAAGATCTGGTGATGCCATGGGCACGACACCAGATTTTTTTGCTTGGACGAGTGCTTCACGAACGAAACGATAAAAATAATCAGCAGACCAACTTGTATGCTCTGAAACTTTGACAACAACAGCATTGCCAGAGAATAGACCAGAAATTATGTGGTTGATGAAATTATGAAATGGATAGTTAAATGGTGAAATAATTCCAAGCACACCAAGTGGGCAGTACTCAATCCATGCGTTTTTGTACATCATCAAACGTGCCGCCGACCGCTGTTGAGGAGACAGGACTTCCTCTCCATTATCAATTATCCATTGAATTTTCTCACAAGAAGGAAGCACCTCTCCAAATGAAGCACCAAGTTCTGTTTTGCCCGAATCACGAACACAGAGACGCACAATGTCGTCTTGATGTTCTAATATAAATTTCATCATAATTCGTAGAACATGTCTTCTTTGCTCAAAAGAAGAGGTGGACCATTGTTGTTGTGCTTTTCTTGCCTTTTCAACTCGAACATTGACTTCGCCAGGAGACACGACGGGTACAGAGCCAAGTTTTTGAGCCGTTGCTGGATCGAAGCATTGAATGAAACCAGGCATTTTTGGATCAACAATTTTCATTTCTGGATCAATGATTTTAAAATCATTGTAACCAATTGACGACTCGAAATTTTGTGTTGGTACGTCCAACGAAGGAATGGAAGGTGAGGTCACACCATTGAGAATAAAAGTCAATATGATCAACACCAACAAAGAGATAAACGGAGACTCAGATATGGTAGCCGACCACTCTGTGATCATTGGATGCACATCAGTAATGGTAACAACACCTCCAACACATGCTGCTATCATGGCAAACGCTTTGGAAGCTTTCGAATGAGAATTGGAGACGACGACGCTTGCCCAAGCACACAAGACGAGAGGAGCACAAAGGACACGCTTTAAAATAATCACATCAGCTAAGTGTGTTGACAACTCAGCAAATACGTACTCGGCGTAATAACGACAACTTTCGTTGCTGATAAGAAATAGAACAAAGAGAAGTGGAATGAGCTTCATTGATGTGAATGATGGTGGTGAGATTTTAAAAATTTTACGGATGATGGAGATTTTTTTATGGTTTCCCTTCCACTAAATCCAGTTCAAAATCACTAGTTATCAGTATTGATCAAACATTTTCTTTTATTTTATCCGTTGTTATAATTTCCCCCGAATACTAATATCATGACAAAAAAAAAAAAACAAACCAAGGAATCTATTTTTTGTATTTTTAGCCGTTGGTTTTCTTGGAAAAATTATACACGTTGGAAAATCAGCCAGCAATCTCATCCAACGTGCGGATGAAATTTTATTTGTTGAACTTCCTGCTCCCAACCCCACCTATACCCCAACCCACTTTACATTTGTACACCATAGCATCCACCTGCTCCAAGTCACTATCAACCCTCCATTAGCGGCACATTTCATCTCTCTTCATAACTACATCTCACATTCTGCGAACTACGACGATCCATAATGCAAGGTGCAATTATGCAGCAGCAGCGACGGGAGGTTGAAAGAAATGAGGAAGACGAAAGAGCAAGACAACAGCAATCTCGAAGACGTGGTAGTGAGAACCATAGTACTGACGCAGAGCATATTGACAACGTTGACAAATTTTGGGGTAAAGTCCAGCACACTCAACAAGTAAATTTTCATGCGGAGGAGGTTGACGAGAATAATATTTTAAACTTGGTTGAGGACGCAAAATATAGTAACAAACTGACCAAAACTTCGTCTCTGCAACAAGAGAAGCCAACTTTTTGGGCTTACAATGGTTTCTACGTGATACACCCCAAAGCACCCACAAAATTATGGTGGGATTTATTTGTTGCTGGGTTCATCGTGTACTCTGTGCTATTAGTGCCATTCAAGCTAGGTTTTTCTGTGGAAAATGAAACGCTGGACATTGTTGATATATTTGTGGACGTGGTGTTCTTCTTTGATATGATTTTGGCATTCAATCAAGGATACTACGATGGTGACTCCACAATTCTTGTCTTAGACAAATGTAAAATTGCCAAACATTACGCCAAAACATGGTTTGCCATTGATTTCTTTTCCACGTTTCCAACATACCGAGTTGCAAAGGCCCTCGCTACCGCAGGCAGTGATGCTGATGCGACTCGGTCCTTTCAGCTGGTACGAGCAGTGCGCTTGATCCGTCTCTTGAAACTTGCTCGTTTGCTGAAGTTACGAAGACTTACAAAGTGGATGAGAGAGGCCGAAATTAATCCAGGAATCTTGAGAATTTTTGGTCTGATTACGAGAATCTTGTTTGTAGCACACTTATTTGCTTGCCTGTGGCATGGTGTTGGTGTTGAAAGCTTAGATACTTATGGACAGGCTTGGATTATTGAGTTCGGAGCGATATCAGAGACGCTGGCAGGTCAATACGTCATGTCATTATATTTTACTGTGGCAACAATGATGGCTGTCGGGTACGGTGATATCTATGCCACTACAGGATTGGAGCGAGGTTTTGCTATGTTTACGCAAGTTATTGGAGCATTAGTTTTTGGTTGGATCTTGGCAACTGTTGCTGTTTTTAATGAATCCTCTGATCCTAGAACAGCAGAAATAACGAGGCGCACAAAACGTCTCAAAGCGTTCATGAAAGATCGTGACCTTCCGAAAGCTATCAAAGTCGAAATATTAAAGGCTTTTGAGTACCGCCACAAGCATAAATCCGTTTTTGATGAAGTCTCCGTTTTAAATAGCGTATCCAGTACACTGGGAAACAAGCTGGTTGCAGAGGGGTACAGAAAAATAATCAATTTAATTCCCATTTTGACTCACGCTGACATCTCACTGTGTGGTCTGTTGTGTCGTGAAATGAGACCGATGCACATGCAACAGGACGGCATCATCTACGAGCCGGATAGAATGTCACCAGGGCTCATCATGGTCAAAGGAGGGATTGCAGCTGCATTTGCTGCTGTTTTAGAAGCTTCAACAATTGTGAATGATGCTGCCGGAGATGCAAGCGATGCTGCCGATGGAGCAGCAAGCAGTAAGTACGCCGTTGCTCCAGCAGAAAAGGGAGGTCGTGACGATTTTTCTTTTCCAGAAACAACCGGCACCACTAAGAGCACGCCGCGTCGCGAACTTCCACGAGAAGCGCTGATTGGTGTGTTTGACGAAGGTAGTCATTTTGGTCATGACTGCTCAATGTTTCTTGGTGAACAGCGGCAACATTCTAAAGTAACAATGAGAGTAGCAAAAGCATGTGATCTATTACTTGTGCCAGGGGAAGCTCTCCAAAGATTGTCAACAATTAGTGAAAAGTTCCGAACTTACTTGGTAAACGATGCTTTGGACTTGCGGAGCAGGCTGGATGCTGGCATTTTGAACCAACGTGAAAATCCATCGACATTTGAAGCGTTGTACAACGGAATGTCGGAAGATCATGAAGCTATCTTAAAAATGAAAGCGACGAAAATTACACCCTCGCGATACGATGACGTCCCGGTTGTAGCCAGAACAATTCCAGCAGTAGTGGCGGCAGGAGAAACAACAGATCCCAAGCAGAAGCGGAGATTGTCAATGAGTATTGCAAAGCAGGCATCGAATCGTATGCTTGATCGAAACATCTCTTTTGATCAAGCAGATGAAAAAAAAGAGAAAAGAGCTCTCTCGAAGCGTGCTACATCAATCAATGCAGCTGCATTGCCAAAGGCAGAAGAAGGACGGGAAGAGGAAGGGGAGAACCAAGTGAAAAAAATATCGCTCCCCACAAAATACTCGTGCGAGAGGCTGGTTGTGTCTCTTGCGGTCGGAGAAGCGGACAAGTACATCATTCCCGATGATTCTCGTTATGTTGTAACGTTGGAAACAATCTCTTCTCTGTTTGACAAGGGTTTCATTCATCCCTTGCTGGGTGCAAAAATGAAATTTGATCTTTTAATTGCGATGCTAATTTTGTGGTCTGTCATTGTGCTGCCCTACCGCATTGCGTTTGACGATCTTCCTACCTGGGAGTTCGCTCCTGGAGCCTACGTGTTTGAATGGTGTTTGGACTTCTTGTTCTTTGTAGATATTTGCTTTTCTTTTCGTACGTGCTACGAGCAAAGTCATAGTCAAATCTATGTCGCATCATCAAGCAAAATTGCAACCAATTATTTACGATCATGGTTTACCGTTGATGTACTATCAACGCTCCCACTTGATCTCATCATTGAGGCGATCATTGGTTCCATCAGTGCTGGCTCTGGTGGTGACGGAAAAACTGATTTAGAAGTGTTGAAACTTATTCGAATTATTCGACTTGTTCGTTTGGTCAAACTTGCACGACTGTTTAAATTAGGAAAAGTTGCGAAGTCCATCAGCGACTACATTGATAATCCTCAGCTATTGCAGCTTGGTAGTTTGCTGATGATGATTGTATTCATTTCACATTTACTGGGATGCTTCTGGTTTCTCCTTTCTCCATACAACATCACCGATCCCAAAAATACATGGTGGGGTGGCACCATGTTGGCTGGGACCAGGAGTGATCATTATCTTGCCAGTGTCTACTGGTCTTTTACAACGATGACGACGGTCGGCTACGGTGATATTATTCCTGTCAACACGGCGGAGCGTTTGTATGCGTGCGCCGCAATGATTGGTGGTGCAACAATTTTTGGTTACGTCATTGGAAATATTGCAGCGATGACAATGCAGTCTGATATTGCTACTCTTCGAAAAAAAGAGAAGATTAACAGCGTCATTGGATATATGAAAGAGAAGAACATTGGAGTTTCACTGCGTAGAAAAGTTGAAGATTATTTAGAATTTTATTACGAAAATTGTCAATCGATTACCGATACCTCTCTCATGGATGAGCTACCAGATGTGCTGCAGTCCAAAGTGAACGAATATATGCATGGTGCAACTGTGGATAAATTTTCCAAGTCGTTGTTTAAAAATATCCGGCGTGAAGCTGCCACAAAAATTATCTCGAAATTAAGGACAGAAGTATTTGTTCGAGGTGACATACTGTTCCGAGAAAATGAAATCGGAAGCTCGATGTATATGGTGAACAAAGGTATTGTTCTTTGCATCAAGAATTATCAAACACCTGAAGAGAAAGTTGTACGCCGAATGATCCAAGGGACACATTTTGGACAGTACTCGATGCTAAAAGGTGACATTCCACATCCGTACACTGCTGTAGCCACACAGTCAACTGTCATACTGGCCATGTCACGTGCCAACGTTGGTATTATGGTAGAGAACGATGCGATGCTGAGCGAAGAGTTAGAACGACTGTTCACTCAGCAAGTCGAATTTTCAATTACCAAGGCACAACGAGTTGCTCTCACGGGCCAGGACGACACCGCGTTTAGCGTTGCTCCTCGAATCAATCGCATTTTGCTGGCCATGAGTCCACAATTGCAGCGTCTCCGAGCTATGTCGGAGGAAGGACATCTTCGAGACAAACAACGGTCACCAGCAGCTTTGGTGACGGAATCGAAGGGGAATGCGGAGACGGAGGAGACGGAGAAGTTGTCCACGTGAATCTCGCAGACTGCAATTGATGTTGTGTTTATTATTTTTTATAACCTTCATAGAAAAAGAAAATCTAGGGTGGTTATTGTACGTGCGTTGTTGTTTTATACGAGTGGTGGTGGAGAGTAGTGCTGAGAGTACATTTTATGTTTAGTAATAGTTTAATAATACTGGTAGAAGAGATAGTATGCATACATTTGACAAAAACATCTCAAAATATAAATGACGGGAATCAAAGTGTTCTCGGAAATATTTTAATATTTTTTTGTTTTTCATTTTCAAAAAATTTAAAAAAAAATTAAAAAAAAAATTGTACCATGTATATACCATGTACCATATCAAATACAAAAGGTATATACCGAAGGTATGCATATATATTTTTTATATATATATATATATGATATAATATTTAAGATCAGTCATATATTATATATTTTATTTCATATCGTATTTCCTGTGTTGTGTGTGTGTTGTGTGTTGTGTGTGTGTGTGTGTGTGTGTGTGTGTATACCTTTGGTATACTTCGTCGAAGGTACCTAGAAGGTAGAAGGTACATGAAGCTTCACATGTGTGTACACACTCGTTCAGCGTGCTAGCACGTGAATCAAATCCTATCACGACTGTCAGTTCTCAACTGATCAAATTGGCCACCACCACTACCAAGACGATCGCTCAAATTTTCATTGGCTCTTTTTTTGAAGTCGTAAGTGCACTCATGCTTTTCTGGCAAACGATGCAGCTTGCAAAATCGTAGCTCGCAGCGACAAGGGGTGTCACTGAGTTTTAATTTCTTCTTGCAGCTGAGAAAACAACACTGGGTCATTGACTCCAATCTTTCCAAACGCTTTTGTTTTTTCACTTCCTCCAACGCTTCGACGTCTTCTGTTTTCTTTTTTTCAACATTCTTCTCCTGCTGAACGTGCCACTCCTTTTCAGTCAACCAAGAGTCTGGATGAGTTGGAGGCACGCGTCGAAGCGCCTGTGATCGCCCCTGCCGTGGACCGCGTGTTGTTGTCGTAGTAAGTTTTCTCAAGTCTAACCTTTGTGGATGTCCTGAAGCACCGTACATATGAATGTCTTGTTTTTTTGCGAGTCTCGCTGCTTCCAACTGCTGTGAAACTTGCGCTGGAAATTTGGTCCAGCCACCATCATTGTACTCCCAGTGTGGTGGTTGCTCCACGCCACTCCTTGCACGATTGCAGGAAGAGCAGTACCAGTCTGTCTCAACAGCACCCCAAAAACCGCAACCGCCTTTGCATCTTTGTCGTGGTCCTGGATCTTTTTTCTCACCAGGAACAGAGCTGAGTGAGGCTGCTTGCCGCTGTGCTGCGACGTCAGTGCCTCGAATTGCCTTGACAGTCGTACCTTTTTTGACACCGACGGTAGTTGCAAGCGTGATGTCTGTGTCACTTGAATCAAATATTTTTCCTTTGATGAAAAGTTTGAGATTTATTTCGTCGTCGTTTATTTCCGCTTGGATCATACGTTTCAAATCACCTAAAGTTGTGGTAGACTCAATAATCATTTTGCCTTTGTGAACGCCACGAATTTTAATGGTAATTCCCACTCCCTCTGTGGTCAGTGACGCCATTTTAGTGAAATGATTTTGATTGAAGGAAATAAAAAATCGGTTAGCCACGGGTTTGTTATTTTTTCTTGAATAAAGTTTTTTCTGAAGGGCCAGCAGGAGCTGAGCTGAATTGAGAATGTTTACCACACAGTGTGGCAAGATTTTTTGGCGAAGGGTTATTCTCCTATATAAAAATGGTTATTCTCCTATATAAATTTTGTCATATAAAATTCGCTAGCAAAAAAAATTTTATATAGAGAGTAACCACTTTTGGTTACTCTCCTATATAAA